>Ga0207132_1076_pt2 | contig 19788 bp, 22 predicted proteins | sample Alteio_BWMinHeat_14_FD_153554 | JGI IMG/M metagenome (GOLD analysis project Ga0207132, IMG submission 153554) | Enriched cells from forest soil in Barre Woods Harvard Forest LTER site, Petersham, Massachusetts, United States -... | ecosystem: Environmental > Terrestrial > Soil > Temperate forest >...
AATGAATCGAATTCACGAATTTTAAAACGTGTTATTTAATTCGTGAAATTCGCCCAATTAGTGAAAATTTGTGTGTTTCTCAATTCAAGAATTAGTTTTTACCGTTTTTAAGCAGTTTCTAACTATCTATTAAAAATCTCTCTGCCATTCGCCGCGGATTTGGTTTAGCTGCTTATCAATGTCCTCGTTGCTCATAGGAGTTTTGATCGCTCCCTTGAGTGTGGAAACGTCCGGAGATTTTTTGAGTAGTTTAATAAGCTCCAATTCTTCCAGGTCTTCCAAAAGCTTATATGCCTTTTTGTTGGTTAACTGAACGACCACCGTTTCCATATTTTGAGAGTAAAAACAAATATACGGTATTGCTATGTTGAAAAACTAAATATTTAACGGATTTGCGGTATAGTTAAAAAGGGAGTTATCAACGTTCTCATAAATTATTTCGCTACTTTTATCCTGTTTTTTTAATAAAATGCCGTAATTTGCATATTAAATATCTCCACGAATGTCAATGCAGGTACCTGCCGGAAATTTATTACAAACAATAAACTACCCATCTGATTTAAAGCAACTTAAAGTTGAAGAGCTTAAACAGGTGTGCCAGGAGCTGCGTCAGTACATTATTGACATCGTATCGGTAAACGGCGGGCATTTTGCTGCCAGCCTTGGCGTTATTGAACTAACCGTCGCCCTCCAATATGTACTAAATACCCCTTACGACCAGCTTGTTTGGGACGTTGGTCACCAGGCTTACGGTCATAAAATACTCACCGGTCGCCGGGACACTTTCCATACAAATCGTATTTACAAAGGGATGAGCGGTTTTCCGAAACGCTCTGAAAGCGAATATGACACGTTTGGCGTAGGGCACTCCTCAACTTCTATTTCGGCTGCGCTTGGTATGGCTGTTGCCTCCCATTATAAAGGTGAAACCGACAGGCAGCATGTAGCCGTAATTGGCGATGGCGCAATGACCGCCGGTATAGCCTTCGAGGCGCTCAATCATGCAGGCATCGAGAATTCAAACCTGCTGGTGATCCTGAATGATAATAACATGTCTATTGACCCGAACGTTGGTGCTTTGAAAGAATATTTAACAGATATAGCTACATCAAAGCCTTACAATCGTTTCAGGGATGATATAGCGCATGTGCTGGCGAAAATATCGGCGATCGGCCCGGATGCATTTCGATTCGCCCAAAAACTGGAAAAAAGTATAAAAGGCACACTGCTCAAAAAAAGCAACTTTTTCGAAGCGCTTAAATTCAGGTATTTTGGCCCCATTGACGGGCACGATGTGGAACACCTGGTGAAAGTATTACGCGATCTGCGCGATATTCCCGGCCCTAAATTACTGCATTGCGTAACGGTAAAGGGAAAAGGATATGCCCTGGCCGAAAAAGACCAAACCAAATGGCATGCTCCCGGCCTGTTTGATAAGATCACCGGCGAGATCAAAAAAACAAAATCAGATAAACCACAGCCGCCAAAATATCAGGATGTGTTTGGGCACACCATAATTGAGCTTGCGGAAGCTAATCCCAAGATAATGGGCATCACACCTGCCATGCCATCGGGATGTTCACTCAACCTCATGATGAAGGCTATGCCGAACCGGGCATTTGACGTTGGCATTGCGGAACAGCATGCCGTGACTTTTTCGGCGGGGCTTGCAACCCAGGGGCTTATCCCTTTTTGCAATATATACTCGAGCTTTATGCAACGAGCTTATGACCAGGTAATACATGACGTGGCCATACAAAACCTTAATGTGGTGTTTTGCCTCGACAGGGCGGGCATTGCCGGTGCGGACGGCCCTACCCATCACGGCGCTTACGATTTGGCCTATATGCGCTGCATACCCAATATGACAGTTTCGTCGCCGATGAACGAAGAAGAATTGCGCAACCTGATGTACACCGCCCAGCAGGACGACATGGGGCCGTTTGTGATACGGTACCCTCGTGGCAATGGCGTTATGATTGATTGGCAGAGACCCTTGAAAGCGATAAAAGTGGGCAAGGGACGCCTGGTATGTGACGGCGACGATATTGCTATCCTATCCATCGGCCACATAGGCAACGAGGTTGTAAAGGCGGTAGCCGGCTTAAATAACGAAGGCTTTTTTCCGGCTCACTATGATATGCGCTTTGTTAAGCCGTTGGACGAAGCGCTGCTGCATGACGTGTTTGCAAAGTTTGGCAAAGTGATCACTGTAGAAGATGGATGTTTGGAGGGCGGAATGGGCAGTGCAATACTGGAATTTATGGCGGATAATAACTACGGCGCCCAGGTTGTACGTTTAGGAATACCGGATGCCGTGATAGAACATGGGGAGCAGCCCGAGCTTTGGGCCCAATGCGGCTATGACGCAAACGGTATTGCCGAGCAGGTTAAGCTCTTAGGTATACAACAGAAAAAGCATATTATCGCATCGTGAGGGGTGAGTTTGTGAGTGGGAATCCGTAAATCGGCAAATTTTCCACTGATGGTCGTTCATGCGCTTCAACCTATTCACTACTCACCATTCACTACTCTCTCAATGCGGCAGAAAGCTTGCCAGATCATTATAAAAAGTACGGAACGAGCTCCGCAGACCTAAGGTAAACCAGGTGGTCCTGTCGTTAAACTGGCTGTTATCTTCTGTCCGATATATCGCGCCAAGTTCAATTCGCAGGTTATATTTGGGATTTAGCAAAAATGCGACTTTGCCCTCCAGGTATACCAGGTTGGTTGTTAAACCCTGGCCGGTGTAATTACCCAGTGAATAGTTTGCATTGCCTACCGCCCTGGCTGGTGTAGTATAAAGCTCAAAAATGTTTTTGCCGAAATTCATGCCGTTCTCATCAAAACCGTAGCGTCCAAAATCGGCCTCGCCGCTAAAATCAAATCGTTTATAGCTGTAATTTAAAAGGCCCACCCATTCCCTGAAATTTGCTCCCCAGGGATGTGCCAGCGGTTCGCCATTGTCTGAATAATTTTCAATATACGAGCGTTCGGAATACGTAAATGGCTTGGCCGTATTGTATTCGGCCAGATAGTTAAGCCCCTTTACGCTAAACAGATCTGCACCCCTGAAACCAATCTGCCACGCGTATTTGTTGCGCGAACTTCCGTCACTTGAAAAAAAGTCTTTCGCTTGAAATTCATCCAGCGCAAACTGCCCGTAAACAGTTACATGGTCGCTCATCTTGTATTTGGCGGTTCCTCCTATCAAAGCATTATCCGGCGATCCGTTTTGAGCTTCAACGGGTCTCAAAAATATTACCGGGTTTATATAAGTAAAATCGAACGGTCGCTTATTGCCCTTGTCGTCAACGGTATAAGAGATGATAGCATCAAAAAAACCTAAGGACACCCGGTTGGATACATTCCAGTCGAGGTAATGAAAAACGGCAAACTTTTTCCTGCTGATATTGTCGCCGGCATTTATATCGGCAACCGGGTCGTCCATGTAGGCCCACATCGCCATATACCTCACATTCCCCAAAGTACCGGTTAATTTAAGAAAAGGATAGGCCGATGCAAAGTCAGACAGTAATTCCGAACGGTAGCCGTCACCTATAAAAGTTTTATCGTTGCCAAGCGTGATATTCAGGTATTTTATTGGTGTGTATGACAATAACGCGGTATAATTGGACCAGTCATAGCCGTTTGCCGAATAGGTGCGGGCGCCGGCCTGGCCGGGGATAATACCTGTTTGATTAATATAGGTCGAAATATATTCGGGTAAAACCGCGCTGTTTTCATAACCCGCGAAGTAGTAAAAAAATTTCTTGCCAACTGTGCCGCCAAACTGTGCACCCAGCGAAGTGACGCTGGTGTTCAATTTCCCTGAAATATCGCGGCCAATACCAACATCGGGCAAAAGGTCGGCATAAAAAGTTGAATTGGTCCCTTTTACATCGATGAGGTGTTCGTTAAAAAGTTTTTGGTGACTCCAGCTATGCTGCCTTCCATCATTCCCGTAATTCATCAGTGAGTCATAGCGCTGCTTTAGCACAGAATCATCAGCGAAGAAAGGTCGCATGGAAGTAAAGGCGCGCGTTTTGGTTGAATAGAGGTCGACATCCAGCTTTTGGTAAAACTGGTATGAATAAGGCTGGTACTCTGATTGTGACCTCGCAACGCCGATTATTGAAAACAATAATAGAATGCTGCTAAAAACTTTCTTCATATCCAAACGAATAATATGTAGCTTACTCAAAATAATTGAGCGTTCTGAAGCCGCCCTTTTTCAAATAATCGTCTTTTTTTACCTGCTGAAGATCAGACAAAATCATATCCTTAACCAGCGCAGCAAGGTCATAGCGGGGCGTCCACCCGAGCTTTTCTTTTGCCTTTGTGGCATCGCCTATAAGTAGTTCAACTTCTGTGGGCCTGAAGTATTTTGAATCGACCTTTACCACAGTTTGCCCGAATTTTAAAGCCTCAAGGTTTAAGCCGAGTTTTGCGGCTTTTTGCTCGTCAATATCTATAATCACTCCGCGCTCATGCTCGTCCTTTCCACTAAACTCAATTTCGATCCCCAATTCGCCAAACGACATTTTTATAAACTCCCGCACCGTTGTAGTGACCCCAGTAGCGATCACAAAATCCTCGGCAACGTCCTGCTGCAGCATTAACCACATCGCCTCGACGTAGTCTTTTGCGTGCCCCCAGTCGCGCATGGCCGAAAGATTGCCTACAAACAAGCAGTCCTGCAATCCCATTACAATTTTTGAGGCAGCGCGGGTAATTTTGCGGGTAACAAAAGTTTCCCCGCGTATAGGGCTTTCGTGATTAAAGAGTATGCCGTTGCAGGCAAACATGTTGTAAGCCTCGCGATAGTTCACGATTATCCAGTATCCATACAACTTAGCCACTGCATATGGCGAACGCGGGTAAAACGGGGTTGTTTCAGATTGGGGCACTGCCTGTACAAGTCCGTACAATTCCGAGGTTGACGCCTGATATATACGTGTTTTTTTCTCCAGTTTTAACAATCGCACCGCCTCGAGAATACGTAAGGTACCAATACCGTCAGCATTGGCGGTATACTCGGGAGTGTCGAAACTTACCTTTACGTGGCTTTGAGCAGCAAGGTTATATATCTCGTCGGGTTGAATTTCCTGTATCAGCCTAATCAGGTTGGTCGAATCAGTCAGATCACCGTAGTGCAATTTGAACTTTACATTAGCTTCATGCGGGTCATGATATAGATGATCGATCCGATCAGTATTAAACAGGGAGGACCTTCTCTTGACGCCGTGTACCTCATACCCCTTTTTTAACAAAAATTCTGCTAAATAAGCGCCGTCCTGACCTGTAATACCTGTTATTAGAGCTGTTTTCATAGATAATATTCTTCGATGTTGTATCCGTTTACAATATTATCCAAATTAATTGTAAAAGTGTGCATGAAGCGGCGCGATGATTGAATTTTCCGCATTAAAAGGCTTTAAAGTCTTTTTAAACAACGTTTTTTCTTTTTTTGTTTGAGGTTGTTTAAATTAAGATCGATATCTGGCCATTGGATATTGACGTAAGGCCCAGTCAACTTTTGGGAAGAGATAATCAAAAAATAAAAGCCCCCTTACTCTCGCAGTTTGGGGGCTTTAACCTAAACCTTATCACAAAAGGCAGATAGAACCTGCCATATGAAGCGACAAATATAGGATTTCTTGTTCAAAATGTATTGACTATTTTGTCTTAAAAATGGCGTATCTTAATCTGTTTTTTAGTGCCCCCTATATAATTCCTTATTAATAAAGGTGAATATTTTTTTTATGTAAATTTGCTATCGGTCGGATTAGCATTACAAACGCTATTATTATATTAATAATACGGGCGGGAAGCGAGATAATAACCTTAATACACTTACGCATATGTAGTCATATAAAGCAGCCATGGAAAACGACATACAAAGTATTGCCGTCAATTTTGTTAAAACGCTTCAAAACAGGGCGTCGGCTGGTGAATTGCTTCGGTTTTATCACCCGGATATAGAACAAACGGAATTTCCAAACGCCATAACAAAAAACACTGCTATAAGGAATTTAGATGATATGCGCAGGGGAGCCGAAAAAGGCTCGAAAGTATTACTGAAGGAAGAATACGAAATTTTGAGGTCATTTACTTGCCAAAATAACGTTATCCTGGAGGTTACCTGGACAGGCACCCTTGCTATCCCGATGGGTAGTATCCCCGTAGGCGGACAAATGAAAGCACATTTTGCCCAGTTTTTTGAATTTGAGGGCGATAAAATCATTAGAATACGCAATTACGATTGTTTTGAGCCATTTGGTTGAAACGGTATTTTTTCGCTTCCGGCTTGCACTTGCTTTATCGTTTTTCCCGGATATCACTATACTTTCTGCGGTCTGCGTAAAAAAGGCTTGAAACAAAAAAACATGGGCGTCACCGCTTTACCGGTATACACCCATGCTCCAGCAGGCTGGTTAAGGCATTCTGTTAATAAGGCTTAGGATTATTGATAGCTTAAAAAATTGACTGAAAGATAGCAGGTTATTTGAAATTCTTAGTACCGTGTTTTAACCCTTTTTTATACCGTGTTTTAACGGAGGGGGCGGGTGAGAGGCAGTAGCAGTAAGTAGTAGCAGTGGCAGAAAAAACACTAAGGGCTAAGGACTTCAGGCCGGTGGCTAAGGTTCGATATTTACAACAAACGTTCCTCCAGCTCGCGATACCAGTCTTCGCCATATTTGCGGATAAGCGGGGCTTTTAAAAACTCATGAACATGTACCTTGAGCTCGTTGCCGAAGGAACAGGCAGGGCTGCAAATGCTCCAGCGGTCGTAATTCAAGACGTCAAATTCCGGGTATTTGGTTACGCGAATGGGGTATAAATGGCAGGAAATTGGCTTCCGCCAACTGATGGCTCCGTTTTCATAAGCTTTTTCAATAGCGCATTTGGTGATACCGTTCTCCCATATCACATATGCGCACTCCTTGTTAACATCCACACAGGGCGTGGTATAATCGCCCTCGAAGTCTTTTACATAGGTGCCGGTTTTTTCGATGGTAGCAATCCCTTTCGCCGTCATAAAAGGTTTTACCCGTGGATAGATTTCATCGAGTACATCTAACTCCGCCGCTTCGAGGGGGGCGCCGGAGTCGCCTTCGACGCAGCAGGCTCCCTTGCACTTATTCAGGTTACATACAAAATTTTCCTTTACTACGTCTTCGTGCAGCAGTACTGCGCCTACTTCTATCATTTTTTGTTGATCATTTTGAGAATCAAGAACCAGGAGTCAAGATAGGAAAAGTTACAATAGTTACCTGGCTCTTGATTCCTGGCTCTTGATTCTTGATTCTATTCCTTCAAAGGGTTTAGCGGATATTTCAGGTCCTTTGCCCCCGTCAAGCTCATCGTTACGCTGCCAACCACCAATTCAACATGGGCCTTTATCGGAATCCTGTTTTCATCGTCAGTAATCCAGAGATAGAGCTTACTGTCTTTCCTGAAAACACGACCGGGAATGATAGTCGGATTAAATTTTAAACAATTAAATTTACCCAGGTCGCTTTCAATCTTTTCTTTTCCTACATAGGTGATGCTGAGCGTGTGTACGCCATCCTCCAGGAAATATTTTAAGTCAAACACATCCCCTTTCTTAACCTTCGATACATCGATGCTCCGCGAAAAGTAATACGCCGACAAGAAGTCAAACACCTTTCCCTTAAATGGAAAAACACCTTTGTCGGCTGTAATTTTATCATCACCGTGATTAAAGGTCACCTTGTCGCTATGTCTGTAGTTTGCCTCACGCCGGTTTTCGGTATAAAAATAGGGCTCCAAAGTGGTTTCATCTACATAGGTCTCGTAACGGTTGCGCACTTTGTACAAGACATCAAAAAGTCCGGCCGTTTTACCATCTGCAACGATGTGATAGGCCGGGTGGCCGTCGAACTTTTTGTCGCACGCTTCAACCCGCAGGTTTGCTTCGGCGGCGGTGAAAAAACCATACTTCAAGCGGTAATTCAACTGTTCGCCCACTTTAAAAACGGGCGTAACTAAGTTCGCCATTTCCTGGCAGGTTGCCTCGCATGCAAACGCCGTAAGCAGGAGAATTGTAAAAAGGTATTTTTTCATTATTAATGTCTTAAGACATCGTTCAGAAGCCTTAAGCCGCAAATTCAATTTAAATGTTTTAACCGCGACTGAGTCCTTGTACCCGATGCCATGATCGACTTTTTGTAAAGATGACAAAGCCTAAGCTCCGGTATTTCTACATTCTTTTCAATCCTTCTTTTTATAAATTGGCACCGTGGAACAGGGTTCGCCAAACATCAGGCTTTTTACTACAGGGGTAAGTTTTTTTGCCAGCTCCACATATGCCGAAACCGGTACCGGTATATCGCCGCATCCCTTTAAAACTACTCTTTGACCATTATATTGTTCAAGGTCTATTTTATCGATATTTTTTATAAATAAAACTGTCTCAAGCACTTCTGCATCGCCAAAAACGACTTCACGTGCGTATGGTGCAAGCTTGTTGGCCAGGAGTACATAAGCCCAGGCCGGTACTATTGCGTCTTCAGTGCAGGTTACGGCAACATATTTATCCTGGTACTGTGTCCAATCGTGGGTTTTAACAAATTCCCTGAAATCTTTCTCCCTAAGAATAAGGCCCTGGAACAAATTGTCCTTAATATCATATACCACACGCTCACCGGCAGGGTAAAACGACGCGGGGTCTAAAGTGACGAGACCGCTTTGAGCAACCTTATTTATTATATTTTCCTGTATTTCCATTGTTTAAAATATTATACGTGATCCCCGTACGCGCAGCTGCATTACATAATTCAATGTCGTTTACTTAACGTTTTTAACTGGTGGTTTCGCCTCGTCCTAAATCCTTCTCCAAAGGAGAAGGACTTTAACTGTGCTCTTTTTTAGAACCCTCTCCAAAGGAGAGGGCAGGGTGAGGCGTTACGACACTATTACATAATTCAGGGCTTACTTCACTCCGTTCAACGCCTGGCTCTTTAAAATAAAAAAATCCGGGTACAACCAAACGTTATACCCGGATACAAAATTACTTTAAAATATCCTTATAAGAGTTTCGCCCTGTAATCTTTTACATTAGCCTTATCTTTAAGGGCATCAAATACACCTTGATCGGCGCGCTGTAGCAATGCCTGGCCTATTTGCTGTTTTTCCCTAACTGCGTTGTTAAGCGGAGGCGGGTTGGTAAAGCTATCCAAAGCGAATACATACACGCCCTGCTGACCGACTATCGGTTTTGAAAGTTTATTTGGCTGCGAACCAAAAACTGTTCCGATCAGCTTGTACTCCGCAGATGAACCAGGTATAACCGGGTTAGCAAATACCATGTTTTGTATCGGGTTAGACTTTGTACCGGCCTTTTGAGCAACCTGGTCGATCGTCGACGATCCGTTCAACGCCGCTTGTAGTTTATCGCTCAGCATTTTACCCTTCACCTGGTTTAAAACCATCGGCATTATTTGTTTTTTCACAGCATCGAGTGGCAAGGTACCTTTTTGCTTAATTTGAACTAACTGAGCAACTATATACTGATCGCCCTCGATGTATACCTTGTCAGAGATATCTCCTTTCCCAGCGCCGAATGCCCACCTTACGAGGTCACGAGCGCTTGATATACCCAATACTGAAGCCGCCACACCACTTACATCGGCGGCGGTTAGCTTCTTTATACCTGTCTTTTTAACCTGGCTGTCAAAATTATCCTTCGTAAGCGAGGCCAGGAAGCTTTGAGCTTTGGTGTAAACAGCTGTTTGGGTTGTACTGCTTGACTTTAGAGGAACGTCAACAATAGCGACCTTTACCGCGTTAGATCCCTTTTGATCCTCTATCTCTATCAAATGCACACCATACTGTGATGTAACTATTGTAAGGTCGCCTTTTTTGCCGTTAAACACTGCCTCATCAAAGACTGGCACCATCTGACCACGGCCGAATGTTCCCAATTCACCGCCCTTAACAGCAGAAGCCTGATCAGATGAGAATTTAGAAGCAATCGCGGCAAATTGTGCCTTTCCGCCTTGGATAAGTTTTTTTAGTGAATCCGCCTGGGCAAGAGCTTTTTCGTGACCGATAACTTTTTCATCGATTAGTATATGTCGTGCTTTTACCGAGTCAAACCAGATACGCGCATCAACCCGTTTCGCAATTTTGTAACTCCCGTTTGACAGGTATGGTCCGTAGACGAAACCATTTGGCGAATTGAACATAGTTGAATCAAGCCTTGGGTCTCCCAATTGGCCTTTATGTTTATAGACTAAAGGCGCCTTGGTTTCCGAATTGATCTGCACAAAAAGGGAGTCGTTTGTACTTGCCCTGAAATCGGCAGCCAGTTTATCGGCTTGTTTTTTTATAGCGGCTGAATCTGCGTTTGACGGAGCTGCATTGAAGCTAACGTAATCAAATGTTCTCGTCTCCTGCTGGTTTTTAAATTCGCTTTTATGGTCGTTATAATAACTTTGGTAGTCATCATCGGTTGGTGTAACCTTGTTATCAGGGATCGAAGTATAATTGAGTAATACGTATTTAAAGTTGGCCAAGCGGTTTTTATCCTGGTAATCGTCTTTTGCATCCAGGGAGTTTACGTAAAGCCCGTTTGTCACCAGCGACAGGTATTTTTCATTCAACCTTTCCTCTATTAGTTGCTCTACAAAATCGCCCCATTGCTGCTGAATCTGGGGGCTTAGCCTGGGCAATTGATTTAAAAAGCCATTTAATCGGGCCCTGTCCAGCTGCCCTGTTTTCGGGTCGCCAAATGTTTGCACTATCTGGGGGCTCGGATCGTTACCGCTTACCATCGACCTTGATTCATCAGTGCCTACCTGTAAACCCAGTCTATCGACCTCCTTTTGCAAAACCGACAGATTAACCATACTGTTCCAGGTAGTTTCCTGTACGTAGCTTAGAATTTGCGGCGATAAAGCGCCCTGGCCGGCTTGCTGCCTGAACTGAGCGCTATTTTGCTCAACTTTCTTGTTGAATTCATCCAATGCTATCCTTTCGCCGGCCACTTCACCCAATAAATTCCGGTCTTCCCTAAAAAATGATCCGCCGGAACGAAGAACCTCACCAATAATAAACGCGAGCAGCGAGAAGCCTATGCAGATTGCAAGTATCTTCCCCATCCTGTCGCGCAAATAACCCATTATAGCCATATACCTATATAATAATTTGTACTATTAAAAAGAGGGCGCAAGATACAATTTTTAGTAAAATTCCATCAAACAAAAATTTGTGAATTTCAGGGAGTGGTTGATTGAGTTACATTAGGTTGATTGAGTAGTATTTCAAGCCCGTTATATTCTTTTTTAGCCCAGTCAACTACTCACCTAATCAACTATCCTACTGCTTCACTGGGTCCTGTTTTTCATCGACGGGGAAAGTGCCTGTGGACTGCTCGATTGTCCAGGGGTACAGGCTTTCGTTGCTGGTGGCGCCTATACCCTGCATTACAGTGCCGTTGCCCATATTGATGGTAACCGGTTTTTGAGTGTATATCTTTTTCCTGGTTTGATCGTAAACCAACTCCTCTGACTTAAATGTTTCCCCCTGTGCGTTGGTGGCAACTACATTTCTGCGGAACGTAATTGTATTTTCTTTTTGGAGCCTGATGGCATAGTCAGACGTTATGGTTCCCTTTTGTTTCATGAAATCATCATAAAAAATGATTTTGACGCCCTTTGGCATTTCCTGGTAACCTTTGTTCGGGTCGTCCATTTCAATCATCAGGGGTGTAAGCAAGCGCGCTTTAACTTTTGCCGAGTCGCTATAGATAACATCGACGCCTTTGGAGGTTGATATAGGCTTATCTTCTTCTTTGGAAGCTATTTTCTGGATATCATTCAATGAATTTTCGCATGCACTTAAAAACAACAAGCAGGTAAACAGTACCGGCAAACAAATGTTAAGTAAACTTTTTGCCCCACTTCGCATGAATTTATTAGTGCCTGTTTAAAATTGTAAAATTAATTCGTGAATTGAGAAAAACACGAATTTTCACGAATTAGGTCGAATTTCACGAATTAAATTAAGCTTTTTAAAATTCGTGAAATTCTATTCGTTCGTGATAATTTGTGCTTATTTAACTTATAAAACACTTAATGGCTCAATTCTAAATACCCTTTTATTCGAATTTATACTTCTGGAACCACTTGTCGTTAAGTACAAAACTTAGATGCAAGGTAACGTAATTTTCTTTAACCAGCGGGTTGGCCGTAGTACCCAGGGTACCCCGTTGACCTATTTCGGCAGCAAAGTTAATTTTGTAAAAACTAAGTCCGTTGGTGCTCGGGGGAAGAGGAAAACCCATTCCAAATGTTACGGCGTAGCTGTTGATATTTGTATTATACAGATGGAGGTAAGATTGATCGTACATGAATCCTAACCGATAATCGGTGCGGGCAAAGTAATTACGCAGGGAGTTAATGTTAGGAGTAAACTCTCCGCCTACGTTAATCGTTTTGCTATCCTGGAAACCCTGGTTTACGCCGCCGATGGAGAGCGAAGACCAGTGCCCCATGCTATAATCGGCCCCAACCAGGAAATGGCCATCGTTTTGAAACGATATGCCGAAGTGGTTGATCTGCGGAAGCTGAATCTTAGTTTTTGCGCTCTGGTTATTAATTATCGAGTCCGCGGCATTGTTTGGGACACCACCGGCGCCAAGGCTATATTGACTAACGATATAAGTACTTGTTGAATTTATTTTTGAATTGGAGGATGCTGAATAACCCAGAACGAGGTGCTTTGTATTATACTCGCCGAAATCAAACGAATATTGGATACCGTAATCATAGTTTACCCCGCCGACGGCATTATTTTGCTCTACAGTGGAGTTCAAAGTGCCATAGAGAGCGGGTATTTCGGTGGAACTGAAATCCTGCAGGTTACCAAATATATAGGATGCGTTGGCGCCTATCAGCAAATGTTTACCGATGCCGAAGCCATATCCGAGGTACGCTTTTGACAAGCCGCCATCGCCGTTATAAATATAATTCACGGTGTTGGTATCCACAGGCGATCCTGTACCAAATCCTTTTTGAGTTTTCTTATAATTATATCCCTTTTGGCTGTAAGGAAGCAAACCAAAGCTAAGGGCTGACCGATTTGATACTGGTATCGCAAAAGCAAGGTGGCTAAGCCTGAAATTGGTATTGCTGGAACTGGGCTGACCTATTTGGTTTAAGGTCAAAAAATTTGAGTAAATGCCTGCATCAATAGTAGTGAAGTTAATTGCACCGTATGATGCAGGGTTAAGCGGGTTAATATTGTTGTAGAGGTTGAGCTTGTTTATTGCAGTGGCAATACCGCCCATCCCGATATTTTGAGTTAATAATGCAGGGTTTATGTCGCCCAGGCCGAACCTTGAGTACGGAGAACTGGATGTTGCGGTTGATTGCGCCGTTGCTTCAAAAGCAATAAAAGCAAGTAAAATTGTTATAAAAATCCTGGTGTGTCTAATCATTATTATTGTGTATGGCTGCATTTAATCCTTTTAGAACCAAGTAAGGCTCAATTTTTATATAGGGGGCAAAGATGCTATTTTTTAACAGGGTATCAAAAAAAATACTGTCCCCCCCGCTTAGTATGATATTCAGCTCTTTATCGTCGGTTACATAGCTTTTAATAAACCCATTCAACTCGTATTTGATACCATTTTGCACGCCTGAGCGTATTGCATTCGCCGTATCGGTGCCATATGCGGCTTCAAAACCGGCGTCCGCTTTTATTAATGGCAGGCCGTCGGTATAGTTATTTAAAGCGTTATAACGCATATTCAATCCCGGCGATATACTGCCGCCGAAATAATTCCCGTCCGCATCAACCTGATCATAAGTAATGCAGGTGCCTCCACCTATTACCAGGTTGTTTTTGCCGGGGTACAAATAGTTTGCGCCCAAAACTGCCGCCAAACGATCCAGTCCCAGGGTTTGCGGCGTGAGATAATGGTTGCATATCCCTTTAGCCATTTGCGGACCAAAATATGTCAAGCGAACTTTTTGTGCTAATAAATCCTGCCAGCCGCCTTCTTCTTTTTTTTTTACGGATGAAATGATCGCATTCCCGATTTGGTGTTCATCCAGTAATTTATCTATTACTTCAAAATCAACCACCTTAAATTGGACATTATAGAACAACTCGTTCTGTTTAAAAACAGCAATTTTTGTAAAGGTGTTGCCAATGTCGATAACGAGATTCATTCTTTTAAGTCTTGAGTCTGAAGTCCGAAGTCTGAAGTAAAAATTCAGGAACACAAATTGGCAAAAAGAAAGCCTCTGACTTAGGACTCTCGACTAAAGACTTGGGACTTGACTTCACGCTTTAACCAATGATAAGATGGATTCGAAAATGGCCAGACCGTCCTCGTTGGCGACCAGCGCATCCGAAGCGCGTTCCGGATGGGGCATAAATCCAAACACATTCCTGGCGGAATTGCAAATACCAGCTATATTTTCCAGCGAGCCATTTGGATTCGACGTGGCAGTAATATTTCCAGCCTCGTCACAATATCTGAACAATACCTGGTCGTTATCATTAAGCGATTTAAGCACATCCGCATCGGCAAAATAATTGCCTTCGCCGTGCGCAATAGGTATTTTGAGCGCTCTTTGCGGATCGATCTGCGATGTGATCAGCGAATTTGAAGTTTGGGACTTCATGTAAATATTCCGGCAGATGAATTTCCGGCTGGCGTTGTGCAACAGTGCACCCTCCAATAAACCCGCTTCAGTTAAAACCTGGAAGCCATTGCAAATGCCTAGAACATAGCCCCCATCGGCCGCAAACCGGATAACTTCCTGCATAATGGGCGAAAACCGGGCAATAGCGCCGGAACGGAGGTAATCGCCAAATGCGAAACCGCCCGGTAAAATAATAAAATCAGCACCCTGCAGGTCATGATCTTTATGCCACAAACGCACTATCTGCTGACCAAGTAATTTCCCCAATACATAAACGGTGTCCTCATCGCAATTGGATCCCGGAAATATGACTACTCCAAATTTCATTCGAATATTGTTTTTAAGCGGCCGTCGGACTGCTGTAGGTGAACCGGCTTTACCGTTTATAAAAACCCTAAAATGGATTTATGATACAAAACTAATATAACCGCTGCAAATTGAACGAAAGTAAAAGTTAAAAAGTGTTAAACTGGAAATACACTATCATACCAAGCAATAAAACAAATAGTAATTCATAAAACCATTTGCGCCTGGCGTTTAAAAAATAATAGGAAGAAAAAACTGCAGCGGGCACCACACACAATAAAAAATGGTTTAGCCGAAACGCGGCTTCGACATAAAAAGAAAGCAGGGCGATTAAAAAAAATACAAACAAAACCTGGAATGACTTGCGCGTTTGCACATAACTTTTGTAATAATTTTGCCGCAACTTTAAAAAACAAAGCACAAGTACCACGATCACCGGGATTAGCACCATGTAGTTATAATAATTAATATCCAGGCGAACAGGGAATTTTGTGGCGAGCGGAAGCCATATATTATAAAACCTGCCCAGGCTGTTGCTAAGGTAATAATATACCGCCAGGAAGAAAAATATTGTGGCGTAGCCAAGAACTGATGAAATCCATTCGCGCCAGTAAAATGGCCTGAAAATCACCAGCGATGTCCATATGATCAAAAAAAAGAAAATGAAGGGCAGGTAAACCAGCGAGCCAAAGCCGGCGATGAGGCCCAGATCAAAGGCGGATGATTTTGAATCGCTGTTTTTATAAAAGCTGAACAGCTTAAATAGCATCCATATTACTAAAAAATTACAAATTAACGGCGGACTAAGCACCAGGAATGGTGTGAACAAGCCCGACAGGACAACGTACATGAGCGCGGGCAAAAAAGTTGGCTTGCCTAACAAATTGAAATGGTTTACCAGGTGATTTACGAGCAACGCCTGAACAAACACAATTAAGCCGGCAATTAAAACATTGTAAACCGGTGGCAGCGGACGGTAAGCAGGGTTTAGCAGGAGCCTTGCGACCAGCTCGGTTAAAGCGGGCTCGATCCTGATCGGGAGGTTAAACAAGTAGCAAGCGCGCAATGCAAACAGCGTTATAGCGAGCCATAATACATTAAGCGGGCTAAGCGTTTTAAAAAAATTGATCATTAAAATATAATATCAGCGCGAAATTAGCAGAAAAACGTGATCGGGTGAAACTACCTACGTTTTGCGTATCGCTCAACGAGATCGTCAATGATTTGCGCTGTCTCGTCTGGAAAGTCAACGAGTACCTTTTTATCGTGACCTATCCAGTTATTGAGGTGGAAAATAAACTGATCGTCAATCTCGCTAACAACCGGCACACCCAGCCTTGCGGCTGCCAGGGCGTTGCATTGTTGCTCGTACTGCCCTTTCATTGGTATCATCATGACTTTTTTTTGCAAAAAAAGCGCCTCCGCTGGTCCTTCAAATCCGCCGCCCGTAAGCAAGCCCTCGCAACTTGCAAGGCTCTTATTAAAAGCCTGGTTATTTACTGGGAAAATCCTGACGTTACCTTTCTCATAGGCTACCTTTTGCCGTTTGGAAAAAACTTGCCACTCCACTTTTTTTGCCTTATTAAGAAGGCCGGACAGTAACTTATCATCATAAGCAGGCAAGTAAACAGTGTAATGACCTTCATTTGAAGTTTGTAAACTACGTATCTCGCTCCTGATAACGGGAGTATGAATAAAATCGTCGTAGCGTTCAAAATGAAAGCCTACGTTATGCGGCGTAGGCGAGTAATATTTAAACAGCCATTCTTTCCAGCTGCGTTTTTCATAGCGGGGTGTTTTGGGCGATATAAATGAACATTGATGACTTAATGAAACCGCGGGTATTTTTTGCAGCCTGCATGCCCAGGCGCTCACCGGCTCAAAGTCATTGATGATGAGGTCATATTGCTTCAGCGGTAAACTGCGAATGTCGCGCCAAAGCTGCGGTAAATTCATCAGTTTAAACGTGGCCCAATTGTCAACCCCGCCACTTGTGCCAAATACAAAGCTGAACCCATGAAACTTGTATTTGAGCGGCTGCGACAAACTTACCTCGGCCTCGGTTCCGCTAACCAGGAGGTCGAGTTCACCGTGCCGCTGCAACAGCGGCACAATCTCGCGCGCCCGGCTGATATGTCCATTGCCGGTTCCCTGGATAGCATAGAGTATTTTCATTCGGTAGCGTGGCGAGATTGTAATGTTGAAAAGTTGGAAGGTCGCAGATTTTTTAAAGACCCCATTATTTAAAGATTTTTTTGGCCAAATTCGTAATTCCTCACCATTGCAGCGTTACAATCTTTCAACATTACAACATTACAACAAAGTTTACATTAATGTTCAAGTTTAAATCGCTCGAACAGAACTTTTACGTCCATTTTAGCGTCCAGGTCTTCGGTATCGGTTTTATCATCCTCATCGGCATCGCTTTTAAAGTTATCGGGATCATATTTAAATACCGTCCATTCGCCATGATTGTATTCCAGCGAAGTGAGGCTTTCCACCCAGTCGCCCGAATTGAGATATAATACCGAGCCGTTTTTTGGGGTTGACTCGATTTTCCTGATCTCGGCATGATGGATATGGCCGCAAATAACATAATGGTAATGTTTATCGACTGCCAGGTCGGCGGCAGTTTGTTCAAATTGATTGATAAATTTTATGGCCTCCTTAAAACTTGCCTTTACCTTTTGCGAAAAGCTCATTTTTTGCCGGCCCAGTTTGGTTAGTATCCAATTGGTAAGGCTGTTTATCAGGATAAGCGTATCATAACCCACCGCGCCTAATTTCGCCAGCCACTTGGAATGCTGCATAGTCACGTCAAAAACATCGCCGTGAAATATCCAGGCTTTCTTCCCGTCAATATTCAAAATGATTTTATTAAGCAGTTGGAACGACCCGAGCTTGAAATCGGTAAACTTTCGCAGCATTTCGTCATGATTACCTGTTAAGTAATAAACCGGGATACCCTCGGTAACGAATTTTAAAATGCGGCGCACAACCTTCATATGCGCCTCGGGCCAGTACGACTTGCTGAACTGCCATATATCGATAATGTCCCCATTCAGGATGAGCATTTTGGGCTTAACGCTCTTTAAATATTTAAGCAGTTCTTTGGCATGACACCCATAAGTGCCCAAATGCACGTCGGATATGATTACGATATCAACTTCGCGTTTTGCCATTAAAATAAGGGGGGTAGATTTCTGCCCGGCAAAAAATACCGGAAATAAGTGTGGGAATTAAGGATGCAACGATTACTCGTCGTCGTCGTCATGGTTAACTTTTAGATCAAACGGGCTTAGATAGAATACTCCTACCAGGAATAATAATCCAACTACAACTAAATAAGCGAACTCAAAATGCATATGATACAATTTTTACAAATATCCGTCAATCAGGTTATTTTAATGTTAAGACTCTATTAAATATAAAAGGTTTCATCTGTTCAAAACTTTTTTTATCCGGTCCAACTGCTTTAAATGATGCAATAAATGTACCCTGATAAATTTAACCCATTGCTTTGCATTCAGCATCCCCAAGCGGGGATGTTTATGCCTCGATTGGGGTAATGCATTGTTTATCAGCGGCATAATTTCCTCAACCCGTTTACGGCATTTGATGATCAAATTTTTTGCCTCTTCCTTGCTTATTTTACGGGCGGGCATTTTTGCTTCAACCGCTTTAGGCACTTTTACTCTCACCGGCGGAAAACGACCGGTAAACATCATCAATCGGCCTAAAAGGGTCAATTTTTTTGTTGTGGGATGGCAGGTGTTGTTTACGCAACGCTCCAAAGCTATGGATGAACCCAAAGTAGCCCGTAAAATATGGCTGTAAACCTCGGCAAATGACCACCCTCCATTTTTTGGTGAAGCGGTAAATAAGTCCTCCGGTATAGTATCCAGTTGGGTGCGGTAGGCATTCAGCGCGGTTTCAATGGTTTTGCGTTCTTTGGCGACGTTCACGTTTTAAAGGTAACGCGGTTTTAGTCAAAGTATTGGGCTAAATTTTCAACATATGAACTATTTGCCCGGAGGGCGGTCAATTGCGAATAAGAAATTGTATCGGAATTTAGTCTTTTAAATCAATACCGGCTTGTTTGAGAATGCCATGCAAGGTTCCTTTTTTCAGATCTTTTGAGTACATAGGAACTACCGTTCTCTTATTATTTGATCGGTTGACATAGATATTGTGGCTTCCATTTGTCCTGGTAAGTTCAAATCCATGCGCCAACAAGATGGCTACAATCTCTTTTGGTGTATATGACTTCATGCATTAATATGCAAGCGTCAAAGAATATTCAAGGCTTTTGCTGTCATCGGGAACAGGCTCACCATCTTCTTCCAAACTTTCCACATATAAGCTTATTGCCTCTTTTGCCATTTCTATCGCTTCATCAATTGTCTCACCTTGAGTAAAACATCCTGGCAGCGCAGGAACTGAAACGCTAAATCCCCCTTCATCTTCCGGCGTAAGTAATATGCGGTAGGTACGTTGCTTCATAATACAAATTTATATAATATTTCCTAATTATAGCATCAAAGTAAGCTCTTTTAAATGATGCACCTGCACAGGCACATCGTCCGGTTTGGGGGCTTTAAAGGGATTAAAGTAGATGGCGTCGATACCAAAATTCAACGCGCCGTAAACATCGGCTTCGAGGCTGTCGCCTATCATCAGGCTCTCATTTTTTGTGGCGCCCGCTAAATTCAGCGCATGCTCAAATATGGCCTTATCAGGTTTATTGGCTCCCACTACCTCAGATATAATGACATGCTTAAAGTAGTTGCCGATGTTG
>Ga0207132_1091_pt1 | contig 19786 bp, 13 predicted proteins | sample Alteio_BWMinHeat_14_FD_153554 | JGI IMG/M metagenome (GOLD analysis project Ga0207132, IMG submission 153554) | Enriched cells from forest soil in Barre Woods Harvard Forest LTER site, Petersham, Massachusetts, United States -... | ecosystem: Environmental > Terrestrial > Soil > Temperate forest >...
CGTCGATGAATGTCGGGATGTTCAATTCCTTGCCGAGCTTGACCCATTCGTCAACTTTGATTTGTCCGGCGGAATCGGCGAAGTTCGAGAAATGCATCATCGCTGTTTGCGGGTTGACGGCTTTGCGGAGCTCGTCGGTAGTTTCAATCACGACCAGCTTGATGCCGGTGGCGCGGAGTTGATGATCGAATGGATTGCGATGGGATTTCTGAATGATGACTTCGGATTTCATTCCGGTCAGATCCGGAAGCTGCTCGATGAATTTCGGATTGTCTCCGGTGAGAATGCCAGCGAGGCCGGATTGCATGGCAGCGGCAGCGCCGGAGGTGACGAGCGCGGTGTAGCCTTCAGGCAGTTTGAGCATTTCGGCGATGCGCTTTCCGGCGGCGACTTCGAGGTCGGGGATGTTGCAGAAGCGCTGGCCCGCGAGGGCCATGACCGCTTCGACCTCGGGGCGCGCAAGGGAGCCGCCCAGAACGGTCATCGTTCCCTGCCCGTTGATCACCGTGGTTACACCGAGTTCGTCGTAGACATTGCCGGAGGCGCCGAAGCCGGAGATCTTGGCGGAGACGCCGGAGGGCGGAGACGCGCTTGAGAAGAGGCTCCTCGCGTTGGTCATTGCTCCAGTCAAGGCGCCGGCCATGACACCGAGGCTGGTCATAAATGTACGGCGAGTGGACTTCAGATTGAGTTGCATTGGGCTTCTCTCCTTTGAGCGAATCGCCTATTTGCGAACGACTGCCGCTGTGCAGTTGATTTCGACCAGTGAGTCGCCGGGGAGATTCGCGACCGCGACAGTGGTGCGGGCCGGGCCGCCATTGGGGAAATATGTTTTGAAGACGGCGTTCATGCCATCGTAGTCGTTGATACTGGCGAGGAACACCGTGAGTTGGAGAATGGAGTCCATCGTGCCGCCGCCGGTTTCAACGGCCGTTTTGACGCCTTCCATGACGCTCTTGGTGTGATTGGTGATGTCCTTGGGGAACTCGGCTTTATTGTGGGAGTGCGCGCCGATGCCGGCGATATAGACGACGCCGTTGAAGACGATGAGCGGAGTGATGAAACCTTTGTCGGCGGGCTTACCGTCGATATTGAGCTTCTTGACTCCACCGTCACCCTGCGCTTCCGCAGGCGACGGCAGCGCCGCCGCCAGGCCGAGGCCAGGAAGCAACGCGGCTAAGCGACTCCCGAAAGTCCTTCGCGTGAAGAGATTGCAAAACATTTCGTTGTTCCTCCTTGTGATTTCGTTTTGAATTTTCGTGTCTACGGCAATGCAAAACTGAAAACATCATTTCCCGATGCGATGGCGACGTATTGCTTTCCGAGGACCGCGTAACTCATCGGAGAAGCGTGAAATCTCTGCCCAGTGGTGAAATGCCAGAGCGGTTTACCGGTTCTCGCTTCCACGGCTTCAAACGATTCTGCATCGTCACCGAAGAAGACCAGGCCGCCTGCCGTGGTCATGGTGCCGGCGGCCGAACCGCCATCGCCCGCTTGGGGATATCGCCACTCGAACGCATTGGTGTCAAGGTTATACGCGAGCAGAATTTTTTCACGTGGGCCGCCCGGGACGCGTTTCACACCAGTCGCATAGTACTCGCGGCCTTCGGAGAATTTCTCCGGCTTGCGATGAAAGATGCCGCACTCCTCGAGAGCGAGGAAGTAGAAAAGATGGGTGGCCGGATTGTAGGAAGGAGAAAACCAATTGGTTGCGCCAATAATGCTGGGACAAATTTCGGTGCCTTCGTCGGACGGCTCGAGGCCGGCGCGAATGGGGCGACCCTGCGCGTCGATGCCTTTGGCCCAATTCAAGTGGGTGACAAAGGGAACGGCAGAAAGAAACTTTCCGTTGGTGCGATCGAGAACGTAGAGAAATCCATTGCGATTCGCTTGGACTAGCAATTTTCGAGGCTGGCCTTGATAAACGGCATCGACGAGCACGGGAGTTTCGGCGGCGTCGTAGTCGTAGAGATCGTGGGGCGTAAACTGAAAATACCATTTCATCTTGCCGGTGTCGGGGTTGAGCGCGAGAAGGCAAGCGGTGTAGAGATCGTCACCAGGTCGCGGCGAACCGTCAAAATCGGGGGCGGCATTGCTGGTGCCCCAATAAATGGTGTTGAGTTCGGGATCGTAGGTGCCGGGCATCCAGGTGGTACCGCCGCCGCGAAGATAAAGGTCGCCAGGCCAGCTCTCGGAGCCAGGTTCGCCGGGCCCGGGAATGGTCCAGAAACGCCAGGCTTGCTTGCCGGTTTCGGCATCGAAGGCAGCAACGAAACCGCGAACGCCGTCGTCGCCTCCGGAAGTGCCGACGATGACTTTGTCTTTGACGACGAGAGGAGCGCTGGTGGCGCCGTAGTTTTTGTTGCCTTCGGCGTAGGCGACGTCCCAGAGAAGATGGCCGGAGCGAGCGTCGAGGCAGAGGAGATGGGCGTTGTCGGTTTCGAGAAAAACTTTGGCGTGCCAGAGGGCGACGCCGCGATTGTGGTGTTGGGAGGCGTCGTCGATGAGGCCTTCGGTAACCGGGCGCGAATAGTGCCAGATGGAGCGGCCGGTGCGGGCATCGAGGGCAAAGGCATCGTTGGCGGAGGTGACGAACAGGATGCCGTTGACGGCTACGGGTGTGACTTCAAGGCCACTCGTGTCGCGTACGTGAAAGATCCATTGCGCGCGGAGGTTGGCGACGTTCGCGGGCGTGATTTCTGCGAGATTGCTGAAGCGGCGGCCTGTGTAGTCGCCATTGTAAGAGATCCAGTTTGCGCCAGGGGGCTGGACGAGCAGGTCTTCGGGGCGGACGTCGATCGAGGTGGAAATGGCGGCGGCAGATTTTTCTTGCCCAGCGGACGGACCGGAGCAGGTTAGAAAAATTGCTGCGAGTAAGATGGATTTGCGGATTGGCACAGTGCGAGACAATCGCTCCTAGAGGCGGCCGAACTGCTTCACGGCTTCCTGAATGGACTTTAGCTTTTCAATGGTGGCATACATGGAATGCTCTTTGAAATCCATCTCTTGAGCGAGCCTGAGCGCGGCGGCGGCGGACGCTCGCGGGACGACGACGACTCCATCGGTATCGGCCACGATGATGTCGGCGGCGTTCACGCCGACACCGTCGCAGACGACCGGGACATTGGCGCCGGCGAAGCGGTAGTGCGTTACCGAAGTGGATGGAACGATGCCGCGCGAGTAAACAGGAAACCCGATCTTTTGCAGGTAGGCGACGTCGCGCACGCCACCGTCGATCACGGCTCCTGAGAAATTTCTTGCGCTCATGGCCGTGCCCATCAAGCCGCCCATTCCAGCGATGTCGGCGCCGTCTTCCACGACCATTACGTATACAGAATTGGAAGACCCACGATCGATGGCGGCAAGCATGCCGTCGAGCGCGTGGGGATCGTGGTTGGCTTCCTTCTTGAGGAGTACCGTCAGGGCCAAGCCGGCGAATTTCGTGGGGAAGATCGGCCGCATATGGTGGGACATGTACATTTTGCGACCGGTGAGCTGCTCGAGCGCGTCGGAAACGGAGGCGACTTCGACGTGCCGAAAGCCGTCGAGCAAGGAAGCATCGTCGGTCACCGACACATCGACTTGACGAGTTCGAGCTATAGGCGGCCAGACGAAGGCGGCAATGGCCGCGATCAGAAGACTGCCCAAGATGGTTGCGAGAGCGATCCGGCGAAAACAGGCAATAACAGGCGATACAATCATCGGTATTCTCCGGCAGTTTGATTCGCTGGACTGTAACACTTCTTTGTCCTTGGAACTAGTCGCCGATTGATCCTAATTCGATTCAATAGTGACCTTTTTAAGGATTTCCAAGGACGGCAAGCCTGGCGCGATCGCAAGACCTTGGGGGGCCGAATCGCGGTAATCACGATCGCTGCAAACCGACTCGATCGCAAAAGCAACCCGCTGCTGCTCGCTGGGGTAGATGCGTTTATCGAGGAAATGCGGGTCCTCACTCTTCTTCTTCGTCCTTTGGTTTTTTGCCAGCGCCCGCTTCCGTCTTCGCGTCGCGCGCGGCAAACATCAGAAAGCTGATCAGATCGTTCAGCTCATCACGATTCAGAGTTGTGGCGTAGTCCGCGGGCATCAGCGAGTCCGGTTGGCGCGAAAAGCTAGTGAGCTCTGACTTCTGGAAAAGTTGAAAATCGCCCTCAAGGCTTTGCAGTTGGAGCGAAAAGTTGTCTTCGTTCCGCACGACGCCGGCGTATTCCCTACCATCGCGCGTCTGCACGATCATCTTGCCGCCCAGCCGATTGGTACTGGTCGGCTTGATGATCGCCCGGCGAATTTCGTCTGGAGAGCGATTCCCCCCAAACCCGGAGAGTTCTGAAGCGATGAAGCCACCTGAGCCGGTGACCGCATGACACTCCGAGCATCGCGCCTTCCCGTAAAAAAGCTCCCGGCCCTTCCGCGCGTTGCCCGGGAACCTTGCTGATTCGTTCCGCCCCTGAAGCTGGCGCAGATATGCGACGACATTCTCGACGTTGCTTCCCAGTGAGGCGAAAGGAGGCATTCCTGTTCCCGGCAATCCTCGTCTGACGAGCTGGGAAAGCTCGTCGTCGGATCGCTGCCGTGTCTTCGCATTCAAGGCAATGTCCGGGGCCCGTTCGCCGCCACGACCGTCCAAGCCGTGGCACCCCGCACACCGCAATTCGAACGCTTGCTTGCCATCGACGTCCGACGTGCCCACACGCTGAACGCCGTTCGTGGAACGCGGCGATTTCTGTTCTTGCGACGCAATGCTCTGCGCGAGGATCAGGGCAAAGAGGAGGAGGAGCCCCAGACTGGGCACGAGGCAGGCGCCAAGAATATTTTCGGCACGAGTCATAGATACTCGGTTGTACGGCATTTCGCGCAAAGTGCGCTGCTCAAAACCGTGGTCCGACTGCGAACTGCGATTCCACCGAATCAGTGATTTGTCGGGCTGCGCACAGCTATAAGAGACACCTGCTCCAAGTCCGGGTAGTGCCCTTCCTCGTCGGGTTCTCGCTCGGCGGGCTGGATTTGCTGAATCGTCGTCTGTGCCGGCAAAACTCCGCTGAAATATTGCCGGTACACTTTCCCAAACGCCGCTGATTCCGATAAGTCGTCCAGGTAGATTGTGGTTGAGACGACCTGATCAAACTTCATGCCCGCCTCTTCCAGGTTGTCGAGGAGATTTCGCATCGTCTGGCGAACCTGGTCGGCGGTTGACGCCGCGAACACACCGCCATTCGGCCCCGGAATGAAGCCGCTCTTCGCCGAACAATAGAGCGTGTCGCCAGCGAAGACGCACGGACTTGCGGTCGGACTTGGCGGCATGTTCTTCGGCCGTACGGCGCGTCGCTGGGTTAGGTCGCGGACGGCCACGCCCGTGTACGCGATGTGCGCACCCTCGGGGAGGCTCGACACTTGGATCGTGGCGCGTCCCGGCGTATTCCCGAATTCGAAGTGCCGCGCGTAGTGCTCATTCATAATTCGCATCGGAATTTCTGAAGTCAGGTACGGGTTCACAAAAACCATGTTGCCGAGTGTGAGCCCGGCGGCCTGCACAACCATTTTTAGACGATCGAGCGCCAAGTCAACCTGCTTGGCAGGATTCGCCGGCACGTTTCCGTTTGCGGGGTCGCTGCCCAGCATGGTGGACACAAATAACCTGTCGTGCGTCAGCATGCCGAAGGAGTACGCTTTGTTTGGCTTGAAGGCGGGCAACTCCACAGCTTGCCTTCCTTTGAGATCGCGAACAGCGACGGCGTTGATTTGAACGGAAGGTTCAGGAAGCCGGGCCACGCCCAAGACCCCGCGCGCAGGCGCCACGTTCGGGAAATACTCGACGAAAGCCTTGTCCAACGCTTCGTAGCGGCTCATGTCGTCGAGATAGACCTGGACATAAACTACGTGATCCATCGTCAGGCCCGCAGCTTCGACTACGGTTCTTACATTCTCGAGAGATTGGCGAACCTGATCCGCAAACTCGGGTGGAGTGCTCCCGTCCAGACGGCGAGGTCCTTGCCCGGAAACATACACATAGTCTCCCGTGTCGATTCCTGGGGAACCCAACGCCTGATTCGCAGCCGTCGCTTTTTGCGGTGCGACCGCTCGTAACTGGGCGTGCGTTTCCGCTGCGGGGCACAGTACGGACGCAGCGAGCAGGAACAGAAATCTCATGCTGGTTTTCCCTTGCGGGCCGAGCCTAGAATCATTCGCAACCTTTGCCCCACGATCATTTCTTCGCCGGGTTTAATCGTCATCGAAACCAACTCGATATGGTCTATCTCCTTCCGTTCTTTCTTGTTCGGCTTCTGTATTCCTTCGCGAACCGCAGGCACGAGGCTAGGATTGTCCGCGCCGAGCACTTCGATCACCGGATCGCCTTCGCGCAACTTCTGAACGCAGTCGGTGATAGTGAAACCCCACGCCTGCTGGTCCCATGAAACCTTTAGAGTGGGGTAGCGATTCCCATCGTCGGGCATATAGGTTTCCGTCTTCACGCCAGGCACCGTCTCAACCAGTTTGGCGATGCGGTCCACTCGCAAGCTCCATTCGGTGTAGAGTTTTTTGGGATCGATCTTAAGCCAAGTCTCCACTGCCGTCAGGCACCCGATCACTTCTTCCTTTCCGACCTTCATCGGGCGGCATACCGCTCCTTCCCAAGGGGCAGAGTTGCGCAGCGCGGCTTCGATTAAATCCCTTCGACCCAGCAGCACGCCGCTGCACTGGGGTCCCTGCAGACCCTTGCCTCCGGAAAATGTGTACAAGTCGATTTTCATGTTGGCGTACAGTTTTAGATTGTCGGCCGGTGGAATTCCCGCAGCGTCATCCAGCAGTATGGGTACGTTGTGCTCTTTGGCGATCGCCACCTCGCGCACGAGTTTGTCCCCCAGGTCCGTGGTGTAAATCATAGCGGTGTCAGCAGTGATGGCCTTCGCAATTTCGTCCGGCGTCTCCACAAGAACCAGCTTTGCCCCCGTTAGCCGGATGGCATTGTCAAATGCGCTTCGCCCTCCAACCATGATCACTTCGTGCTTCATCCCGGTGGGGTCCGGGAGCTGCCAGATCTTTTGGGGATCGCTGCCCGCCATGCACGCGGCGGTTGAGGCAGCCATGGCCCCCGCTGCCCCCGAGGTGATCAAGCCAGATTCGGCGCCAGTCAGCTCGGCCAGCCTGCGCCCCACGGCGCGTTGCAATTCAACCATGTTGACAAAATGATGTGAAGCTTCGGCCTGTGCGGCGCGTACCTCTGGGAATTCGAGCGATCCGCTTAAGTACGTCCATGTTCCACGGCAATTAATGACCGTTTTGACGCCCAGGCGCGTATAGACATTTTCGCGGGGGTCAAAGCCCATCGCGACGGCAGATTTTTCGTACAGGCCTTGAGCCGCAAGTTGCGCCAGCAACGGCGAAGCGGCCAACATCTTCATAAATCCACGGCGGCTCGATTCCTGTGCAACAGACATGCGTTTCCTCCGGTAGGCGTCTTACTGAGCGAAGATCAACGTTCCAAAGTGTTCGGGCACGTGATTGGGATCACGGTTAGCAGCACAGGTCTGTTGCCAGCACATAAAGTGACGCTGCGGATCCTCGCCGAGCCCGTCGATGCGATACAGATTGGCGCGCCATTTAGTGCCGGCCTTTACCGGCTGTTCGCTGACGGACTTCAGCGGCACACGCGCTGCCGCGTACCAGATATGGTTCCCTTCATCGATTTCGGCTTCCTAAAGCGAACCGTGATTCGTGGGAATTATGCTTTCGATGTCCGCTTCGACCACGTCACGGTCCCACAGCTTGAGGCGATCTTTGCTGTTATCCGCGGGCAACCAGAGATTCAATTCGCTATATGGAGAGATGAACAGGAGATACAGATCGGAGTCGGTCCAAAACGCGCGCACTTCGGTCTTGAGCTTGGGATAGTCGAGCCGCTGAGTACAGTCTTTCTCGATCCATGCGGAGGCCGCGTGCGACCATGTTGGCGAGTGTGGATCGCTGTTGAGTTCCGGAGCTCTTGCGACGTGCGGGACGGTGAGCGTGGCCATCGGCGATGTAACCTCGCATACGTCCACTCCAGATGCGACGAGCGGAATCAAGGGCATCAGTAGTAGGCTTCGGATGGATTTCATTGTTTATGGGTGGGGCGCGTTTCTCAACTCCGGCGAAATCTCGTAGGCTTTCTCGAACTCCGCGCGCGCCTCGTATTCCTTTCCTTCCTGGTGTAGAGCTAATCCAAGGTTGTAATGTGCCTCCGCGTAAGACGGCTTGAGGCGAACAGCCTCCAGAAATTCCGATTTTGCCGCGCCGTTGTCGCCCGATTGCAACAGCGCCAATCCAAGATTGTTATGAGCCTCCGCGAAGCGTGGATCGCGATGCACAAGTTCCCGGAAAACGCTGATGGCGCCTGCCGTATCATTTTTCTGACTCAAAACCAAGCCCAATTGAATACGCGCGTCCGTGTACCTGGGATCAAGGCTCAAGGCTTCGTTCAGTTCACGTACTGCCTCGTCGAGTTGGCTGGATTGCGCCAGGGCAAGACCGAGATTATAGTGCGCCTCCGGAAGATCAGCATCAGACATTACCGCCTGCTGGAACTCTTGAAGCGCGCGATCACGACCGCCCTCGCGCCAGAAAAGAAGTCCGAGGCTGGTGTGGACTTGAGCATAGTCGGGTTTCAATTGCAGAGCTTTGCCGTAAGCATTCTCAGCGCGTGCGTAATCCCGTTTGCGATCCCAGGTGACACCAAGATAGTAGTAGCCGGTCGGCAACTCTGGACTCTCGTCAATCGCCTGCTGAAAGAAATTCAGAGCTTCATCCAGTTGCTGCTTCTTCAGCGCGTCTACACCCTCAAGGATAAGGAGCTTAGCCTCGGCGAGGCGAGTGCGAAAGCTATGCAACTCGTTCAACTCATCCAGCTCTTTGTGGGCCGCAGCGGTATCCCCTTGGGCACGGAGAGCGATCCCTAAGCCGTAGTGCGCCTTCTCGAAATCGGGTTTCAATTCAATCGCTCGTCGAAATGCGTTGATGGCGCTCCCGACATCACCTTCAGCTTTAAGTTCCATAGCGAGGTTGTATTGGGCATTGGGGTCCGCAGGATCGAGTTCAACAGCCTTTAGGAAGTTAGCAAGCGCCCCATTGTGATCACTCTGCCGCCGCAGGGTTACGCCGAGCATGACGTGAGCTCGCGCCATCTTAGGATCGAGACGAAGTGCGGCGCGAAACTGAGCCGCAGCCACATCCAGCTTGCCGAGTTGGCCCTCAACTTGCCCCAGCTCGAGATGTATTTCCGGGGAGGGCTTCAGCGCAACTGCACGGTTGAGCTCGCGTTCCGCAGCGGAGAAATCATTCTGCTCCGTATAAACATGCGAGAGGAAAAGATGCGCAGCGGCGTTGGAGGGCTGATACTGCACCGCTTTACGAAATTCCTTCAGGGCGCCAGCTTGGTCATGGAGGTCATACAAAGCTGCACCCAAACCATAGTGGGCCTCGCTCCATCCTGGCTTAAGCCGAATCGCGACCTCGAACTCTTCGACAGCTTGCTTCGTGTCACCCTTGTATTTTAGGGCAAACGCAAGATCGTAATGTGTGAGCGCGTCGTGGGGATCGAGCTCCACAACCTTGCGATAAGCGGCGATGGCCTCATCCCACGATTTGGAGCGAGCAAGTGTATTCGCTTGCTCACGGTAGACTTGGGCCGTCTGAGCTAGCGACGGTCCCGCATGTACAAGACTGAGCACGAGGGCAGACACGATTGGCAAAGCCCCTCCGCGGTGAATGATCGAAACCGTCCAGCCAGACTTCATCGAAGACAGCCTAACATGCGCGCGGAAGTCAGGCGGGGGCTCCGATGGAACGTCCTGTCGGATGGCTCGCCTGGTTTGCGCCACTACCAGTAAAATTTCGCGCTGACCTGCCCAATGCGCGGGTCGCGGGCCGAGGTGACGACTCCAAAGTTCGAGCTGTCGATGTTCCCACTAGGATTGTTGAACTGCGCGTGATTGAATATGTTGAAAAATTCGAAGCGGACATCGAAAGCATAATTCCCACGAATCACGGTTCGCTTTAGGAAGCCGAAATCGGTGTTGTTGAATCCAGGGCCGTGGAAAAAGCGCCGGTTGGCCGTCCCAAAAGTTCCGCATCCGGGGCTCGGAAGAAAGGTCACCGGATCGAAAGTGCAGGTGTTCGGGGCGAACGCGCTTGGCAGAAAGTAGCAACCCGTGTCGCCCCCAGTATTGGGGTTAACACAACCGGGATTCGCGGAGCGCGGGTTCACAATCTGGACTGGCCCGACCTGGTTCGGCATATCCGTGGCCCCGCTGCTGGCCAGGGAGACATCATCATTTCCCTGGTTCATCTGAATGGGAAACCCGGTGGCGAAGCGTGTGATGCCCTGAATCTGCCACCCTTGGGTCAATCGTTTTGGCGCTCCCTTGAAGGCGCGATCGAACGGAATGGCCCAAATGTAGCTGGCCACGAAATTGTGCCTGATGTCAGTCGATGACAAACCGCGGCTCAGCTTCGGATCTGCGAAATTCACCAAGTCGTTGAAGGCCGAAGAATCATCCAGGCCTTTGGCGAAGGTGTAAGCGGCCAAGAATGTAAAGTCATTGGCCTTGCGCTCCACAGTGATTTGCCCAGCGTTGTAGATCGAATTGGCGGAGAGGAAGGTGTAGGTGTTGCCGCTGCCAAAACACACCTGGGGAGTCGCGCCGGGGCAGAAATTGCGACTGTTCAACGATTGCTTTGTGCTGTAGACGCAGCCCGGATTATATGCCGCACCGCACGGCGCCGCCGCTACGGTATTGAAGACGTCGTTCTCACTCCCGGGTCCACAGCCGAAGACAGGACTACCCGGGGAGCTCTTAGTCGTGTCATAAGCTTGGATCGCTTCTAGGTGCAAACACAGGGCCGAGCTGCCGGGATTGGCTTCCTGCTGCGTAATGAGGTGGTGACCTTCGGTCCCCACGTACGCCAGCGTCAGCACCGTCGATTTGTCCAGCTGTCGCTGGATATTTAAATTGAAATGCTCGGCGTAAGGGAGCTTGTTGTGAACACCGTAGCCGGGGAAAAAGTTAAACGGCTCGTAGACCGAGAAGTCCAATGTCTTGTTCGACGGGGCGCCCGGAACTGGCGCGGTGAATGGGAACCGTTGCCCTATGGAAGCACCGGTGGCTCGAATCACGAAGGGTTCGTCCATCAAGACCGATACCGGGGAGGTCCAATAGAGGCCGAACGGAGCATCGGCCACCTCGTAAAACAGGTTCAGGTCCTCGACCGAAGTGTAGTAAAGGCCATATGCTGCCCGAATGCTGGTCTTTCCCGGACCGCCAAAAATCTTGCCCAGCGCCCCGTCGCTGAAGCCAGGCGAATAGGCAAGACCTAGGCGCGGACCGAAATTATTGTATCGAGTTGGCGCAAGCGTCTTGGGAACGTTGGGATCACCCGGGAACACCAAGCCTGTAGGTGAAAGGGGAAAAACAGTGGACGTCTCTCCGGGTATGAAAGCCTGCAGCTTTCCTTGCGTGTCGTACCACGGCATGCTCACTTCCCAGCGCAAGCCCAGATTGAGCGTGAGGTTGGATTTCACTTTCCAAGAGTCCTGCGCAAACGCTCCACCGTAGCGCGTGCGGGAATCAAGGAGCTGTAAGGCAGCCTGGGTGTAAGGAGCAGAACACTGGGAGCAGGTCGCGCCGAGGAGAAAGTCCGCAAAATCGACTCCCGTCACGTTGCCGTCAAATGTGAATCCCCCATTCGGGTTGGCGTAGTTGCGTTCGTTGACTTGCAGATAACGAAATTCGCCGCCGAACTTCAAGGTGTGCTTTTCGCGCGACTTCATAAATACGTCAGAAGCCGTATAAGTGGTGTTCGGCTGGTACGTATTTAAGGTGGGCACGCCAATATTTAAGCCGAGCTGGTTAAAGCTGGTTTGCGGCACATACTGAGGATATCCGGGAGTCGTTGAGGGGATAATTCCCAGTGTGCCCGCGCCGGTTACGAAACCCAAGGAGGAAAGGCTGGCGAAACTGCCGGCTGGATTGTCCTTGTGGAGAACATTGCGAAACACGGTAACCCGCGCCTCATTGACCGCCGTGGCTCCTATGGTCTTGGTGTCGCTCATCACAAACTGCTGCAACCGCGAAGGCGTAACCGATGGGAAACCCGGCACACTGGCATAGGGAAGCGCGCTCCCAACGTTGGAGCTCTCAAAATAGTAGTAGAACGACCAGTTCCCGGTTTTTTGGTTTAAGAAATCCACCCGCTCTCCGATTTTGTTGTCCGAAACCGTGTTTCTCTGACTGTTGTTACAGTAGTTTGTCGTCGGGCAGCCGCCAGGAGTGGATGCGGGAATATACGCCAGCATATTCGCAGCCGGCGCGTCCCACGCTGCCTTGGGAATCACGCCGCCAGGAAAGACACAAGGGTTCGCGCCGGTGTTGCTCGTGCAACCCACGAAACTATACGGCTCGCCGACAACGGTTGTGCCAACGGGATTACCCAATCGCTGATCGAGGAGTTGGGCCCAGTAACCGCCGTCAACCGTACCGGTCAAGGTTGCGGGGTCAAAAACGCCTTGGCGTTGGGCATCGGTCGGCACGTTCGCAGAGGTTTCGGCGCCACTGACTTCCCTTGTGCCTTGATAATCGGAGAACCAGAACAGCTTGTTTTTCCAAAATGGCCCCCCTGCGGCATAACCGAATTGATTGCGCCGCAGCTCTGACTTACCAGCAAAGAAATAATTCTTTGCATCAAATTTATCGTTGCGCAGGAACTCGAAAGCGTCACCGTGAAAGCCGTTGGTACCGGACTTAGTGATTGCATTCATCACCGCGCCACTGAATTTTCCATATTCGGCGTCAAAACTGTTGGTGATCAGCCGAAATTCCTCGATGGAATCTAGGTTGGGAACCAATCCAGCGCCCAAGTTGCGGCCCTCGCTAACATCGCCCCCGTTCACCAGGAAGGCGTTCGCCGTTTCGCGCTGGCCATTGACCGAGACATTGCCGGCATTCGTTAACCCTCCCGCCACCGGACGGTCTTGCTGAATCGTCGCGGCTGTGGTGGGCGCAACGCCCGCCTGCAGGCCCAGCAAATCGATGTAGCTGCGGCCGTTCAGCGGGAGCGCCAGCATTTTCTTCGAGTCGATTACGTCGCCAAGTTGTGTGCTTTCTGTTTGTACCTGCACGGCATTGGCTTCCACCTTGACCACCTCCTGCTCCAGGGAGCCGACCTCGAGAGTTACATCGACCTGCAGCTGATCGTTAACCTTCACAACGATGTCTGTCTCGACGAAAGTGCGGAATCCACTGGCGGTAACCGACAGGTTATAGTTGCCAGCGGGGAGCGCGAGGATCCGGTACGATCCGTCCGCGGCGGAGGTGGCTTCTTGTTTGAAATTGGTTTGCACGTTGATCAGCGTGATGTGCGCACCGGCGATTGCTGCCTGTGTTTTATCGTGAACCACTCCTTGAATCGAACCGGTGACATCGGCGCGCAAAACGGTCGAGCTAAAAACCATTACGAGAATGAGAACGAACCCGAACGGCAAAGACCTAAGGCGATTTCGCATGGGCCCCTCCTGCGATGCGGTACATTTACATGAAGTGGGGGGAGAATCAAGCATTAGTTCCGATTTACTGCTTTCTATTTCGATTTATTACTTTTCCAGTTTGCTTCCATCCGGATTTCGATGGCGATCCAAAGTCACGTGGATCCGTGTAGGATCCTGCTTGGGAATGCTCCGTGTATCACAGAGCACACTCAAACGTGCCAATTCGCGCAGGCGCGACGGTCCAACAGGTGTAACCGTTCGAAAAGAAAGCCCGATAAAGAAGAGTGTTTGCCGACGCTGGAGAAAGTCTTCCCTCATCGCCGTGGCCTAGCCAGCCGAACGCCAATTGCATCTCGAGATGCCTTGTCGTAGTTTCTTCTCCTAGTACTTACGGGATCAAATTCGGGCCTGTTCGAGCCAGTGTTTCCCGCGACTTTGCTCAAGGAGGGATCTTGTTCCAGCGTAGACTTTTCCAGCCAATTCTCACTATCTGTGCCGCGATGGCGCTAACACAGCACTGCGCTCGCGCGCAGCAAAGCTATGAAGTGATCGCGCAGAATGGCGCCCCGATGAAAACGCGTGACGGCGTGACGCTCCACGCGGACATTTACCGTCCGAAGGCCGACGGGAAATTTCCGGTCATCCTGATGCGGACGCCCTATGACAAGAGCGTGGGTTGGGCGGCTTCGCCTGCGTACCAGATTGCCGGGCACGGCTATGTCGTCATCGTGCAAGATGTTCGCGGGCGCTACACCTCGGAAGGCGAGTTTTATCCGTTCCGCCACGAGTCCGCCGACGGCTACGACGCGGTTGAATGGGCTGCTGCGCTGCCATTCTCGAACGGCAAGGTCGGGATGATGGGAGGTTCCTACGTCGGTGCAACACAGATGCTTGCTGCAATTGTCCACCCTCCGCATCTTGCGGGAATCTGCCCTGTGGTGACGGCCAGCAACTATCACGAGAATTGGACGTACCAAGGCGGAGCGCTCGAACAATGGTTCGATCAAAACTGGACAACCCAGCTGGCCACGAACACACTGTGGCGATTGATCGAGAAAGACACGAACGCGCTGCTAGGCGCACCCACGCTTCCGCTTACCCAGTATCCAGCGTTCAATTACGCCGCGCTTCCGGCGGGCGCCGCAGCGACAGCGCAGATCGCGCCGTATTATCTCGATTGGCTCGCGCATCCCTCCTATGACGCATATTGGAAACAGTGGTCCATCGAGGAGCACTTTTCGGATATTCAAGTCCCCGCGCTGCACATCGGCGGCTGGTACGACATTTTTCTGGGCGGCACTCTAGGAAATTATATGGGAATTAAGGCGCACGGAGGCACGGAGGCGGCACGCAACGGTCAGCGCCTGCTGATACAAATCGGGGGGCATGCCGGCTTTGGGCGGCGCATCGGCGACGTTGAATTCGGCGACGAAGCGCTCAAATTCCCTCCCACAAGTGTCGTAATCGACTGGTATGACTACCTCTTTAAGGGCGCGCAGAACGAGTTCGCCACGGAGGGGTCTGCTGCCGCGGGCAAACCCGTGCACATTTTCGTGATGGGCGAGAACAAGTACCACCAGGAGTCGGATTGGCCTCCGCCAGAAGGTAAACTCACTCGCTACTTCCTCCACTCCAGCGGTTCGGCCAATTCCCTGCGCGGCGATGGCGGTCTGTCGGTCACGCCGCCGAAAAAAGAATCATCGGACAAATTCACCTACGATCCAGCAAATCCTGCGCCTACGATCGGCGGCTCGCTCTGCTGCGACGCCGAGCACTACCAGCCGGGCCCGCGCGACCAGCGCGCCGCTGAAAATCGCTCCGACGTGCTTGTTTATTCGACCAAGCCGCTTGCCGAAGATATGGAAGTCACGGGCCAGGTCACGCTGGATCTGTGGGCCAAATCGTCTGCCGTGGACACTGACTTTACGGGGAAGCTCGTAGACGTCTCAGCTGATGGCTTTGCCACTGATCTGACCGACGGAATTCTCCGCATGCGCTATCGCGATTCTCACGAGAAACCGGTGCTGATGAATCCGAACCAGGTCTACAGAGTCTCGCTGGATATGTGGGCTACCAGCAACGTATTCAAGAAGGGCCACATGCTGCGCCTGGAAGTTTCTAGCAGCAATTTCCCGCGCTTCGATCGCAACCTGAACACCGGCGCGGATCAGGCGACGAGTCGCGACTTTGTTCCGGCCATCAACACGATACTTCATGACGATGAGCACCCTTCGGCTCTCGTAGTTCCTGTGATGCCTGCCCCAGCCGCTGCACGATGAATGCTTACTCCATCAATGAACGAATTTGCTCGGCGCTGTAACAAGAGAAGTGTCGCAGTCTTCGAGCTCGAGGGCCAACTCCGGGCGGCCTTCCTAAATTACATAGAACTGGTCGGCCTTGATGTCCTTGAAAACCTGGCGAGGGCCGGTTGCCAAGTCCCCTTTTCACCCGTGAGGGGAGGTCTGCAAATCCCCTCTTAAAGCCATCCGCTACGAGGTCTCAATAGTTTGCGAAAACAAGAATAGGAGTAAATAGGCGCTAAAAGGGCGCGATGGGCATAGAATTTGGGCATGACAAACAGAGGCGCGGTAGCCAAGTGGCCCAAGGCGGTGGTCTGCAAAACCACTATTCGTGGGTTCGACTCCCACCCGCGCCTCCAAAAATTCAACTAAAACAATAGGCCGGAACGCTCAGTCCGGCCCTCTCGCTCTCTCATTTTGCACGTCGCCGCTAGGCTGGTCGCCGCTCACTTTCTAATGCGCCCACACTTTTCAGCACGAAAATTCCACCCTTGAGTACCCAGTAAGCGCAGAATCCAATCCCGACAATGCAGAGCAAGCTGTATCAACACATAAACCCAGCGCGGATATTTCGTCACAACCATCCACGGCATCACGGAGGCGTACCCTGCATTCGAACGAATAAACGCTAGCTGCGGTGCGTGGGTATAGCACCTCGAAACACAAGCAATACGCGGACCTGCTCGAGTCTGGTGAACGAAGTTCTCGGGGAGACACGCGGGTGCAAGGAAGCACACTTCGGAGACAGATTTCAAAGGTCCGAGCAGAGCGGGCGTAAAGGCAAGACGAACCAAGAAGATAGAAATCCACGACTGGTCTTGTGGACCTCCCCTTTCAGACTTCGGGCGGCGAAGCTGGTCGCGTTGATGCAGACGCCCCATCGGTTCCGTATCAAGCGGCAACTGTGGACTTATAGCGGTCTTGTTCGCGGACTGAATATCAACATTTCGGGAAATCTGATTCTCGCTCGAAGCAAGCTGCGACAGCACAATTGGGGTTTTAGCGCAGTTCTGCCACAGTACAAGGCCGGGAACCGTCGCTGGATAAGAATGACGGGAGCGCCTTTGTAGACTTTCGTTGAAAAGCTTGAGAAAGTCAAAAGGGAACAAAACGACACTCGTCAATTCGGAGATATCGATGCTCAACGAGGAACGCCGCCGGGAAATTCTGGAATTGTTGCGCAACGACGGCCGAGTCCTCGTCCGCGATCTGTCCAAGCGTTTTCGGACATCGCTCATTACTATCCGCAAGGACTTGGAGTATCTGCATCACCAAGGAGTGCTCGAACGCACCCATGGTGGAGCATTGCCGATTCGGACGGGGGCGCTTCAGGATCAAACTCTGCGTGAGAAAGAACGGTTGCATCGGCAGGAAAAAATGCGTATCGCTGTCGCAGCATTGCGCATGGTCCGTCCCGGACAGGTGATCATTCTTGATTCGGGTACCACGACAACGGCGATTGCGCGAGGGTGCCGCCATCTGCGGAGCCTTACGGTCATTACAAATGCAACAAATATCGCAGCGGAACTGGCGGATAGCAACGTCGAGGTGATTCTTACCGGCGGGTCGCTGCGGAAGCGTTCGTTTTCGCTGGTTGGGCCGCTTGCGGAAGAGTCCCTGCGCAAACTCAGCGCTGACATGCTGTTCCTGGCTGTGGATGGCTTCGACGTCGGCTACGGGCTCTCGACGCCAAATCAACAGGAGGCGCGGGTGAACCGGGCGATGTCCGAATCGGCGCGGCGAACGATTGTGGTGTGTGATTCGTCGAAATTCGGACGGAGAAGTTTGTCGCTGATCATGGACGTTTCCGCGGTGCATGAAACGATCACCGACAGGGGAATACCCAAGCACGACCTCAAGGCTCTGCGCGAAGCGGAGGTCGAAGTCACTCTGGTATAAAAATTCCGTTTAAGCGGAACGTTCCCACCTGCCGCGTTTCTGCGCTTGACTTACAGATTGAGAGTAAGTAAAAGACATAAAGCGAAATAAAACGTAAGCACGCTTGCGGGCACCCCCAACTGCTCTTGGAGGCACCGATTGATCGCGCCGCGGTTGCCTGACTTGAGGACGCTAAATAAACTGGCATATTTACGGAGCATGTTTTGTCGCTTTCACTCGGAAAACAAAACGGATTGCGAGCGTTGGCGGACGAGCGCGGCGTGATCGCGGCGCTTGCGATTGATCAACGCAGTGCCCTGCGGAAGCTCTTTGCGAAGGCAAGCGGGCGCGATGCGAACGAAGTTCCCGCCGAGTGGCTGGTGCAGTTCAAGGAGAAGGTCAGTCATTTTCTTACGCCCTATGCCAGTGCCATTTTGCTTGATCCTGAATACGGACTGCCCGCTGCGAGTCGACGCTCCAAGAATGCAGGGCTTCTTCTTGCGTATGAGCAAAGCGGGTACGACAAGTCTGTTCCTGGGCGGCTGCCAAGACTGCTGAATAACTTCACCGCCGGAGGTTTGAAAACTTCTGGCGCTGATGCGGTCAAGGTGCTGCTGTACTACTCTCCGTTCAGCAACGCCGTGGTCAACGCGCATAAACAGGCTTGGGTTACCCGCGTTGGACGCGAATGCCGCGAGGCCGATCTTCCTTTTTTCCTTGAAATTGTGAATTATCACGATCAAATGGATGAAAAGAGTGCCGAGTTCGCGCGCATGAAGCCCGGCGTGGTTACTCGTTCGATTGAAGAGTTCTGCAAGGCAAGCTACGCGGTTGATGTGCTGAAGGTGGGCGTGCCTGTGAATATGAATTTCGTCGAGTCGGCTGACTTGCCTAATTCGCAAGCGGTTTACTCGCGTTCGGAAGCGAGGTCCCACTTTAAGCGCGCATCACAGGCAGCTTCCCTTCCCTTTATCTATTTGTCGGAAGGCGTCGCCAACCAGACATTTACGGAAGCATTGACGTTGGCGGCCGAGGCTGGTTCCGACTTTTCTGGTGTGCTCTGTGGACGCGCCATTTGGCAAGACGGCGTGCCGGTCTTCGTACGATGGGGTGCGGCGGCGCTGGATGACTGGCTACAGGAGCACGGCGCGCGGAACATTCAGAATGTCAATGTCCACCTCTCCGCTGCGCGACCGTGGTTTGAAAGGATCGGCGCTGCTTCGAGGGCCCAGGAATAACGACGGAATCGAGCCATGTTTCTTTGCATCAGCCCTAATCCGGCGATAGACAAGCGGCTCATAGTGCCGTCGCTTTTGCGTGGCCAAGTAAATCGAGTACGTGCGCTCCAAGGTTTTCCCGGCGGGAAATCAACACACGTGGCAATGGTGCTCCATACGCTCGGAGCAAGACCCCGCTGGATAGGTCCATGCGGCGGTGAGAGCGGCCACGAACTTTTGGCCGGGCTTTCTGCCCTCGGAATTCAGGCGACTGCGTGTACTACGCATCAGCCGACACGCACGAATCTGGAAATCGTGGAAGATGACGGCACTGTTACGGAAATTCTTGAGCCAGGTTCGGCCCCCAGTCCAGCCGAATGGAAGGAATTCGAAAGAGGGTGCAGAAATCTCTTCGCGGAGGGCTCCGAAAATGCGTCCGTTATTCTCTCCGGGAGCCTGCCCGCGAGTGCCGCCCCCCCAACTGTACGCAGATCTCGTCACGAGGGCGCGGGAATTCGGCTGCAAGACATTCTTGGACACGAGTGGTGAGCCGCTTCGGCTGGCGCTGGCCGAAAAGCCCTACTTCGTGAAGCCCAATCGGGAGGAAGCTGCTCAGCTTCTTGGGAAGCCGGTCAGTTCCCTGTCGGCTGCGGTCAGCGCCCTTCATAGGCTGCTGAGTCTTGGCGCGCAGAGCGCGGCGTTGAGCCTCGGTTCGGAAGGACTTATTTTTTGTGCCAGCGCGGATGCGCCAGTGCTCTTCGCTCCTGTAGTTCCAGTCCGGCCACGTTCGACGGTGGGCTGCGGAGATTCTGCCCTGGCCGGATTTGTGTTTGGCATCTCGTCTGGATATTCACCTGAAGATACGCTACTGCTTG
>Ga0207132_1092_pt1 | contig 19625 bp, 17 predicted proteins | sample Alteio_BWMinHeat_14_FD_153554 | JGI IMG/M metagenome (GOLD analysis project Ga0207132, IMG submission 153554) | Enriched cells from forest soil in Barre Woods Harvard Forest LTER site, Petersham, Massachusetts, United States -... | ecosystem: Environmental > Terrestrial > Soil > Temperate forest >...
AAGAGGCTGTTGAAGAAGTGATCGAAGTGACAGAGTTCAACCTTTCTGCTCTTGAAGCCCAGCCGATGCAATGGCCCTTTCGGCTATCGGCCAAGCAAGAGAGAGAAGCGGTTAAGGATGAAGGTGGATTGATTGTTGGAGCTGTTCTGCGCGAGAAAGCCAGCGTTGCGGGAATGATCGAGCTCGCAGCCGAACGGGTAAAGGAAGGCGTGTTCAAACTTACGACGCGTATTTTAAACATATCGCGGTTCGATGGTTCGTGTGCAGTCAGCCGTGACGAAGCACTTGCTCGATCACTTGTTTCGGCTCACACGATTCTGGAAGCGCGCGACGGGGAATTTGTTTCTCTGGTCGATCCACCGGAGGCGTACCGCGAGTTCGCCCTGGCATGCCAAAACGTGGCAACGTGGCCGGTCCTTGTCGGGGAAGATGGCCAAAGAGACGTACTGCTCTCCTCGCCGATTATTTTGTACGACTATCCGCAGATTGCGCCGGAAAGCCCTGGTGATCTGTTCGACGGAGCGGAAATTGACGAAATATTGTCGCTCCGCATCATGACCATGACAGAGGAAGAGAAACGGGAAATGCGGGAGTCCGATGAGCGCGCACGGCAGATTCTCGAGCGGACAGAAACTTTGCCGGAAGAGCAATTGTTGAAACTTCACGGAACGTTGCGCGGGCTGCGCCGCGTAAAGGAAGAAACACCTTGAACGAATGGGAATGGCAGCTCTTGGAAGATAAGACTCTCGTCGAGTCGATTGAGATTCAGGGCATACAAGTTCGCCGAGGCGATCGCGTACGGCTTCGCCCGCGTCCGGGAGGCGATGTTTTCGACCTCGCGCTCGCGGGGAAGATCGCTGCCGTCGAATCGATCGAGCAAGATTACGAGGGGAAACTGCATGTTTGCGTGGTGGTAGAAGACGATCCCGGCAGAGACATCGGATTGATGCGGCAACCGGGCCATCGTTTTTTCTTTGCACCGACCGAAGTGGAACCCACCATCCAGGCCAAAACGACGCCGGCCGCGGAAACGAAAAATATCCTCATTGCGGGAATTGGCAATATTTTCCTTGGAGATGACGGTTTTGGCGTGGAAGTTGCCAGCCGCCTCGCAAACCATTCGTTTCCGTCGGGCGTTCGAGTGGCGGATTTTGGAATCAGGGGATTTGATCTCGCGTATGCCTTGATGGAGGGTTACGAGACCACCATTCTCGTGGATGCCTATCCGGGCGAAGATCAGCCGGGCACTCTTTTTGTCGTCGAGCCGGACTTGAAGGGGTTGAATTCGGGGGGAACGCAGCCAGGTTTTATTGAGCCCCATGCAATGAACCCGATCAACGCTTTGCGGATGACGACAAGTATGGGCGGACAGTTGAAGCGAGTCCTGGTGGTTGGTTGCGTGCCCGCAACTCTTGGGCCGGAAGAAGGACAGATGGGGTTGAGCGATCCCGTGGCGGCCGCTGTTAATGAGGCTGTGAAGCTCATCGATTCCCTGGTAACGAGAATTCTTGCAGGAGAATGGCCTGCAAAGAAATGAACTGGATTCCCATCGCGCAAAGGAGATAGCCATGGCGGTTGAAATAATGAATCGAACGGAAGAATCGAACGGAACCGACAAAGAGACTCTCTACATGCTCGGAGGTGTGGCGCTCGTCATCTTTGGCGCCGGGCTGGTGCTTTCCAATCCCACGGTGCGCCGTTATCTCGGGCAAGTAGGGGTGGGCAATCTTGCTTCGGCGGCTCTGCCGGACCTCGAGAGATATTTCCGACTTCGTTCCATGTAGGGCTCGTATTCGCGGTGGGAGCCGGCTCCAAATCGCTTGTGAGTCGATCTGACGTATATACGGCGATCTAGCGAACAGCCGTCGGTACGCAGTGGAAACTGACGGGCGAATGGAACTGGGTAAACCGCATCTTGGCGCGCGGACCACGCGTCGACCAAGGACTTTGGTAATGGAGACAGGAACCCGAATGGCACTGGCGGTAGTGCGATACCAGATCGATACAGCTGCGAGCCGGTTTACTGTCCAAGCTTTTGCGACCGGGTTGCTTTCCTCGTTTGGTCACAACCCCAAGATTGGGATACGCGACTGCGAGGGGGAGATTCAGTTTGTCTCCGAAACTCATGAAAAGGCACTCTTTCGGATGATCGTGCGGACTGGCGCGATGGAAGTGCTTGACGAAATGAAGAGTGATGATCGCAAGAAACTTGAGCAGACAATGTATGAGGAAGTGTTGGAGGTGCAGCAGTTTCCGACTGCGGGTTATGAGAGCAAGCAAATCACAATCCAGAAGTTGAGCGATGATCTGCTCGTCGCTCATGTAAGCGGCGAACTCTCGTTTCACGGCGCCACGCAGTCTCTCTCCTTTGACGCGCGCGTTACTCGCATGGGAACCATGCTGCGCATCTCCGGTGAATTTCCACTTCGCCAATCGGATTACGGGATCAAGCCGGTCTCATTTGCGGGAGGGGCATTGCGATTAAAGGATGAGGTCAAATTCAATTTTGAACTCGTAGCCCGAATGCAACAAGAATCGGGCGCGAGCGTATAGCTGCATAGCTGCTCCAGAACTTTGCCAAAGGGAGTTGCATAGTGTGCCTAGCGATACCCGGAAAAATCGTCGAGATGGATTCGCAAAACGCATATCTTGCCGTCGTTGACGTGGTTGGCGTGCGCCGCAAAGTGGATTTAGGACTTTTGCAGGATGACCCGCCTGTTCCAGGAGATTGGGTACTGATCCACGTTGGCTTCGCGATGAGCAAGATCAGCGAGGCGGACGCCGTGGATCAGATGCAAACGCTCAGGATGCTTGGCGAGGCCGAGGCCGCCATGCAGGAAGTTCGCGGCTATGGATTGGAGAACCAAGAGCAAAGCGAGCCGGATCAAAGGTGGAAGCAATGAAATTTGTGGATGAGTTTCGGGCCCCTGAACTCATCACCAAAGCAGGCGAGGAGATTCGGCGGCTTGCCGATCCGAATCGGCACTACCGGATCATGGAAGTGTGCGGTGGCCACACTCACGCGATTTATCGCTTTGGCCTAAAGGACCTGCTCCCTTCAAACGTTGAGCTGATTCACGGCCCGGGCTGCCCTGTCTGTGTACTTCCGATGGGGCGAATCGATGACGGTCTGTCGCTGGCGGCGCAACCGAATTTTATTTTTGCGGCATTCGGCGACATGATGCGCGTTCCGGGAACTCACGGAAGTCCGCTCGAATACAAAGCCCGTGGCATGGACGTTCGAATCGTGTACTCGCCTGCGGACGCGCTCAAGCTCGCGCGCAGCAACCCTGGAAAACACGTTATGTTTTTTGCCATCGGATTTGAGACGACTGCGCCTTCCACGGCACTAACTCTGGTTCGCGCGAAAGCGGAGGGGCTGCACAATTTCTCGGTATTCTGCAACCACGTCACCATCATTCCCGCCATCCGGGCGATCCTTGATTCACCGGACATGCGTCTCGATGGGTTTGTTGGGCCGGGACATGTTTCCACGGTCATCGGCTGCCGGCCGTACGATTGGATTGCCAAGGATGAAGGCAAGCCCGTGGTTGTATCCGGGTTCGAGCCGCTAGATATCTTGCAATCCATCGTGATGCTTCTCCGCCAGCTCCGAAAGGGCGAGGCGAAAGTCGAGAATCAGTACAAGCGCGTTGTTCCTTGGGAAGGGAATCGCGCCGCGCTGCGCGCCATGGCGGAAGTTTTTGAACTTCGCCCCTATTTCGAATGGCGAGGCCTGGGTTTCATCTCGCAATCGGCGCTGAAAATTCGCGCGAGCTATGCCGAGTGGGATTCGGAGCAGCGCTTCTCTGTGCCCGGTGTTCGGGTGACCGATCCCAAGGCGGCGCAATGCGGCGAGGTGTTGAAAGGTGTGCTTAAGCCGGCGCAATGCAAGCTCTTCGGACGCGAGTGTACGCCAGAGCAACCGGTTGGCGCCCTAATGGTTTCGTCGGAAGGGTCTTGCGCTGCGTACTACAATTACGAGCATCGTAAACCTGTCACCATCGCCAGCGCTGCGGCGATTTGAGCGAATGAGGTTTTCATGGCCACGCCGGTTTCCAAGATCAGGTTCCGCGAACCGCAGATCGAAATGGCGCATGGCGCCGGAGGTAAGGCGAGCCGAAGACTAGTCGAAGGCTTGTTTGCTCCTCTCCTTTATGGCTCTTGCCAGGGGCCGCTAGGCGATGCCGCTCATATCCAAATAGACGGAACGCGAATCGCCATGACAACCGATAGTTTCGTGGTCAAACCTTTGCGTTTTCCCGGCGGCTCGATCGGCGAGCTGGCCATCAACGGCACCGTGAATGATCTCGCCGTATCAGGCGCGAGAGCAGAAGCCGTCGTCGTCACATTCGTTCTCGAAGCCGGCTTGCCTACGGATGTTCTGGAAGCGGAAGTTCGCGCTATGGGCCAGGCTGCAGAGAAGGCGGGCGTCGTAATCGCGGGAGGTGATACCAAGGTCGTCGAGCACGGCAAAGCTGACGGCATGTACGTCACGACGACTGGCATCGGGCGCCTGCTTTCAGGAGTCGAGATTTCTCCGCAGTCGGTGCGGCCCGGCGACAAAGTCTTGCTTTCCGGTCCCATCGGAGATCATGGCATCACGATTTTGCTGGCTCGTGGTGACCTCGACCTTGAAGCCGAGCTACGTTCGGACACGCGCTCCGTGTTTCCGCTCGTTCAGGCACTCGTGCACGAAGCTGGCGCCGATGTCCGCTGGATGCGCGATCCCACCCGCGGCGGTGTCGCCACGTCTCTCAACGAATTAGCCCGGGATTGCGGCCACGGCATCGTCCTCTTCGAGGAAAAGATTCCCGTCCGCGATTCGGTTCGAGGCGCATGCGAACTTCTTGGTCTCGATCCCTTGCACATCGCGAACGAAGGACAATTTCTCGCCGTCGTTTCTTCGGAAGACGCGGAATCCGCGTTACAGGCTTTGCGCGCGACACCTGGAGGAGAAGAAGCGAAAATGATCGGCGAAGTTCGCGAACAACCCGCAAGCGCGGTCTTGGTGACGACTCTTTACGGGGGAAGCCGCCTGGTGGACATGCTTGTTGGCGATCCTCTCCCGCGGATTTGTTAGAAAGCAATATGCTCACAGGCGTTCAATTGACGGCGCAAATTGAACAGCGATTGCTGGCGCGCAATCAAGTGCTCGAATCGTTTTTCGCCGTGGAAGCCCAACGATTGGCGGAAGCTTGCCGCGAAATGTCCGAGCGGTTTCTTCGCGGCGGCCGCCTACTGGCATTTGGCCGCGGGCCATACACGACAGATGCGCAGCACGTCTCCGTGGAATTCGTCCATCCGGTCATCGTTGGAAAGCGTGCGCTACCAGCGCTCGATCTTTCTATCGCTTTCGAACCGTGGCTGAAAACGCTCGTTCAAGCAGACGACATCGTCATGGGCTTCGGCCCACCCGAAGGCGAACCCGAAGTCTGGGCTGCGCTGGACGCAGCGCGCCAGCGTCACGCGATGACATTTGCTTTACCCGGAGCTGACGGCTCCTATTTCTGCAACTCTGGAACGCAAGATGCCTTTATTCATCAGGAGATGATCGAGATTCTCTATCACACGCTCTGGGAAACCGTGCACGTCTTCTTCGAACACCGCGAACTGGGGCACGACGTCGGCGAAGCTGGCTTTCTGTATCCATTTCTCGGCAAACAGAAACAAGAGACGTTTGATATCGTCACGAACGTCGCCACTTCCATCCGGATGAAAGTGTGCGACGATGCACTTTTGCGTGTGCAGGTAGCGAAGGAAGAATCGGAAAAAATCGGCCAAGCTGCCCTAGCGATCCGCGAACGCCTCGACCGGGCCGGTAAGCTCATTCTGTTTGGCAACGGCGGATCGGCGACGGACGCAAACGACTTTGCCATCGATTGCGTCATGCCGCCGGCAGGATACCGGCCCATTCCCGCTGTTTCGCTTTCCATGGAACCTGCGAACCTCTCCGCAATTGCCAACGACGTCGGCACCGAATTGATTTTCCAGAGGCAGTTGATCGCGCAGGCACGGCCAAACGACGTGGCCATCGGAATTTCCACCAGCGGCGGTTCGCGAAATATCGTGATGGCGCTGGAAGAAGCGCGAAAGAGAAGTCTGTTAACCGTGGCACTGCTCGGCTATGACGGAGGCGAAGTCCTGCGCCGCGGCTTGGTGGATTTTCCGTTGATTGTGCGCTCAGACTACATCCCGCGCATCCAGGAAGTCCAAGCGTCGATTTACCATCTCCTTCGTGAGGCGCTGGAGGGCTTTGGCGATGCCTAACTTGGAGCTCTACGGAACGGCAGGCTGTCCTTACACCAGCGAAATGCGCGAATGGCTCGAATGGAAGGGCAGCGAGTTCTCAGAGTTCGACGTCGAAACCGATAGCCAAGCGCGCGAGCGCATGCGTGCGCTAGCAGAGGCACCGTTCACCGTCCCTTTGCTTGTCGAAGACGGCAAAGTGATTCAGGTCGGATGGCAGGGTAGAGGTTGTGTGGTGAATTCGAAATAGAATCCATGCCCAACGCTTATTCCATCAAGGTACGCGGCATTGTACAGGGCGTTGGCTTTCGTCCGTACGTGTATAGGCTTGCGTGTGCGAATAGTTTGAAAGGCTGGGTGTTGAACGCGGAAGAAGGAATCGAGATCCATCTCGAAGGAGATGAGGGGCAACTCCAATTGTTTCTCGAAGAGTTGAAAACTCATCCGCCCCAGGCGGCCGAGATTTCAGAAGTAAGAGTTGAACCCGGCGAGGCGGCCGGTTTCAACGAATTCGCAATTCTGGAAAGCACAGGCGCTCGGCGGCCCACGGTGCGCATCTCACCCGACTTGCCAGTGTGCGAGAACTGTCTGCGAGAACTTTTCGATCCCGAAGATCGCCGCTATCATTATCCCTATATTAATTGCACGGACTGCGGCCCTCGCTATAGCGTCATTCGCAGTCTACCTTACGACCGCCCCAATACCATGATGGCCGATTGGCCCCTGGATGAGCACTGCGCTGAGGAATACGGCGCTCCCCCGAATAGACGCTTTCACGCACAGCCCGTCGCATGCCCTGCCTGTGGACCGCATTATCTTTTTCACGCGGGCGATGAGGTTGTGCGTGGCGATGAAGAAGCAATTCAAAAAGCGGTGCACGACCTTCAATCGGGCAAGATTGCTGCAGTGAAGGGACTCGGCGGCTACCACTTGGCTTGCGACGCGAAAAACGCAGAAGCGGTTTGCGGTATGCGAGCAAGGAAATACCGCAAGGAAAAGCCATTCGCCTTGATGGTGAGGAATATTGATGTCGCGCGCAGCCTGGTTGACCTTGGATTCGAAGCGGAAGCATTGTTGAACTCTATCGCTCGGCCCATCGTCCTCGCGCGGGCGAAGGTCGAGTTGCCTGGGGTTGCTCCCGAAAATGACGAACTCGGCGTGATGTTGCCCTACACCCCATTGCATCATCTACTGTTTGCTTTCGGCGCCCCCGAAATCCTGGTGATGACGAGCGCAAATCGTTCGAGCGAACCAATCGCTTACAAGGACGACGATGCATTACAACAACTCTCCGACATAGCAGACGGTTTTCTAATCGGCGAACGGCCCATCGCTCGTCGCGTGGATGACTCTGTCGCTCGCGTCGGCGCTTTCGGCTCCACAATTCTTCGCCGTGCGCGCGGATACGCCCCCAGCGCCGCTGCCGCCCTTCCAACCGAGCGTCCCATTCTCGCACTCGGCGCAGATCTCAAGAACACGATTACTCTCGTCGTCGATGGCCAAGCTTTTGTCAGCCAGCACATTGGAGACTTGGATCATTACGAATCGTTCTGCGCCTTCCGCGAAACCATCTTGGATCTGCTTTCGATGTACGAGATTGATTCGAACGAATTATTGCTCGTTCATGACGCGCATCCTCAATACGCTTCGACGATTCATGCCGCGGACATCTCCGCATCAGAAAAATGCGCTGTGCAGCATCATCGCGCCCACATTGCTTCTGTACTTGCAGAGCAGAGCGCTTGGGACAAGCGTATCATCGGTGTTAGCTTCGACGGTACCGGCTACGGGGATGACGCCACAATCTGGGGTGGCGAGATTTTCACCGGTAGCGTGCGGGAAGGTTTCGAGCGCGTTGCGCATCTGCGCGGCGCCGCTCTACCCGGCGGCGATGCAGCCGCCTCGTGGCCAATCCAAGCAGCGGCAGGTTTTCTTGCGCAATTGAACGATCTGCCGGACATGGCCGCTCCACCGTTCTCATTTCCTCCGCGCTATCGTGAAGCTTTGCAGCTCGTCAACACAAAAGTTCGGTCATTTGGCACGACTTCCATGGGACGCCTCTTTGACACAGCGGCAGCGCTGCTTGGTTTCACACGCGGAGTTACTTTCGAAGGGCAAGCCGCAATGTGGCTTGAGCGCCTTGCCGGCCATTCGCCTTCTACCGCTGCATATCCGTTCCCATTCGTCGGCAATGAATTGGATTTTCGTCCATTACTCGATAGCGTGATCAGCGACAGGATCCGCCGTCGCGACAAATGTCAAATTGCGCGCGCATTCCAGAGTGGAATTGCGGAGGGTCTCTGCAACGCTACTGTATTTCTGAGCCGTACGCGCAAGGTCGATACAGTCGTACTTTCCGGCGGCGTTTTTCAGAATGAGATGCTCTTGCGCGATATCAAGAGCCCCCTGGAAGCAGAGGGCCTCCAGGTTTGGACAAATCACGTCGTTCCATCCAACGATGGCGGAATCAGTCTCGGCCAAGCCGCGCTTGCCGCATTGGCAAATCGTGGCTCAGGCGCTTCTTTCAAAGAAACGGAATCGGAATGGACGACGCAGGTGACGTAAGAATGTCTCGTACCGAAGCTGCTGCAACTGCTGTTTAACTCGAGGTCAGTCTCGCATATGCATGAACTCTCGATTGCCATGAGTATCGTCGACCTCGCCCGCGAGGAAGCAGAATTGAGAGGCTCACCGGGCGTCGACGTTGTTTATCTCAAGCTCGGACCGCTTTCCGGCGTCGTAAAAGAAGCGCTTCTTTTTTCCTACGAGATCGCCTGCCAGCAAACACCGCTCGAAGGTTCAAGGTTGCTCATCGAGGAAGTCCCTATCATCGTGAATTGTCCCGCTTGTCATGAACGCCGCTACGTTCAGTCGATTCAGTCGCTCTGTTGTGCGGAGTGCGGGACGCCAACTCCCGAAATCCTGGAAGGACGCGAACTCATGGTGACAGCTCTGGAGCTGCGACAATGATTCCGGAACCTCGTCTCGTCGAAGTCCGAAAGAACGTCCTCAAGCAAAACGACGTCCTCGCTCGAGCATTGCGTGAGCGCTTCCGCGAAGCCGGTGTGCTGGCTGTCAGTCTCGTTTCCAGCCCTGGTTCGGGCAAGACGGCTTTTCTCGAGAAAACGCTCAGGCTTCTTCATCCCCACTATGGGGTCGCGGCCCTAGTCGGCGACCTTGCCACGGAAAATGATGCAGCTCGTCTCGCTCGCAGCCAGGCCCCTGTGAAGCAAATTATCACCGGCACGGTTTGCCATCTTGAAGCGGCCATGGTCCAAAATGCCCTGAACGGCTGGGACTTGCACGAGCTGGATTTTTTATTCATTGAAAATGTCGGGAACTTGGTGTGCCCTTCCTCTTACGATCTCGGCGAAGACTTGCGCTTCGTGCTGCTCTCGGTGACCGAAGGCGAAGACAAGCCCCTCAAATATCCGACGATATTCAACAGCGCGGATGTTGCCGTCATTACAAAATCCGATCTCGCCAATGCCGTAGAATTTGACGAACCAGTGGCGCGACGGAACATTCATGCAGTGCGCCCTGGTATGGAAGTTTTTAAACTGTCGGCCAAAACCGGTGAAGGAATGACAGCCTATCTTGAGTTTCTCGAAGGCCGACGGGTCCGTTCCCGCACCGCCGCTGGGGTCTCGAAATAAATGATCACTCTGTTTTCTATCATCGTTCTTGGCTTCTTTCTCGGCATGCGCCATGCGACCGATCCGGACCACGTCATCGCCGTAACCACGATTGTGAGCCGCCAGCGAAGCATCCGCCACGCAGCTTTGATTGGGGGCCTCTGGGGTCTGGGACACACGATCACGATTCTCGCTGTTGGTTCCGCAATCATCCTATTTGGCATCGTGATTCCGCCTAGACTCGGTCTCACGATGGAATTGTCGGTTGGCTTGATGTTGATTCTTCTGGGAATTCTGAATCTCTCTGGGATCTTGCGCTGGATTACGGAAACGGTCACACCTTCGCAATTGCGACGTCACTCGCATCCTCACGGACACGGAGACTACGTGCACAGCCATCCGCACGGCCATAGTCCCGAGAAACACGGTCACGCCGAGGACGCGACACGCGTGGGTTGGATGGATCGCACGTTTGGCCGGATGGGTCTCTATCAAGTCATCCGGCCCTTGGCCGTGGGCATCGTTCACGGTCTCGCGGGATCGGCAGCCGTTGCCTTGTTGGTGCTCACAAGCATCCGTGTTCCATCCTGGGCAATCTTATATCTTCTGGTATTCGGGATTGGCACCGTCGCGGGAATGATGGTGATAACAGCAGCGATTGCCATCCCATTTACGCTTTCCGAAAATCGTTTTGCTCGCCTCAATCATGGTCTCGGGCTGGCCTCAGGACTAGTCAGTCTGGCCTTCGGTCTTTTTATCGTCTACCAAATGGGTTTCGTCAACGGTCTCTTCACGAACAATCCCATTTGGGTGCCCCATTGATTTTCATTGACGGTTCAGCGCGGAGGCAGCCTGTGCTTCGCGCTGAAATCGCGCCAGAGTTTGACGGTCTTTGGCAACATCATCCGGCACAAACTTGAGAGCCACAGAGCGGCGTTTGGCGATGACTTGTCCCGACTTGTCCATCAGAGAGCGGCCCGAAAACCAATAAGTGACGCCAGGACAGCGACTTATGTGATTTTGTCCACTGGTTCGGGACCAGGAGGTCGAAGGTTCAAATCCTTTCGCCCCCACCATTTCTTTTAGAACCAGTAATTTACGGACAGACTTGTAGCCGTTGACCGCCTGGTGTCTGACCCGTAGGTCCGCAGTTCAAATCGAATCGCTCCGACTACGCTATTTCCCTTTCCCTCATAGACTTACATTGCGGTTGCGTGATGTTCGGCAACAAGTGGAAATTGTCCAACTTGTCCAACACTTGTCAAACGACTTCACCAACGGACAAGGAATCCGGTCATTCGGTTATTCGGAGGTCAGGAGTGGATCTCGAATCTGTTTTGGAGAGCCAAAACTTTGGCGTCAAGTAACTGCAAAGTTTGGGTAGAGTATGCGGCTCTCGACCGAATGCTTGAACATGTGTTGCCGATTAGGTTCGCGGAAGTTGTTGAACGGAAAGTTCGCTTTGATTACACCGTCAATGATTTCCGCTAACCCCGTTTGCGGACCGCGAAGTCCGGTTTCGTGCCAAGTGGAGCGATATCGGTGAACGCAGACGCAGTTATTACTAGTCAGCGTCAAATCCTGCGAAGCAATGTTGTGGACCTGTCTTTGTCCCGCCTTGACCCGCGTTTGGCTATCCGCCTAACATGTTCTGCGAATCCTGATTCCACGCGGCCACACTTGGCTAAAGACTGATGACGTTTTCCATCGCAAAGCTTTTATCCCACTCCGACGGCGCTCGCACGTTTTTCTCAAGGCAGGGGGTCTTGTTCGTGGTTGCGGTAGCGTTGTTTGCGGTTCTTTGGGTCACGAATGTGCGCGGTACAGGCACGGGCTTTGTTCCTGTACTCCTCTACACTCTCATCATTGGGAATTTGACGACACCGATTATGAATCATCTCGCTCCATTTTCCTCGCGGCTCCGCTTTCCCTTTGACTGGGTCGCGTACCTCATATTGTTGCTCCTAACGGCAGTTGCCTGTGCATCTTTAACAGTGACGGTCGTGATGGTGCTGTATGGAGCTTCCTTTGACTCGTTTTTCACCCAGCTATGGAGCATGGGTAAATTTGTAGTGATCGTTATTTTGATCGTGGGGAGCGTGCGCCATTTTCATGAGGAATCGCGAGTGCGGCTTGAGGGCCAGAATCTCGAACTTCAACGCGCCGTCGAGATTGGGAATACGCGATCGCTGCAGCAGGAGCAAGAGTTGGACAAAGCGCGAGAGATTCAGGAAGGACTCTTACCCAAGAAGATTCCCCAGGTTAGGGGGCTGGAAGTGGCAGGGACGTGGCAGCCTGCCCGCGTCGTTGGTGGAGACTATTTTGATGTACTGAAGTTCAGCGAGAGCAAGATTGGGGTCTGCATCGGAGATGTGGTCGGCAAAGGGATCAGCGCTGCGTTGCTGATGGCCAACCTGCAGGCCAGCTTTCGAGCCTTCGCTTCGGAGGCGGTTTCACCAGGCACTCTTGTGGGTAAGTTGAATGAGGTGATATCCAGTAACATTGCGGCCGATAAGTTCATTACATTTTGCTACTGCACGATCGATACGACGGATAACAGGGTGACCTATGCCAGCGCCGGTCACTGTCCGCCCATTCTGTTCCACAAATCGGGAGAGGCAGTCCCATTGAAGGAAGGAGGAACGCCGCTCGGAATATTTCCTGACCGGAAGTACGAGGATGCAGGACTTCAGCTGGAACCCGGCGACCGCCTGGTGCTTTATACCGACGGTCTAACTGAAGCGATGAATTCGGATGAACAGGAATTTGGAGAGCTAAGATTGGTTGAGCTAGGCAGTCGCAACATGACATTGAGTGCCTCCGAATTGCTTGCCGCAATTAAGAAAGAAGTGGTCAGCTTCTGCAGCGGGGGTTTTCAGGATGATTTCACACTGATTGTCGTCGCGGTGAAATCACTTCGGTCCGGGTAACCGTTCGGCGCTGACTGCATTGTTGTCCGTCCCTCGATGATTCTGGTGTACAGCCTGCCCGGCTGGTTAGGCCATAGGGATGTTCCTGTCAAGATGAGACGAGGCCGGCGGATAGCTGGCCAACTGACGGTAGGATAAGGACTTGCGCGGAAACTAAGTTGTTCCTGTCAAGACGATGCACCTGGGTCCCACCGGACAAACCTCTGCAGCCGAATGCTTTAGGTCCAAAACTAAGTTGTTCCTGGCAAGACGCGCCAGGCGGCGCTTTTGGTCACGAATGTGCTGTTTTTGACGGTTCCTCTCCATCAACTCCGGGTTCGCTTTCCGGCGCTTTCTCTGGTAATCGGGGTGTTCGTCCCACCACTGCTTTTGGCTATCGCGCACCACTTGGCGATTACTCGACATCCGTCGCCAGCTTCTGGCGGCGAGAATTCGCGCGGCGCTGGCGCTGACAATCCGGCCGACTGCAAACTCGTTGTTGGGGACGGTGCCGAGAAGGCAGAAATGAGCTTTGGCAGTAAAGACAACGGCGGGTCTCGTTCATGTGGACTCCTCAGGGTTCGAACAGAAGATCCCTTAGGAGAATCGAAACGCCAGCAAGGGAGCTAGAGAATCAGAAATGGCTATGCGATCACAGGCGGAAGCCAACGGGTCTTGGCCCAGCCGTTCCGGCGCCGGCGCTGCAAAAAATGTGGTTCAGCCAGGCCGCCATCTCCTTCAGTTCGGCCGTGGTGCACCCGAAGCGCCGCACCGGTTGGCTATCCCCTGATGGCGGGACGGCCACGTAGTGGGATTCGACACATCTGCCCGCTGTCGCGGTGCTGAAATCGAGCAGCTAGAGAACAGCATCCGGGACTTTTGCGTGGTCTGCAGAGGGAAGAGAAGTCGGGCGTTGGTTTTCCGATCTGAAGGCTAAGAAAGTTGCAAATCACGGCAGGTGCGTTTGTCTGGGCTCCTTCCCTTGACTTCCTATTTATCTGAACTCCGCGCCAGTGCATTTTGTTTTTTTTTAAGCCTGCGAATTGGATCCCTCCGTATGCTCGCTCTTCATTGCTCATGGACTTTTCTTCCGGTCCCAGTCCCCTCCACGAGTGCCGTGTGGGCTTTGCGCGCGATAAGCAGAAACCCTTTTTCCTTGGCCTCTCCTTCCAGCGCCGTTAGCCGCATGCGGCCCGCGCCGGAATCCGCCATCCGCATTTCGATTTCCCCCAGCGCCAGTCGCGTTTCCAGTTGTATCGGGACCAGACCTTTTCGGGTCGCTTCCGTGAGCGCGCTCTGCAACCTTTCCACCGCTTCCGAACGGTCTTTGACGTTCCCTGAGGCCGCGCGCACACGAGCTTCTTCGACCTGGACTGACAAACGGACACCGACATCCGTATCTTTTTCAATCAAAGGTAATGCATCTTCGATAGCCTTCCGGGCATCAACTGTCTTCGCCTGCTCTAGAAACACACGCGCCAAGAGAGAATGGACGAGGGCTTCGGTTTCCGCGGAGTGAATCTTTTGGAGCTTGGGCAAAGCATCGTTTAATTCGGACTCAGCCTCGTCGAATCGCCTTTGCTCAACCAGCAAACCGGCCCGAGCCACTTGAGTCTCGAGGAGCGCCCGCTGATCGCCAGTTTGTTTTCTGATGTCCAGAGCTTCCTCGTAGCTTTTGCGCGCGACGGTCAGGTCCCCTTCAGCCAGATAAACATCGCCAAGAAGGTGCAGGCCATAACCGGTAAAACCCTTGTCGCCGAGTTGGCCGCAGAGGGCGATCGACTCTTGGTATTTCCGTCGCGCTTCATTCAGCTTACCTTCATCGACAAGCACGATTCCGATGTTGTCTAGAGTGCCAGCCATACCACGACTATTCCCGATCTCGCGGTCGTTTGCGAGCACTTGCTCGAGCAGTTTTCGAGAGCCATCGAGATCAGATTGGCTGTGGAGGACACCGGCGAGATTGCTCAGCACCATGGTCTCTGCCATCTTATTCCCAGTGGCACGGTTTATAGCCAGCGCACTTTCATAGACCTTCCTCGCCTCATTCCAGTCACCAGAATCCATGTATACGACTGCAAGGTTGTTGAGAGTTCGCGCCAATCCGTTCTTTTCTCCCACGGATTCAAAGATTTGTATGGCCGTCTCGCATGCGGAAATCGCCTCTTTCGGCTTTCCTAGATCACGAAGGGCCGAGCAATCCGACATTCTTGCCTGGGCGGCAATAAGCCGGGCTCCTTGAGCTTCAGCCTCTTTCGTCGCATTCATCGCCGCAATGTGGCCCCCTTCGAAATCCCCTGAGACAATTGCAGCGCGTGATTGTGTGAGATCGATCCGGGGATCATCGGATGACGGGGCGGGCAGCTTTCTCAGTAACGCTATAGTCTCAAGTGCGTTCTTCGCTTTGCCACCCGACGTCTGCGCCGCTGCCAGACGCAAGCCATAGTCCAGGTTGTCGGGGAAGAAGTCAAAAAGGCTCTGATAATTCTCGATTGCCTTCGGCCATTCGTTCTTAAACTCGTGGAGCTGCGCTTCGATTCTGAGACTGTCTCTTCGCGAGAGGTTACCTGACAAATCAAACGCCTGCTGAGCTTCGGCCCGGGCTTTCGCATCGTAGCCCAGCCCTTTCCAGGCAGCGGCAAGGGCCGAATGTGCCAGCGCATACTGCGGTTCCGCGGCCACCGCCTTCTCCAGCAGGGTTCGGGCTCCAAAATGATCGGAGATACGTAAGTCTTGCACTCCCTCAGAATATAGCTGAGCAGCAAGCGGGCTCTGCGGAAGCGTGGCCCGCACGGCGGCAGCGTCAGGAGAGGAAACCGGGCCAGCACCCAATCGCTGCCGTAGCGTTGCGCCAGCGCGGCTGATGAGATCGTCGATTTGGTCCTTACTTCCCTTTGCGGAAACGACCTCCAGAACTTCTCCAGCATTTGTGTCCTGGAGCCGGAGGTCCACGCGAATCTCACCCGCGCCGACAGGAACATAGGAGCCAATCACAACATCATCCGTACCCAGGTTCTTGCGAATCTTCTGCAGCGTATCTTTGCTGTAGGTGTCAGCGTCGGGAAGCGCAAGGCTGGCTTTCATTCGCGCCACGTCTTCGCCGGCGACGGTCCGGAGCTGCTCCCCGGCTGCCAGTTCCGTCGTGAGCATCTCGGGAAGCGCGGTGGCAAGCCATGCGTCTTCGGGCTTCTCGGAGATGTTTCTGATTCCCAGCACGGCCACCGACTTCCGCGCCACAACGGGCACCGCTACATCCGACTTGCTTCCGGCCCGCGCATCTCTGGAAGACAAGAATCGCCCGCGGACTCCGCCGACATTCAGGAGCAAGCCTGTGGCGGCAAGCAACACAATTGCCGCTACGGAAAAACAAACCGCCAATAGCGCGCCCCTGCGACTTCTTATCTTTGCCCTAACCCAGCCGGCAGCGGCCGCTTTTATTGCAGAATCCGACGCCAATTCCTCGAGAGCCGATTTCAGATCTTTCGCTGAACCATAGCGACGCCCCAAATCTTTTTCCAGCGCTTTCAAAATGATGGATTCGAACTCGCGTGAAATCGCGGGATTAAGTTTACTGGGCGGCTCGGGCGCCTGATGCAGAATCGCACCGATCAATTCGGCGGTCTGCGTTTGCGGAAACGGCAACTTCCCCGTGGCCATTTCATAGAGCACGACGCCAAACGAAAAAAGGTCCGTGCGCGCATCTAGATCTTTTGCACGCACCTGTTCCGGCGACATATAGGCGATGGTTCCCAAGGTTGTTCCCGGAGCGGTGAGATGCTCCGGATCAACGTCCTGCGGTGCGGGCAAACGGCCTTTGCCATCTTTGGGGAAAGCGACTTTTGCCAATCCGAAATCCAAAATCTTGGCGTGACCTAACTCAGTGATAAAGATATTTGCGGGCTTGATGTCGCGGTGAACGATGCCGCGCTTATGTGCGGCCTCGAGTCCGTGCGCAACTTGGATGGCGATCGGAAGAAGCTGCTCCAGCTTCGTTGCTTTTTCCGCCAGCCGTTGTTTCAGCGTGGTTCCCTCAAGGTACTCCATGGCGATAAATGCCAGGCCATCTCCCATGCCGATGTCATACACGGTACAGATATTCGGATGGTTGAGCGCCGAAGCCGCCTGCGCTTCGCGCTGGAACCTGGTCAACGTTTGGGGATCTTTTGCGATTTCGTCTGGCAGAAACTTCAGCGCCACGAGGCGGTGAAGGCGTACGTCCTCCGCCTTATAAACAATGCCCATCCCGCCTCGGCCGATTTTCTCCAAAATCTGGTAGTGAGAGATGGTTTGACCGACGACGCTTGCTTCTGACGAACTGCAGTCCTGCATGACGTTTTCATCGCTGGCCATCTTCTGCGCCATCACCTGGATAGCTGGCTTTTCGAAAACGCCTCCACTTCGTTCCCCAAACGCGAGCAGCGATTCCACTTCGCGGCGCAACTCCGCATCCGTCCGGCATTCTTTGTTCAGAAAATCGGCGCGCACACGGCCATCGAGCTCCAGCGCAGCGTGATAGATTTCTTCCACTCGCCGCCAGCGTTCAAGCTCCACTGCTCTCTCCCTGCTGCATTTCCCGCAAGAGCCAAGCCTTCGCAAAACTCCAGTCGCGCATCACCGTTTCTTCCGAAACGTGCACCGCCACAGCCGTCTCCGCTACTGTCAAGCCTCCAAAAAAGCGGAGCTCCACGACTTCGCATTTTCGGGGATCGACTTTTGCCAAGCCTTCCAAGGCATCATCCAAGGTCACGAAATCCACATCCGGCTCCGGTGAAACCACAACCGATTCATCAAAACTGATGTGCGGCGAAGCGCCTCCGCGTTTCAAATATTTTCGTGAGCGCGCATGATCGGTCAGAATGCGACGCATCAGCCGTGCGCAAATGGCAAAAAAATGCGCGCGGTTCTGCCAATTCACTTCCCGTATATTGACCAGACGCAGATAGGCTTCGTTGATCAGCGCTGTCGCTTGCAGTGTATGGCCGGCGGGTTCCCGCGCCATGTAGCCGCGAGCAAGCCTGTGCAGTTCCAAATGCACCAACTGGGTGAGTTGCCGGAGGGCGTCCTGGTCGCCAGTGCCCCAGGCACGAAGTAACTGGGTGATCTGGGGATTACTGGGTGCACCCATAGGAGGTTCCTGCTCGCTCAGGCCCGACCAAGCATGGACGGGCCTATCATACTGTTTTCTGCTGCTCCCATAAACCCCATCCGATTTCGCTAAAGATTTTTTCCCGCCATGCCAGTTTTGCTCCCCTATTTCCCGCTATCTGAGTGAAGGCCAATACGGGTCGCGGGTAAACGCACTCACCCAGCGTCACAGACCTTCCCGGACAGGCTCAATCAAGCCTATCCACGAATAGTTGACCAAGGAGAACTCACATGGCTAAGAAGCTCTCAAGCGTTGGCATCAACAACTCGCCCCTGCGTGAATTCGCCAAGGCGGGTCTTATCAAAATGGTTCATCAAGGTTTGCGCCAGCTGGCAATCCCTGCCCTGGTGGCAGCGTTGTTCCTGTCCCTGCCAGCGATCGCTGACGCGCAGTACGGTTCACCGCAGGGGGTGACAACGGACCCTGGGGGGAACCTGTGGCTGGCAGAGGCAAACGCAAATACGGTAGTCGAGATCAGCCCAGCCAATGGAGCCGCATTGAAGACTATAAAGGCAGGCTTGGACAATCCGGTGCGGCTGGCGTTCGACTCGAGCAAAAATCTCTACGTAGCCAATCTAGTTGGTAACAACGTTACTGTCTACACCTCAACCGGGACGCTCAGTAGAACTATCCCCGGGGTCAACCGACCGCTGGGCGTGGCGGTAAACGGGGCGGACGATCTATTCGTTGCTAGCAATTCAGGGAACGAAGTGTATGTGTTCAACTCGGCAGGACAGAAGATCCAAGTGCTGAATCAGGACACGAGCGGCCATTACTTCGATGCACCAGGCGCGCTAGCCGTCTATGGGCCGAACCTGTACGTGGCATTCAACGACGGCAGCGTGATCAGCTACAACAGCGGTAACTTCGCGTCGGGTAACGCGGTTGAAGTAACGAAATACGTCCACAGCGGAAGCGGCGGCCCAACTGCCATTGCCTTCGATTCGGCAGGAGACGTATACGTGAGCTACTACTACACAAATGACGTGGTGGAATACAGTCCGTCTGGGACCGTATTGACGGATATCACGTCGAGCGTTTCCCAGCCGGAAGGCATCGCCGTGGACGGCGCGGGCACGATCTACGTAGCGAATACGGCAGCATCGAACACGGTCTCGGTATTTAATGCCACCGGGTCGAAATACAATGCCGGGCTTTTGCTTCGCCAGCTCACCGGCAATGGAGGGAGGCTGGTGAATTTCGACCAAGACACGAATGGCAAGGCTATCGCGAACAATACGGCGGTGAATACGACATATGCGCCGTGGGGCGTAACGTTCGAAAGTGAGCCGGCCGGGGCGAGCGCGTATGCCGTAGCGTGCCCGGGTTTTGCGGCTTCGCAACCGAACGTGATAAGCCCTTCGCAAACCTGCTATTTCGCGACGTCTTCTCAATCGGGCGCTTCAACACAATACGGCGCCGTCCAAGCCAATTTCTCTCCCCAGGTGACGGTCGTGAGCATCCAGGTGCTGCAGGTGTGTATCGGGACCGATTATGCCTGCCTGCCGGGCTGGTCACCCGCTTTTCTAGCAGCCTACAACTCCTCGGGACAACAGATTGCGCACATGTGGGCGTCGGAAGCGCTCGGCATCGAGCAGTCGGTGACCGTTTCCGCGCCCCCCGGAGAAACGATCGCTTTCGTGCAGTTCTCGGTGCAGTACAACTCCAGCCAGGGAGTAGGTTGGG
>Ga0207132_1093_pt1 | contig 19597 bp, 16 predicted proteins | sample Alteio_BWMinHeat_14_FD_153554 | JGI IMG/M metagenome (GOLD analysis project Ga0207132, IMG submission 153554) | Enriched cells from forest soil in Barre Woods Harvard Forest LTER site, Petersham, Massachusetts, United States -... | ecosystem: Environmental > Terrestrial > Soil > Temperate forest >...
CGACTTTTTTAACATTTACTGCCGGGCTGCTTTTTTTTACGTCCTGTTCTTCAAGCGCAAATAGCAAAAGCAGCGGCGGTGCAAAGCCACCGGCTGCTCCGGCCAAACCTTTCAACCCAAAAGAATATTTGGCTTATGACCCCGCAACCGCCGATAAAAGGATTGACGACTATATGCAGCAACTGCACATAACCCGCAGTTTTAATGGCAATGTCCTGGTTGCCAAACACGGCAAGATCATCTATGAAAATGCCATTGGCTGACAAATACAACCAGGCCCTGAAACTGGAGCCTGATAATGTGAACGCCAATTACGGCATAGCGTTTTCACTGCTGCAAACGGATAAATCGAAAGATGGTATACCGTATCTCGAAAAAGTAATAAAGGCCAATACCAGCCTGACTGCCTGGGCTTATGATCTTTTGGGGAGTATATATGACAAAAACCGCGAGTCGCAAAAGGCGATCGAAGCCTTTACCGAAGGTATCAAAACCGACCCCAAGTACCAGCGCCTTTATTTTAATTTAAGCCTGGTGTACTTTCGGGATAAAAATTATGCCGAAGCTGAAAAGTGCACCATTCAATCGATTAAGCTCGATCCAAAACATGCCAACAGTCAGCGGATCTATGCCTTGGTGTGTTTTCACCAAAATAAAAGGGCGAACGCATTGTTGGGTTTATGCGGCTTTATTTTACTTGAACCCAACACGAGCCGCACCACTGAAGCCTTTGGAAACATACAGCATATCTTACAGGGGGGGACATTAAAAATTGAACCTGGACAGGTCGCACCGGTGATTGATGCCAATACCGCCGCCCTAAACCAGGCAATAACTGCGGCAGTTGCCGGGGCCAATAAAAACAAATATGTCACACTGGGGGATCAGTTAACCGCACAGCTCGCCGGCATATTCAATGCGGTGGGACCTATCGCTGATAAGCAAGCAGACGATGATTTCTTCACCAAATTCTTTGCTGATTATTTCTATAAACTGGCGCAATCTGCCAATATGCCGGCGTTTGCAAGGATGATCAACTGGGGAAACGCTGAAAGTACCAAATGGATAACGGATCACCCCCAGTATATGAATGATTTGTACGGGTGGATAAAAACAACTGACAGGGGTTTTTAAATGTTTTTATTTACTTTTAAGCATGAAAACCTTAACCAAAATCCTTTTATTGCTGTTGTTGTTTGCTGCGCCGCTGGCTGTGTTTTGCCAGGCCGCTCCCGATTCAAAAACATTGGTCAAACAAGGCGTGGCCCTGCACGACGAGGGAAAATACGACGAAGCACTCGCTAAATATAATGAGGCGGTAAAAGTTGATTCGACTAACGCTACGGCCTGGTACGAAATGTCGTTTACTTTATTCACCATGGGTAAGGGAAAAACAGCTATCCCCTTTTTGGAAAAGTGTATTGCTTTGGACCCAAAAGCTGCCGGCGCTTACGACATTTTAGGCAGTGTTTACGACGACGACGGACAAATGGACAAGGCAATCGAATATTATTTACAGGGGATAAAAGTGGCGCCTGATTATCAGCGGCTGAATTTTAATATCGCCATTACCTATTACCGGAAAAGCATGTTTGCCGAGTCGGAGAAATATGCCATTAATGCGATAAAACTCGATCCCAAGCACGCCAGCAGCCAGCGGATTTACGCCATGGCAGCCTACAAAAATGGCAAAAGGGGTTGTTCGCTGTTGGCCTGGAGCAGTTTCCTGATCCTGGAGCCGAATTCAAAGCGATCTCCCGAGGCTTACCAGTTCATTAAAGCCATTTTAAATTACGGCATCAAAAAACAGGTGAAAAAAGCATAAACATCACTGTTTCTACCAAAGACCTGGATGTCGGCAATCTGATAATGCCGATGGCTGTTGCAACGGCAACAGATAACAAAAAGGACCTTACACCAGTAGATTCGCTTGAATTGCAGTTAACATCGGTTTTTAAAATAGCCGGTACTATTACCGGCGGAAGCGATACGTTTGTTTCAAAATACTTTGGAGAATATTTTGTGGCACTTGCCGGCACCGACAATATGCCGGCATTTGCACGGCTGATGAGTTTATCCGCTTATAAAGATGATAACCTGAAATGGTTTAAAGATAACGACAGTAAACTAACGGCTTTAAGCAACTGGATAGCAAATACCAAAAGGGAGTTTTGAGAATCGCTTTATGAATAGCAAACAACGCCTTGAATTTATACTGGCAGCCATCTTTTTAATGTCATGTATCTGCACATTTTTAAACCTTCCTTTTTCAAGATTGGCAGCCGTATTAAGCGGATTCTTGCTCGGCGGCCTTTATTTCTATGGGGCTTTTTGGTTATATGGGGACTATGCCATTCCGTTGATTACCAGGATCATCACAGGCCTTCTATTCAGTCTCGCTGTGCTTGCCTGCATGTTTTGGTTGCTGAAATGGCCACTGTTCGGACTATACTCCGTTATAAGCTGTATTGGATTCGGGTTGATAATTATCGTGTCGATATTTAATAGTAAGAACACGGGTTATAAACAGTTGCTGTACCGCTGTATTTTCTTCATAATTGTTTTAATAGCTCTCAATGCCGTCAATTTTTTAGTGCGCCATGTTCCATTTCGCTTAATTTGAGGTCGCTCAAAACAAAACTCCTCATCTTTCTCATACCTCCAATGGCAATTAAATGGAAAATAAAACAACAGCCAATGAAAATCACCCAAAAACTTATCCTGCTCTTCGTATGGTTATCCACGGCAAACTTCTCCTTTTCACAGGACAGCAGCGATACAGCTAAAATCAATTTTATAAAAACGCAGTTTTCCGCTATCAATAGCAATTTAAACTCTTTCAAAAAAGTTGAAGTCGAGGATACCGCAGAAACTACTGAAGGGAACGAGGTGGTGAAATATTTTAGTGGAAATGAAATCGAAAAGATAAAAGCTGTTTATTATGGTGAAACGGGCAAAGCAACAGACGAATATTACTTTTTTAACAATAAACTTATTTTTTATTACAGGGCGGTTTACCGGTATGATGTGCCGATTTACGCCAACAACGGGAAGGTTAAGACCAGGTTAGCGGAAGAGACGAGATATTATTTTAATGGGGATAAAATATTCCTGGCGAGGCTTAACCCCAAACGAGTAGTTCCGCAGGCCGAATACCAAAAGATGTCGGTTGAGACGCAAAAGGAGGCCGGGAGGATGATAAAATTGTAGTGAATTCCACTCCTTTTTTGTTCTTCTTTTTTATCTTCATTTCCAGCAATTTTGTCACAGAAAACGCCGGGGATGCCTAATTATTTATCAAAGCTGCCGTTCAGTTCAATAAAGATGGGAAGTATGCTCAGTCGGTCGATGAATGCGGTGAGGTCTGATTCGGCTACAGGTTTACGGTAAAATCAGTGCACGACAGTTGACAACCCCAGGGAGTAAATGAGCTGTCAAAAGCGAAAGTAATTCGCCGTTGAAAAAAGGAAAGCCACCGTCCGAAAAGTATAAACGAAGAAAGCGATGTTAAGAAACTGACAGGATGTTGCAACTTGACGACTCGTCGACATAGCCCAAATAACTTCGACGGGAATTTCAGCGGTAATGCGTTTCGTTCGCACTATCCAGCCCCTCTCTAACTAATAAATCTTTTTATACCGTTCAAATCTTTTCGTCGTCATAAACATATAACGGTCTTTCAAGCATTTGGCGCAAAAATACCTATGGATAGGAAGAAAAAACAGAACGTTACGCCCAAGCCAATTTCTTCTTTTTTTAAAATGAAGCGGTGACGAGCACTTGTAACATCTGAGTATTTTTTTTTCCATCAGGTTTTTTATAAAAATTCAACTGTACTAAATGGGGTACCGAATGTATAGTCATTTTAACAAATGCCAAAAAAGACTGCCAAAAAATTGCATTTCTTTTCAAATTATTTCTCTTAAATTAAATTATTAATTTTGGAGAAATCACAAACATATATTCTATCGTTTAAAAATCAGCGAAATAGCGTTTTGGAATAATTAAAAAGCGCTGATAAATTTTCAGGTAGTTTATAGTACGGTTTATTTACTTTTAATTATATTTGATAAGCCAATTCACCATTGATCACCAAACTGTTATGAAAAAAGTGTCAAACATCCTTGCCCGCAAGGGGAGCAGCGTTATCGCCATAGATGGCAGTACTACTGTTTTAGAAGCATTAAAGCTAATGTCCGACAAAAATATAGGGTCGGTGGTGATCACGGAAAACGGTGAATACGCCGGTCTGCTTACCGAACGCGATTATGCCCGCAAAGTGATCCTGATGGGAAAATCCTCGCTCGAAACCCAGGTAAGGGAGATCATGAGTACCGATTTCCCCCATATGATCCCCGGCAATACCGTGGAGACCTGCATGCACGTGATGAGCGAAAATAACCTGCGCTACCTTCCTATTTTCAGCGGAAATCAACTTAGCGGTATTATTTCTATCAGCGACGTAGTTACGGAAACGATACTATCGCACGAAGAAACCATCGAGCAGTTGAAGAGTTATATACAGAGTTGATATTTCGGATTGCGGAATTTCGACCCGATATCTATTGGGTTCGGATTTTTTTTAATGCGAATTGGAGGTGATATCGGAGATACGAATTTGATTTTAATAAGTCATAGTCTCAATAATTCTATAACCCGCACCCAATAAACATGGCACAAGTTGGTAATAAACAGAACTCAGGGTTAAATCGCGAGTGGGCAAGGCATGTCCGGCCGTGGGGCAAACGTTATACCGCAGGTAAACGGAGGACAAAGGACAAGCAAATCACTAACGATGAAGTGAAAGAAACGGTTTGAGATTTATTATAAACGTAGTCTTGGCTAGCTTTAAATTCTTTTGATAATCAGATGCAATTTAGCCTGGGATCAATGATAATAAAAGCCCGAAAATCGGTGTGACGCATTGCCGGCGGCGGTTCCTTTTGCTGTAATAGCTGCATACCCAACATTTTTTACTAACTTGCGTCATTCTACGTAATTATATAGTGACATTTCACGATTTCCATTTTAACGAACATCTTTTAGAGGGCATTGTAAGTATGGGGTTTACCACTCCGACCCCGATACAAGAGATGGCCATCCCGATCATATTAGGCGGACAAGACATTATCGCTTGCGCGCAAACCGGAACCGGGAAAACAGGAGCTTACCTGTTGCCTGTATTGGAGCATATCAACCGCTCGAACAAACACCATACCAGTACGCTTATTTTGGCGCCGACGCGAGAGCTTGCCCAACAGATCGATCAGCAGGTAGAGGGGTTGGCCTATTTTACCGGCATCAGCTCCATTGCAGTATTTGGCGGCGGCGATGGCATCGCTTATGAGCAACAGCGCCGGGGCATCCAAAATAATGTAAATATCATTATCGCCACGCCGGGCAGACTTATCGCCCACCTTACCTCTGGCGTCTTAAAGCTGAACCACCTAACGCATTTGATACTCGACGAAGCCGACCGTATGCTGGATATGGGTTTTTCGGACGATATCATGAAAATTATGAGCTATCTGCCAAAACAACGGCAAACGCTGTTGTTTTCAGCCACTATGCCCGGGCGGATTCGCTCGCTGGCCAAATCGGTTCTGCATAATCCACAGCAGGTCAATATTGCCCTCTCCCAGCCCGCCGTAGGTATCGACCAGCAGGTTTACCGCGTACATGATCAGCAAAAAACACCTTTGTTGCAAACGCTTCTCAAAAATGGTTCGTATGCCAGCATCCTCATATTTGCCTCGCGCAAGGAAATTGTTAAGTCACTCGCCAGGGAACTCAAATCATTGAAATTGCAAGTTAGCGCCTTTCACTCGGACCTGGAGCAAAGGGAAAGGGAAGAAATATTGCTGGACTTTAAAAACAAGCAATTGCCCATTATTGTAGGCACGGATGCACTTTCGCGGGGGATTGACGTGGAAGGGATCGACCTGGTGATCAATTACGACGTTCCCGGCGACCCGGAAGACTACATCCATCGTATTGGCCGCACGGCCCGCGCCGAAACTACCGGCACCGCGATAACTTTTGTTAACCACCGGGATGAGCGCAAGCTAAAAAGTATTGAACAGCTTATTGAAAAGCCTATCCGCCTGATGGAGATACCCGATGACCTGAAAACCATTGAAGCAGTGAAACAGGAACATGCACCAAATAGAAGACCACAGAAAAGAAGTTGGGGAAATAAGAACAGAGCTAAAGGAAAGGCACAGTAGCGTTTTTAGATGAAAGATAGAAGTGACAGTTATGCAAACAGTTCACTACTCAAGTATCTGTCGCCTCTGTCGCAGCAGATAAAAACGATGGTGCCTTCAGTTAGTTCCTCCGCCAGCTTAAGTGCGCCGGCCATGGCGCCTCCGCTGCTCATTCCCGCAAAAATGCCTTCCTCCTTTGCCAGTCTGCGTGCCATCAGGGTAGCTTCTGCCTCCGACACGTCTATTACCCTGTCAACTCTTTCAGGTTCAAATATCTTTGGCAGATATTCAACCGGCCAGCGGCGTATTCCGGGGATGGAAGAGCCCTCTGTGGGTTGGCAACCAACTATTTGAATAGCAGGATTGATCTCTTTAAAATACCTTGAACAACCCATAATGGTGCCGGTCGTCCCCATTGAACTTACAAAGTGCGTTATCTGTCCTTCTGTATCATTCCATATTTCGGGGCCGGTGGTTTTATAATGGGCCAGGTAGTTATCCGGGTTAGCAAACTGGTTCAGCAGAAAAAATTCACCGCTGGCGCCTTTTTCTTCGGCGTAGTCGCGGCATTGCTCAATGCCTTCCAGTAGGGTGACTTTTGCGCCGAATGCTTCCATAGTGAGGGTGCGTTCGCGCGTGGAATTATTTGGCATTACCAGCTCAATATCCAGACCGTACAAACATGCTATCATCGCAAGGGCTATGCCGGTATTGCCACTGGTGGCTTCTATCAATTTTGTACCGGGTTTTATGTCGCCCCGCTCAAGGGCGCTTTTGATCATATTTTTCGCAGGGCGGTCCTTTACGCTGCCACCCGGATTGTTCCCCTCCAGTTTCCCAAAAATGCGAACGTTTGGGTTGGGGTTGATCCTCTTTATTTCGGCCATCGGCGTATTGCCTATCAGATCGAGAATGCCTGCCATGTTTATACTTTGCTCTGGTTAAAAACCGTGATCTCGGATTTATGGTACACAGTTGAATTTGGCGGGACGCTTTTGGTAAGCCACACATTACCGCCTATCACGCTATCATGGCCTATGATCGTTTCGCCGCCCAAAATGGTGGCCCCGGCATAAATTACCACATTGTCCTCAACTGTAGGATGGCGCTTACTGAATGCCATACTTTTCGCAACGCTCAAGGCGCCCAGCGTAACCCCCTGGTATAACTTTACATTTTTGCCAATCTTACAGCTTTCACCTATAACGATACCGGTGCCGTGGTCGATATAAAAGTATTCATCAATCTCGGCAGCCGGATGTATATCGATCCCTGTTTTTGAATGCGCCCACTCGGTCAGGATGCGCGGCAATAACGGAACATCGTGCAGGTACAAGCTATGCGCAAGCCGGTAAAAGGATATGGCAAAAAACCCCGGATAAGTGCGTATCACTTCAAACTCGCTTTGAGCCGCCGGGTCGCCATTAAATATGGCCTGAATATCAGTGTTTAGCAATTGGTAGAGACCGGGCAGTTGTTCAAAAAATACTTTCGCCAACATTTCATTATCACAATCTCCGCAAGCTTTGGTGGCGTTCATGATATGGGTAAGCTCATTTTCAAGCCGCACAAATTCATCCTTCAGGCATTGAAGGTTCATGTAATCCTGCCTCGACTGTTCGGGGAATAGCAGCCTTATTACACGGATCGCCCATGTTGTGATTTCCTTATTCGACGGTACAGCATCAACATGGCGATGCTTGTCGAATATGTCCATGTAAAATTGCTCGTCCATTTTAAGTCTTGACCTGAAAGCTCTAAATCGAAAGTCTGGGGTTACGTACTTAAGACGCAGAACTTGGTTCCGGATTACAAGTTTATGTAAAAGAATGTTGTTGGTTTGTAAAAAGAAGAATTGTAGTTAAACTTAAAGGAGATATACCGGTTTTGCGTTGACTTTTCTAAGCTATCGGACATTTTTACAAATCTACTGTATCAATTTAGTTTCAGTGTTTGTTTGTGTCGATAATACACTATATTTACTGTCACCAATTCGCTAAATTTATGACTACCAGACGATCATTTCTTAAGACTTCGGCGGTGCTGTCTGCCGGACTTTTAATGGCGCCGAGTTTGTTTGCCTACGACAAAAAATACATCGGGTTACAATTGTATACCGTACGCGATCACATGGACAAGGACCCGACAGGTACGCTGGCTAAGGTGGCCAAAATAGGCTTTAACTCTGTAGAGGGCGCTACCTATACCGGTACCGAGAAGTTTTACGGGATGGATACAGCCACTTTTTCAAAAGTTTTAAAAGAAAATGGGCTCATCATGCCAAGCAGCCACTACCGTTTGGGCGAGGATGGCAAGGAGATGAAAGGCACCATTTTGAATGACTGGCAAAAAGCTGTTGACGATGCCGCAGCATTGGGCGTAAAATATATGATATGTGCATGGCTTTCGCCTGCCGAACGGGGAAGTCTGGATCATTACAAGAAAATAGGGGGCGATTTAAATAAAGCGGGCGAAATCAGCAAAAAAGCCGGTATACAGCTCTGTTATCACAATCACGATTTTGAGTTTATCCAGGAAGACGGAAAATACCCATATGAAACATTGCTGGCCAATACCGATAAAGAACTGGTAAAAATGGAAATGGATATTTATTGGGTAACTAAGGCAAAACAGGATCCGATCGCGCTGATCAATGAGCATCCCGGCAGGTTCCCGCTTTGGCATGTGAAGGACATGGACAACACGCCTAAGCAGATGTTTACTGAGGTTGGCAGCGGTATAATCGATTTTAAAAATATTTTCAAACATGCGAAAAAGGCAGGCTTGCAGTATTTCTTTGTCGAGCAGGACGTATGCCCGGGCGACCCTTATGACAGCATCGCCAAAAGCATTTCGTATATTAAATCCAATTTGGTTTAAGATCTTTCCAAATCAATCAACTCAGGCCGGGCTTTCGTAAGGAAGTCCGGTTTTTTTGGCTAAATGCGCCGCAGTCAAAAACAATCGGGCGATGCCAGGAAACTTTTCTAAAACTTGAAAGGAGTATGTTTTTTCTACCGAAGAGGGAAGGTTTACCTGTTTTCTTCTTAATATTACGGATTGTAAAATAAGGATGATGAATGAGCGTATCGCGTCCTATATCTTGCATCACACACCTTATAAAAAAATGAAATACTACGGCCTGATCGGTTACCCGCTGTCGCACTCTTTTTCCAAGAAGTATTTTACAGAAAAATTTGAAAAGCAACATATTAAAGATTCGGTGTACGACCTTTTCCCGATCGAGCACATTACCCAGTTACCGGCTCTGCTAAAGGCCAACCCAGATATTTGCGGGCTCAATGTTACCGTACCATATAAGATAGGGGTACTCAAATATCTAGACTGGATAGAACATGATGCCAAATCAGCCGGGGCGGTAAACTGTATCCGCATAACCGCCGAAAGCCCCGTTATGGCGGCCTTTTCGGGCGAGGTGGGGATAAAGGGCCATGATTTCAGGCTGGAAGGATTTAATACGGATATCTACGGCTTCGAAATGTCATTAAAGCCATTGCTGAAAAACTACTGCGATCAGGCCCTTGTATTGGGCGATGGCGGGGCGGCAAAAGCGGTAAAATGCGTTCTGGAAAACCTTGGGATCAATTTTAGGGTGGTTACCCGCAAGGCGCACCCGGGTAATTTGTTGTTTAAGGACCTAAAACCTCATCATATTAAACAAAACCTGCTGATCATCAATACGACTCCTATCGGAATGTCGCCAAATGTTGATGAATGCCCGCCGATTCCGTATGAAGCAATAACGCGGAGACACCTGCTGTACGACCTGGTTTATAACCCGGAGAAAACATTGTTCCTGCAAAAAGGTGAAGAAATGGGTGCAGCTATTAAAAATGGCCACGAAATGCTGATATTGCAGGCGGAAAAAAGTTGGGAAATATGGACAGAACAAAAGGCCCCCTTATGAAACCGTTAATATTCCTTTTTTTTGCAGTCATCTGTTTTGCCTCATGTAGTGGTAACCACGACTACTCGCCCAAGCCGAGGGGCTATTTCCGTATCATGTTCCCCAAAAAGGACTACCAGGCTTATGCCGGCGGCTGCCCGATTTCATTTTTATATCCCACGTACGCAACCATAGAAGCCGATAAGAACAAGGATGCAAAACCATGCTGGATGAATATGCAATTCAGGCAGTTTGATGGCACCCTACATTTAAGCTATGAGCATATCCAATCGAAAAAGGAATTTGATCAACTGATAGAGGACGCACATAAGCTTAGTTTTAAACATACCATAAAAGCAACCTCAATTGACCAGGGTATAATTGCCTACCCCGATAGAAAGGTGTACGGTATTTACTATACAATTGATGGTAATGCCGCATCGTCACTGCAATTTTACCTTACCGACAGCACCAGAAATTATATACGCGGGGCCTTATACTTTAACACCGAGCCGCGGCTTGATTCGATACAACCGGTGCTTAATTTTGTAAAACAGGATGTTAACCTTATGATAAAAAGCTTCCGTTGGCGTTAACGGAGAGATTGCCAGGGGCCGGAGATCGATAGTTTGCGTCGCGCAGCCTTATATCCTAAAGAAAATATCGGTTTGGCATCCATAATCAGGCGCTATTAGCTATTTTTGGGTTGAAATCGATAATTTTACCGATAGCACCGTTTACAAACCCTTAATTAACTAACCTCTAATTAACCAATCTCTAACCGCCAATTAACTGTAGCAAAATTGAAAGCATATATTTTTCCGGGGCAAGGCGCCCAGTTCGTAGGTATGGGGAAGGAGCTTTACGAAAAATCGGAACAGGCACACACTTTGTTTGAACAAGCCAACGAAATACTTGGCTTTCGCATTACCGATATTATGTTTGAGGGTACTGACGAGGGTCTTAAGCAAACAAACGTTACCCAACCGGCTATATTTTTACATTCGGTGATCCTTGCCAGGGTTTTGGGAGATAATTTTCAACCGGACATGGCCGCCGGACATTCTCTTGGCGAGTTTTCGGCGTTGGTGGCGTGCAAAGCCTTGTCTTTTGAGGATGGCCTGCGTTTGGTGGCCGCAAGGGCCAACGCGATGCAAAAAGCCTGCGAAATTCAGCCCTCAACCATGGCAGCTATCATCGGTCTGGATGATTTTACAGTTGAGGATATTTGCCTGCGCATTAGTGATATTGTAGTGCCGGCAAACTATAACTGCCCGGGGCAACTGGTAATTTCGGGGACAATTGCGGGAGTAGATAAGGCTTGTGAAGAATTAACCGCAGCAGGCGCAAAAAGGGCGCTGAAATTAAATGTTGGCGGCGCATTTCATTCGCCTTTAATGGAGGCAGCGAGAGTTGAGCTGGCACATGCAATTGAACATACCGCAATAAATAAGCCGGTTTGTGCCATCTATCAAAATATCGATGCTAAACCATACACCGACCCCGCGTTAATAAAACATAATTTGATAGCCCAGCTCACCGGGCCGGTTCGCTGGACACAAACCGTGAAGCACATGCTTGAAGACGGTGCAACAACATTTACCGAAGTGGGCCCGGGGAGCGTATTGCAGGGCCTGGTAAAAAAAGTCGACCGGCATATTCCTACCGATAGCGCTGTTTTTGAATAAATTTACAAGCCATCTTAAAAAACAGGATGGCTTTATTTTTGGTTACATCTAAAAATACTTACACATTGGGGGCATCTGGTAAAATTCGCGTAATGCTGGTATTATTATGTGCCAGCTTGTTTTTTACTGCAATCATTGTTGAAAATTCATATACACCGGTAACTAACCTCGAACAAACAGCCACGACCCTTGAGAAAAACCTCCAAAAAAAAGAAGGCTACGTAAACGAGGCGATCAACAATAGTCTAACCTATAATCAGTTAAAAAGGCTCCCGTCCGATCCAGGCCTGGCGACTAAATACATACAGGATTTTACAACGGATAACAACATCTGGTTCATCACCTTAAGAAAAACTAACTTAAGTTTTTGGAGCGGAGTAAAAGTCATTCCCGAATTTCCGGCGACAATTAAGGAAGGCTACTCCTTTCGAAAGGAGTCAAACGGCTATTATGAGGTCATCAGGAAAAGTGAAGGCGACTTTTCGGTGATTTTCTTTATCCCGGTAAAGTTGGATTATGAAATTCAAAACCAATACCTCAAGAATACGTTCGCTACAGACCTGATCAAGGAGAGTAACCTTGACATTGCCGATTTTACCGATAAAAATGTATATGAGGTTCACAGCTCAAATGGTACCTACCTGTTTTGGGTTAAACTGAAGGCCGCGGAAGTTAACCTCACCTTTTTTTATTATGAACTGGCAATATGGGTATTAACCCTCCTTTGCCTATGCATTTTGATGCATAATATTTGCTCGTACATAGCCGGAAAAGGCTATGCTTTTCTTTCGCTCCTTGTTTTGGCGGTGTTTATTGCATCAATAAGATTTGTTAACCTCTATTATGGTTGGCCAGACATTTCGCATCATAACCTCAGGATATTCGACCCCAAACTTTACGGATCGAGTACGGTTTATCCCTCTTTGGGCGACTTGTGTATTAACATTTTTTTTGTTTGCTGGTTTGTTGTGTTTCTGTACAATCAGCGGAAAAAGCTTTTGAAGCGATCGCCACGAAAGGCGCTTAGTTACATACTCTTTGTTGCCGCACTTACGGCGCTCATCTTTGTATCAACGGCATTCGTCAACCTGTTTTACGGCCTGGTTATCAACTCAAAAATAGCCTTCGACGTAACCAATGTGCTCAACCTTTCTTTTTTTAGCATGCTTGGTGTATTAATGTTATGCTTTAGTTTCCTGATCTTTTATTTTTTGGTAGAGGTATTCTTGACCATCGTAACGAGGCTCACGTTTCCCAACTCCCATAAACTGGTCATCTTTGTTGCCGGCATCCTCTTAGCCACTATCTTTTCTGCCTGGCACCTGCAATTTTCATTGTTTTATGTTCTTTGGGGATTGCTGGTGATCATAAGGGCCTATTACTATCTCTACAAGGGAGCGAGGCTCGATTCTACCTGTATTGGGGCCATTATTTTGGTGTGTGCATTTATTTCATCTGCAAAACTCAATTTTTTTGTATCTGTTAAAGAACAAGCAACCCGCAAAGCATTTATTCAAAAACTGGAGGTGCCTGATGACGTGACGGCGGATATCACTTTTAAAAAAATTGAAAAACAAATAATAACCGACTCGGCTATCATCCAATACTTTAAAAGTAATCTTCACCCGAGCAGCTATACCAAAACCCGCCTGCAAAAGCTTTACCTTACCGGGGACATGTCAAAATATGAATTCGAGGTGTACGAATTCAACAATAAGGATCAACCCATTTCGGCCGACAAAACGTACGACCTGGGGGTTTTCAAGGATATGGTGCTTTATAGCTCGCGCAAAGTCTCCAATTATTTCTATCGTGAAAACGAGTCGTTCGGTTTTGTGGATTATTTTGGCATCCTGCCATTAATGCAGGACGGAGAAGTGACCGGCACCCTGGTAATCAGGCTAAGATCGAAACCTCTGCAAACGGTCGCATCGTTCCCTGGCTTGTGGATCGACGGAGAATCAAATGACGACAACGAATTTAAAGGCTATTCTTATGCCTTTTATAGCGACGACAAGCTGCTGATCCAAAGCGGCAATTTTATATACGATGTAGAGAATACCCAGTTGAAAGGGCAGAAAGGAAAATACATATTTAAAACTACTAAATACAACGGCGATGAATGGTATCTGAGATTCAACACCTACAATCACCTTATCTACAAGCCCAGTGACAGGAAGCTCATAGTCGTTACGAAAGAAGAAAAGCCAATCTTTTTTAGCGTGACCTCTATGACCTTCTTTTTTGTGGTGTTCCTCGCATTTAGCGTCGTCGTTATTCTGGCAAGATGGCTTTGGGTGAAAATAAAAATATTAACTATTAAAAACGACCGGATCAAATGGAGCTTCAAAATAAATCCGGACTTTATATTGTATAAAACAAGGATCCAGTTTTCCATGGTCTTTGCCGTAGTCGCAACCCTGGTATTAGTAGGCCTTATTACCTTTTTTTCGATCAGCACTGAATACCATACGCAACAGGACAGGGTCATCAGGGATAAGATTGGCAAAATAACAACTGCATTCGAAAACGGACTGTATTTGAAGTACCTGGCAAATGTTAATGAAGCGCAGCAGGTTGACTTTGATGATTTTGCAAATAATTATTCGGCGGATCTTATACTGTTTGATCTGCACGGGGTGGCCTTGGTTACTACCGAGCCAAAAATATACGAGTTTGGGCTACAGGCGCCCCGAATGAACGCAAGGGCATTCATTAAGCTGGCGAAACAGCAGAAATCTGAATTTTCGAATGATGAAAAGATAGGTTTGTTAAGCTATAAAGCAGCTTTTATGCCGGTCCGCGACTCAAGCGGAAAAGCCGTTGCTTACCTGGAGCTTCCCTATTTTTCAAATGAATCGGATTATAAGGAGCGGGTAGGCTCGTTATTAAATGTAATGATAAATGTTTATGCCGTTGTTTTTATAGCAATTGGCCTGTTTGCCGTGGTTATCGCCCGGCAGATTACATCGCCTTTAAGTTTTATTCAGCACAGCTTGAGCAAGACCGTATACGGGCAAAAAAATGAGCCCATCAAGTGGGACCGGAACGATGAAATCGGCGGGCTGGTAAAGGAATATAATAAAATGATTGCGGCGCTCGAAAACAGTGCAAATAAACTGGCGCAATCCGAGCGGGAAAGCGCCTGGCGCGAAATGGCCAAACAGGTGGCCCATGAAATTAAGAACCCGTTGACGCCCTTAAAGCTTGGGCTGCAGCTGCTTGATAAATCATGGAGGGATAAGGACCCTAAGTTTGATCAAAAGTTTGAAAGGTTTAGCAAATCATTTGTCGAACAGATCGAAAGCCTCTCATCCATAGCATCTGAATTTTCAGCTTTTGCGAAAATGCCCGAGACGAAACTCTCGCGTTTAAATATTTTTGAAGTCCTAAACCAGGCGGTTACCATTTTTAAAGAGATGGACAATATTAAGATCGTTTTCCAGCCGCCCGAAATAGAGTTTCTTATCAATGCCGACCGGGATCAACTGTTGAGGTGCTTTAATAATTTACTAAAAAATGCTATTGAAGCGGCCCCGGCTAACAAGTTGGGTATTATTGAGATAAACAACCTGGTAACCAGCAAAAATGTGCTCCTGACTATAAAGGACAATGGCGATGGTATTCCCGAACTATTGCGCGAAAAAATATTCGAGCCTAATTTTACCACAAAGAGCTCGGGCACCGGGCTGGGCTTGGCTTTTGTAAAAAATTCAATTGAGAATGCCGGTGGTAAAGTTTGGTTCGACACTGTAATGGGGGAGGGAACTACTTTTTATATCAGTTTACCCGCAGCATAGGTTTTTCGCCGGGCTCGGCGTGACAAATAAAAAAGTCATGTCATTTCGATCCGCTGATAAGCGGAGAGAAAACGTCGACACTTGACATTACCGCCTGCATAGTTGGAATGCATAGAGTATAAGTTTTCTCTCCGCTTATCAGCGGATCGAAATGACATGACTTTTTAATTTATCAATACTCCTTCAGAGTTTTCTAATTTTACCACTCGCCACGACGATTTATGGGTAAAATTATCCGTCCAGGTTATTTCAACTCAAAGCTGGTTTTACCCATAGTGTACCCGTCGGCGTAAAGCAGCACGGTATAGGTTCCCTTTTGGAATGCGGACGGATTTAACCAATCGATGGTATATTGACTGCCATCATCCTTAAAGTCAATTGATGTTTTATAGGTGTATTGCAGATCCTGGCCATCGGCGTTAAAATTAGCTGCGTCGGTTGGCGTGATGAGGTTACCCGTAGGATCAATAATACGAATGAATATGTCGTGCATTCCCTTTTCAGCCAATGTATTGCTAGCAACGGTAAAATTGATCTTGATCTTTTTTGCCGGGGATGCCCGTTTAGTATCTATCTCCTTGCCGCTGCTCCTTAGTTTATAGGCAACTACATCGGCTGCACCTAATTTAATTGCTGACCCCACCTTAACTTTTACGCCGAGGTCTTCGTTCTGTTTGGTAAGGGTACTGTCCTTTTTGGTGGCAACCGTCAAATTCGTCTTTAAGGTATCCCTTTCGGACGATAGCGCGGTATTTGCCTTCTTCAATTCATCAATATCGGCGGTATACTTGGTTACAAAATACCTTAGTTGCTTAATGTCCTCCTGGGCCTTATCGAGTTCGCCCTGTGTTAATTTGCCTTTTGCCAGTTCCTGGCGTAAAACTTTTATCTTGGATTGCAGTGAATCATTTTTGGCCTGCATTTCCTCAGATAGTTTGGCCTTTCCGGTGTTCACTTGTTCTATTTGGGCTTCAAGACTATCCAGTTCGGTCTGTAACCTTGTCTTTTCATCGTTTTGATAGACGATCCGGGTGTCGGATTTATTCTTTTGCAAATACAAGTACACGTCAGTAGCCAGCAATGCCAATACAACCACTATGAGGAAGTAAATAACATTTGAGTTTCTTTTGGGTGCTTGTCCTGTTTGATTTTCCATGGCGTTAGTTTTTAAGTTTTAGATTTGTCAGCTGCGGCTTGTTATTATTATCAATTGTTGTTAAAATTTATACCGGGGTATATTTTAATTAGTATCAACAATAAGATTAATAATTGGTTTGCCGCAAATAACATTCATAATAGCAAAAAATATTGAAGGGACTTTTAAACTATCATTTAATTGTGCGGTTAAAAATAGCACAATATGATTAAAACACAAAATGAGGACAATTATTATATCTAATACTAAATGGGCAAGGATATGAGTTTATATCTTTGCACCTTTTAATATAATAATTTGATTAATGTACATCTGCCTCCGGTTTTTTCTGCTGATTTTGATTATAGCGATTTTTTTACACGTACAGGCGCAGCCGGCGTTGGTCCCGGTAAAACAGGATAAATCAGGTGCTGAAGTTAAAACCGACCCCAAGAGAGAATTCAGGGCCGCGTGGGTAGCTACGGTAGAAAATATCGACTGGCCGAGCCACCCGGGCTTGCCGCCAGAACAACAAAAAAAGGAGCTCACCAACCTGCTCGACTTTTTGAAGGGGGCGGGCATGAATGCCGTGATGCTGCAGATCAGGCCCGCAGCCGATGCATTTTATGCCAAAAGCCGCGAACCATGGTCGAGATGGCTTACAGGGAAACAAGGACAGGGGCCACTCCCCGAATATGATCCTTTGGAATTTGCAATAAATGAAGCACATAAGCGAGGCATGGAATTGCACGCCTGGTTTAACCCTTACAGGGCCACAAACGATGGTAAATTTGCATTATTAAGTCCCCAGCATATTACCAGGATAAAACCTGAGTGGTTTTTTATCTATGGCGGCATTAAACTGTTTAACCCGGGCATACCCGAGGTGCGCGATTATATTGTCAAAGTTTTTTTAGATGTGGTTGAGAATTACGACATCGACGGGGTGCATATGGACGATTATTTTTACCCCTACAAAATTGAAGGCCAGCATCTGAATGATACCGAAACCTTTAAGGCCTACGGCGATGGATTTGATGATATAAACGACTGGCGACGGAACAACGTCGACACGCTTATACATATGCTGAGCGACAGCATTCATAAACATAAGCCGCGCATAAAATTTGGAATAAGCCCTTTTGGGGTTTGGGCCAATAAATTTCAAAATCGCGAGGGATCAGATACCCACGGTTTGCCATCATACTACGAGCTATTCGCCGATTCGAGGAAATGGATAAAGGAAGGCTGGCTTGACTATATTAATCCCCAAATATATTTCCCAATCGGCGACCGCTCGGTTCCCTACGATAAATTACTTGATTGGTGGAGCGACAATACTTATAACCGCCATTTGTATATCGGAATTGCCGCATACCGCATCGGTGAACACCGGAAGGGGAAATTCAGGGACGACCCGGCCGCTGTCCCGGACGAAATAGCGTATTTACGCAAGAACCCAAGGGTGCAGGGAAGTGTCTACTTTAGCACAAAGTCGCTCGAAAACAATCCACTCGGCTTCACCGATTCACTTAAGGAAAACTATTATTATTACCCGGCTTTACCGCCCGTGATGCTTTGGTTAGACTCGATTCCGCCTAATCCGCCTTTAAATTTTACAGCAACCGTCACCCCAAAAAACACTGTCCAGCTAAAATGGGCCACGCCACTTTTGGCGAAGGACAAAGAGCCGGTTTATGGCTATGTAATTTACCGCTTTGAAGGCAACGAGAAAGTGAATATTGAAGATCCGCAGTATATACTCCATATACAATACGACGGCGGCACCACTTTCACTGATGATACCGCAGAAAAAGGGAAAACCTATCTTTATGTAGTTACAGCCCTCGACCGACTGAAAAATGAAAGCGACCCATCGCCAACGATAGCCGCGATATTGAAGAAGTAGACCTGCTGAGCAATTTACTGGTTCAGTGTATCGCCCAAACTTTTTAGGTAGTCATCGTCTATTTTTCCATTGTGGCTCGCCATAAAACTGGTTACCTTGTCTGCGTCCGCCGCAAATGCCTCTTTTATCGCCTTTTTTCTTAAGGATAAAGGCTGGAAAGCGGTTGTAGTTACGTTCTGTATATAGTAGGTGTAGTCGTCTGCATATTCGTCGTATATATTGCCTGTTGACGTCAGGCCGTCAGTTTTATAATTGGAAGGGATAAACTTGGTTTTTATCAGTTTATAGATTTTGTATTTGTTGCCCGAACTAAGCACCTGGCAATATAATGAGGTATTTATGCCGGTCATCATTTCGAAATTAAATGGCTGATCACCGGGACTAAAAAGCATAAACCCTTTTATGACATTTTTATCGGCCACCATAGCCGAATTGAGGTTTTGGGTGAGATACAGGTCGCCGGTCATTTTATCGTAATTAAAGTACAACGACGAGTTTTGTTCAATCCCGCCGCTGGTTTTAATTACATAGCCGTGTACCCATTGGTTAAATAAAAAGCGGCTGCCTACAGTTTGTTTTTGATTGGTGAAAACGGGAAACGCGCCAAAAGCAGTGACGGTGGTGCCCTCCGCCTGGAAATTACTCTTCTTAAATGCTTCCTGGAGAAGGCTCATTTCCTTCGTCGATGAATTGGCTGCTGCCGAAGGATCGGATTTCAACACCAGGTCAAAGTTGGCACGGCCCGCTACGTCAAATGCGGCATCGACGTACCCCTTACAGCTGGCCATTATCTGCGAAGCTGGACTTACTTTTAACTTAAATCTGCCAAGTGAGTCAGAGTACGTGGCGTTCTGGGTTTGTTTGTCGTAAAGGAACGCGAAACGTAAGGGTTCCTTTTGCTCATTTGCAACTGTTCCAGCTACGACTATGATTTGGGCAAAGCCAAACTCGC
>Ga0207132_1094_pt1 | contig 19255 bp, 19 predicted proteins | sample Alteio_BWMinHeat_14_FD_153554 | JGI IMG/M metagenome (GOLD analysis project Ga0207132, IMG submission 153554) | Enriched cells from forest soil in Barre Woods Harvard Forest LTER site, Petersham, Massachusetts, United States -... | ecosystem: Environmental > Terrestrial > Soil > Temperate forest >...
GAAGAGGATTTGAAACGCGCTAAACGCGACCAGCTTTTCGACGTGTTAAAGACTTTGCCATGGGTGGCCGTAGTAGACCAGTTTCAGCATTGGATATACACTAACCCCGGCCACACTGATGCAGAGCGTACAGACGCCTGGATAGAAATTTATGAAACGTTCGGCGCCGGCTTTGTGGATTGGAGTGAGCACCCTGAGGCTGAAAAGAACCTGTGGCAAAAGCAACTGCATATTTTTGAGGTGCCATTTTATTATATTGAATATGGAATGGCCCAGCTTGGGGCTATAGCCGTATGGAAGAATTATAAAGAAAACCCCGAAAAAGGCCTGCAGCAATACCTCGCCGCCCTAAAATTAGGCTATACTAAAACTATTAAAGAGATCTACGAAACGGCAGGTATCAAATTTGAGTTCAAAGCTCATTATGTTAAAGAACTGGCTGAATTTGTGAAAGCAGAGATGGAGAAATATTAGCGTAACAGACACGAATTTTCACGAATTACTTCGAATTTCACTAATTATGGTAGACGGGTATATGCAGGCACGAATTTTCACGAATTATTTCAAATTGCACAAACTATGGTAGAATTAGTCTACCATGCAGCCGATTGGTGAAATTCGAAGTAATTCGTGAAAATTCGTGATTATATAATAATATTGTAATCTAATTTAGGCGCGATTTGCTTAAATATTTGGTTTTTACCCTGTTAAATACCTGGGTTTATTTTCGCTACGATATTTTATTTAAACTAAACGAGGTTTCGGTAGTTAGATAAGGTATGAAAAAGATAATTTTAATTATTGCCTTGTTATTTTTTACAATATCGGGGTATTGCCAGCTTATCAAGCCGGTCAAGTTAGATAGTCTCGTTACCATTTCAATGCCCCCTGGTTACCAAAAAAAGGATACATCGGGCGAACAAATATATTCGGCCAATGGCATGTACGGCTATATGATTGCCTTCAGGGAAGCAAATGCGAAAAACAATACTCCGCTGAAAAGGCAAAATGATCTTAATAAAGTTTTAAAGACCTATATTAAAGGGATCGAGGCACAGTCGGAAGGCAGCAGTGCGCAAAACGTTCGCGATACCACCATTGGTACGCTGATAGCTAAAACATTTACCCTGAAAATTGATGATGGCAGCGGCAATATTGAATTCAGGAACTTTGTTCTGCTTTATACTAAAGATGTAACCTATACTTTTGAATATGTGTACCCCGCCGACAGGGAAGGCATCGTAAATGATGAATATAAGGCATTCATCACATCCATTAAACTTTCGCCGGGGCTGGAGCGCAACGATCAGTATTTATCAAATGCTACGGGCATGTCTCCGGCCACAAGGAATGAAATTATCGGTGGCGCAGCTGTTTTTGTGATCGTGATACTGGTTTTTGTAATCAGGAGAAGAAGATTGGCCGTTGCTTAAGCCAAATTCGTTAGTCTAAAGTATTAGGTCGAAACAGATAATGTTTGACCTAATACTTTAAATCAATGAACGCCGGACCGCAACAAACCCCTGTTCCAGCCGCTTGCGTGCATGAACTTTTTATTATCGAGCCAGGTGATCCAAAAAACTGTTAAGAGCACGCCCAGTACCGAGCCGGCGGTAACATCCTCAAAAAAATGCTCGCTGAGGTACATTCTGGAGTAACCTACCATTATCGCCATCACTAAAAATAAAATACTCCAGTTTTTATTTTTTAACAGGTAGGTTAGCACGACGGCCGTCGAAAATGCGGTAACTGTATGTCCCGATGGAAAACTATCAGCCATATCGGTATACAGCCCCTTAACAAAATGAATGTGATTTAACTCGTGTTGGAAATATAACTTCGGCCTTGGAGTTTTTGCGATGTGCTTAATAAGCTGGGCCGATAGCGAAGTTACGGCGTAGGCAGTCGCTAATAAAAAACCTTTGCGAAAGCTAAACAGACTCAATATGGCTGCCAGGGCAATTGTGGTCCACCCAAGGCCGATATCGGTAAGGTAAGGAGCGATGGCGTCTGCCCATTCGCTGTGCCAACTGTTAACGGCAAAAAAAATTTCTTCTTTGGTAAAAATAAGCTTGATGATCAAACAGCAGCACAACAGTGTGAGGTAAAGGATAAAAAACAACCTAATTTGTTGCAATACATCTTTTATACTTATATTCATCGTGCAAAGTAAACATATTTTATATTTCGGATTTCGGATTTTCGATTTCGGAATTATTTTGATTTATTTTAACGTATTTCGGAATCGTGAATTTAGAGCCAATATCTTAAATCATCTGGATATCCTATTCGCTGCAAAAAATGACTATGTTTACGATGCGTCCATTAAACTACAAAAACTGAATGTCGAAAGATCTATTTAGAAAAAAATCCATAGAGAAAATACTAGCTGATGCTGAACGCGGCTATAGTGATCATGGGGCTTCAGGCGGCCCTAAACTAAACCGCGCACTAAGAGTAAAAGACCTAACCTTTATGGGTATTGCCGCGGTAATTGGCACCGGGGTTTTTACCGCCATCGGGTCAGCCAGTTTTCATGGCGGCCCGGCGGTTATATTGCTTTTTACATTTACGGCCGTTGCTTGCGCTTTTGCCGCTTTCTGTTATGCTGAATTCGCATCAGCCGTGCCTGTTTCGGGTAGCGCTTATACCTATTCGTATATCGCTTTTGGCGAGATCTTCGCATGGATAATCGGCTGGGATCTTTTAATGGAATATGCCATAGGTAATATTGCCGTGGCTATATCATGGAGCCAATATTTTGTACGCGTACTTGCAGGATTCAATATCCACATGCCCTCGTGGATGACCATGGACTATGTGTCGGCCCATTCCGGGTATCTCGAGGCGGCGAAACAATTATCTGCCGGGAAAAGCCTTGGCGCACTTGACGAAACGCTCGCCAGTGCCTACAACGCCTGGATGCATGCACCCGGATCGGGTAACTTCAGGGTGATCATGAATATTCCCGCATTACTTATCGTAGTGTTGATCACTTATATTGTTTACATTGGAATACGTGAATCCAAAAAGACCAATAACATATTGGTAATGACTAAATTAGGTGTCATATTGTTAGTGATAGTCGCCGGGGCATTTTATGTAAATCCGGGCAACTGGCACCCGTTTATGCCGAATGGCTTTGGCGGCGTAATGCAGGGGGTCTCGGCAGTGTTTTTTGCTTATATCGGGTTTGATGCCATATCAACTACTGCCGAAGAATGTCATCAGCCGCAGCGTGATTTGCCTAGAGCGATGTTTAACGTACTGATCATTTGCACGGTGCTTTATATCATTCTGGTATTGGTTTTAACCGGGATGACCAGCTACACCAAACTTAACGTTGCGGACCCGCTTGCGTTTGTTTTTGAAGGCAGGCATTCCAGGATCGCTAATTGGATATCGGGCATAATTTCAGTAAGCGCGATCATTGTGATTGCCTCGGTGTTACTGGTGTACCAACTGGGTCAGCCGCGTATCTGGATGAGTATGAGCAGGGACGGGTTACTGCCAAAAGTTTTCTCCAAGATCCACCCTAAATACAGAACCCCTTCATTTTCAACTATCCTCACCGGCTTTGTGGTAGGTATCCCCGCGTTGTTTCTAAACCTTGATGTTGTGCTGGCTTTAACCAGTATCGGTACCCTATTTGCCTTCGTGCTGGTTTGCGGCGGGGTTTTGATGCTCAACAGCCAGCCGCAAAATAAACTTTATTCAAAATTTAAGGTGCCTTACTTAAACGGTAAATATATAATCCCGCTCTTATTCATAATTTGTTTCGTGTCCATACTGATCTGGGGACGGACGTATTTCAGCCATTTGCTGACGAGGGAGGGGATTCCCATGATCATATTTTTTATCGTTGCAACTATTGTAATGGTATTGACTTTTATGAAGAGCTTTTCATTGATCCCCGTACTTGGCTTATTAAGCTGCTTTTACCTGATGTCGCAGGAGAGTTATACAAATTGGGCGCGCTTTGTTATATGGCTGGTTGTGGGTTTGGTGATTTATTTTACTTATGGGTACAAGAACAGTGTGATTGCCAAAGAAGGCAAAATTGCGAAGCTCGACATCAAAGAAACACGGGACTAACCGGATAAAAAACAATTTATGTATATCACCCTTATCGGATACTTTGCTGCTTTTGGAACTACGGTTTCCTTTTTGCCCCAGGCAATAAAAACAATCCGAACTAAGGATACATCGGGTATTTCGTTATCTATGTATTCTCTTTTCACCGCCGGTACGCTTTTGTGGCTGTTATATGGGCTTTTGAGCGGCAGCCTGCCTGTAGCTGTTGCAAACGCAATAACCTTCGTATTTGCAAGTATTATTTTGATTTACAAGATAAGGTATAAATAGATTGGTAGATGTTGTAAGGGTTGTAATGAGTTGAAAGAGTTTAAAAACTTACCCTTTAAAACCGCTACAACTCTTTCAACCTTTTAACCTCCCTATAACTGCATCGCAAATGACAACCCCGGAACCCCGTTCTGGTAGGTTGGCATGATCATGGTAGACTTTCCTTGTTTAGTTGTGTGGGTTAGCTTATTCCGTATATACGGGTAAACTAAGTAAGCAGCCTTAGTGGAAATTATGCCAAAACCGGCTCCTGCTACAACATCGCTAAACCAATGGTCGCGGTTCGCCATTCGGAAAATGCCGGTGGTAACGGCAAAAGAATATCCTATTACCGTATAAATAGGAGATTTTGACGAGTATTCCTGTGCCATAAATTCTGCGAAAAGGAAAGCCGCGCCGGTATGGCCGGACGGAAAAGAATAATAGTCAGAAGCATTGGGACGCAAACGGTGAGTCCAATGTTTCAACCCCAATTCAGTAAGTCCCAAAATGCCACCCCCCAATCCAAGCAACGCGGTCCGGTCAATAAAACGGTTTTTACCTTCGATGCCAATCATGTTTAAGCTATAAACCGCGATAACCGGTGCAAAAAGAAAGTAGCTTTCGGCTTTTGTGTTAAAATTAGGAACAGCTCTGTCTATGCTCCCATGAATATAATAGTCGATGTTACGAATCGGTTGTATTGCAAATGACAAAGCGCCATAAGCTATAAGACCCGCCGGGGGAATTAGCGACAACGGATTGCTATGAAGCCTTTTAACAGTATCGGGGGCTGTTAAAATGTCTTTTTTTATAGTATCTGCAAGTTTCTTTTTTTTAGCGGTATCGACAACCTGCGCATGGACACCAAGCGAAAAAATGCATAGAAGAGCAAATAGGGTATTTTTCAATTGACAGTTTTTCTTGGTTTTAACAACCTTTACTGGTGTTTGTTTACACTTTCGGACAAAAGTGTTAACATGGGAGTAATAATACCGTAATAATCTGTAGCAATTCTGAATTAACGTACGCGTGCAATTTCAACCGTTTCGGGTGCGGTTAACATCAGGGGAACTTTTTCGACGGTTACGAAACTAAGATCAAGCCCAAATCCCCGTTCTTCGGACAAACTGACCTTTTTTAGGTAACCATAGAATCCCATAATAAAGCTTTCGTAAAATGAGAGGTTATGGGAGCGTGAGAGCACCTTTTCAATTACCACAAACCTGAAATCACCAACGATTTTATGCTTGCTGAGTGATTTGTAGGAACTCGTAATATCAATTTCTCCTTTTTTTACCAGGTCCTCAACTACGCGCCTGAAAAGCAGGTTTATTTGCTGCTCAATCCGGAAGCCAAGTTTAAAATCGATCCTGATCAGTTTATTGGGTATAAGGAAATTTACTTCGTATTCTTTTTTATAGGGCTCATCTACAACATCAACGTGGACGAGCCAGTAAACATCGGCGCGCTTCGGCTGTTTTTGCACTATGGAATAAATGATCTTCGCCTCGATCTCAGAATCGAAATTTGCGCTGGTTAAATAAATGAGCTGCGATGCATATTTTGGAACCGTTTCGTCTTCGCTCAATTCTTTAATGATGCTGTAATAGTCCTCGATATTAACGAATTTAACGTAGCGATTCCTGATCTTGCGTGCCGTGTGCCATGTCCACATGATGGTAAATAAAACAAACCCTACCGATAAGGTGAACCAGCCGCCGTGTATGAATTTCACCAGGTTACCGGTTAAAAAAGCACCTTCTATCAGTATGTAAACTATCAAAAAGATGGTAATTATATAGGTAGGCAGTTTTTTTCGCTTTAAAAAGTTGGAGACCAGTATGGTCGTCATCAGCATGGCGACGGTGATACTTAATCCGTACGCCGCTTCCATGTGATCAGAGTGCTTGAAAAGCAATACCACGCCCACGCAGCCGGCGCATAGCAGCCAGTTAACGCTCGGTACGTACAACTGCCCTTTCGACTCGGTAGGATAATTTATGCGCACTTTAGGCCACAAATTCAATCGAACAGCTTCGGCAATCAGGGTGAACGAACCCGATATAAGCGCCTGGCTGGCAATAATGGTAGCAACAGTTGCTATGCCGATGCCATACAGCAGGAACCAGGACGGCATTATTTCGTAGAAAGGGTTGAACCGGTTCAGGTCCATTATCTTGCCGTTATTCTGCAAAAGCCACACTGCCTGGCCTAAATAATTCAACACCAGGCTGCTCTTAACATATATCCAGCTTATCTGGATGTTTTGCCGGCCGCAGTGCCCCAGATCGGAATACAATGCCTCTGCACCCGTTGTACACAAAAATACGGCACCTAAAATTACAAACGCATTTGGATTCGTACTTAACACCAGGTAGGCGTAGTAAGGATTCAAAGCCTTTATAACCATGGGCATTTGTACGATAAAAACAACACCCAGCACCCCCATCATCGTAAACCAAACGAACATCATAGGGCCAAAGGCCTTGCCTACCAACGACGTGCCGAATTGCTGAATAATAAACAAGGACACAATTATTGCAATAACAATGGGGACTGTATGCAAATGGGGATAATAGGCTTGCAACCCTTCAATTGCTGCGGAAACTGATATCGGGGGTGTGATTATCCCATCGGCCAATAACGCGCAGCCGCCTATGCACGCGGGGACGATAAGCCATTTGGCACGTCGCCGTACTAACGAGAACAGTGAAAATATGCCACCTTCGCCCTTGTTATCCGCCCTAAGGGTGATCACTACGTACTTCAAAGTGGTTTGCAGGGTAAGCGTCCAGAAGATACACGACACGCCGCCTAGGATCAATGTTTCTGAAATTCGCTGGGTGCCGACTATAGCTTTAAATACATAAAGGGGTGAGGTACCAATATCGCCGTAAATTATTCCTAAACTGATTAACAGACCGGCAGCTGTTAATTTTTGAAGATCTTTATGATTTGACACGTTGTATTCCCGAAGACTTAAAACTATTAAATTTATCCTTAACTAATTAAATAATAATTTCCCGCGCAAAAAAACTAAATTTATAGCACATTAAACCGAGTTTAGTTAAATTTTGTTAAAATCTATTACAAAACAGTTTGTATTTTAATTGATGAATTCTTTATTTATACTTTTGTATAATAATATTTAGGAATGAGGAGAAATTTTACCTATAGACGTTCGTGTATCATAATAATTGCGTTGGCAATATTTATGAACTTTGCGTTTGTAAATAATGTCGCCTATTCACAGTCAGACACAACCTATGTGCATCTGCTAAGACCAAAGCAGCCTAAGAATTATTTAAAAAGCAGCCTGCACTTAGTCCTCCCTCCATTAAAGCCTGCTGTTATCTCCACCCAAAAGGTTAGCGTTTACAAGCCTGATGATAAATTGTTGAATAACGTGCAGGTATACCCCAATCCATTAAGTGTATCAGACCCAATCAGCGTTAAATATGAGCTGTCGCGTTATTCAAACGTTACCATAAAAATTGTAGATGTTTTGGGTAATGACATTATTACTCTTTTTAACCAAAGGATGGAGCCCGGCGAAAAAACCTATACCTACTCATTAAACAATAAGCTGACAAGGGGATTTTACTTTGTCAGGATAATTGCCGGCACCGAATCGGTGATTAAGAGGATATCGGTTTTGTAATTACGGAACCCGGTCCGCTGGCTAGCGGATCGAATGCGGACTGATTTAATCACAGAAATCTTTCGGCCAAAACTCTTAACTCTTCACACAATTTTTTTACTTTCGGCTTCATGAAAATAATCGCCATTGGCCGTAATTATGCTGAGCATGCCAGGGAACTGAATAATCCCGTGCCCGGCGTCCCGGTGATCTTTATGAAACCTGACACCGCTCTGTTACGCGAAAACAGACCCTTTTACCATCCTGATTTTTCGGAAGATGTTCATCATGAAATTGAGATCGTACTAAAGGTTAGCAAAGAGGGCAAGAACGTCAGCGAGAAATTTGCCGCTAATTATTTTGATGAAATTGCCCTGGGGGTTGATTTCACGGCGCGTGATATCCAATCGAGGCACAAGGAAAAAGGCTTGCCCTGGGAGCTGGCAAAAAGCTTCGACAACTCGGCGCCGGCGAGCGTTTTTTTGCCCAAATCCCAATTTGCCGATCTCCGCAATCTCAATTTTAGGCTCGATGTAAACGGGCAAACAAGGCAGCAGGGTAATACCTCGTTCATGCTTTTTTCGTTTGAGTATATTATCGCTTTCATTTCGAAATATATCACTTTAAAAAAAGGTGACCTCATTTTTACCGGGACCCCCCAGGGCGTGGCAAAGGTAAATATTGGCGACAGACTGGAAGGTTATATCGAAGAGCAAAAACTTCTTGATTTTTACGTTAAGTGAGTATGATTAAAAAAGCCCGTCTTATCTTCCTATATTTTTTTTGTCTGTCCGCTGGGTTATTCGCCCAAAATATTGTACAAAGCAGAACTTATCCTCAAAATTATTTCCGCTACCCGCTTGATCTCAGCCCAGTCACCGCGGGATCGTTCGGCGAGTTGAGGCCAAATCACTTTCATTCGGGTCTTGATTTTAAAACCAAGCAAACTACCGGTTATTCGGTTCATGCCGCCGCCGATGGCTATATATCGCGATTGAGGGTTGAGTTTGGCGGCTTTGGGAACGCCATTTATATCACCCACCCTAATGGCTATACTACGGTGTACGGGCATATTGAGCAGTTTAGCCCGGCAATGCTTAAAGCGATACGTGATACCCAGTATCAAAGGCAAAGTTTTGAAGTGGATTTTAAGCTGCAGCCATTACAGATACAGGTATGCCAGGGCGATGTTATTGCCCTGTCGGGAAATGCGGGGGCATCGGCTGGTCCGCACCTACATTTCGAGATCAGGGATACCAGGACCGAAGAAACCATCAACCCGCAGCTGTTTGGTTTAACGATTCCCGATAAGGTGCCGCCCACTATTTATAGTATCGGCATTTATCAGCTGGATGGCAACCCTTTCAGCGAAAAGACATCGAGGCGTTTTTTGCCGGTCAGCGGCGCCAATGGCAACTATCACCTGGCAAAACCCGGTGTTATCGAGCTGAGCGGGCAAACAGGTTTCGGCATTACGGCTAATGATGTCACCAGTGTATCGCCAAACCATAATGGCATTTACTCGGTGGAATTAAAGCTCGATGGCAAAACGGTTTATACCTTCGCGGTGGAGCGCTTTGCGTTCGATCAAACCCACGCGATCAATGCCTATATCGACTACCCCGAATTTTTACGGACCCATCGCTGGGTGCAAAAATGTTTTATCCTGCCGGGCAGCAAAATAACCCTTTACCCGCAATCGGTGAACCGGGGCGTTATCAATTTTAACGACGAGGCCCTGCACCAATTGGAATATATTGTTAAAGATGTTGCCGGCAATACTTCGAGTTTAAGTTTCAGCGTAAAATCAAACAGGACAGAAGAGCTTAACCCGGGCCCGAAGCCCAATGAGCTGCTTTTTCATTACAACAAGGCGAATGAGTTCAGCAATGCAATAGTGAAGGTGTTTATTCCGCCCGGAAACCTTTATGATGATATTTATTTCACGTATTCAACGCTGCCCAAAAAGCCTGGTACCTATTCCGCGGTACACCGTATCCATAACAAGTTTACACCGTTGAATGACACCTTCGACCTTTGGATAAAGCCCGACAGTACCATCAGTAAATATGCCGATAAGGCCGTAATCGTAAATACGGATGGTATTTGCGAGAGCAGCGCCTACCAGGATGGATATGTAAAAGCAAAGGTGCGCACTTTTGGAGATTATTATGTAAAGATCGACATAGAGCCGCCGGTGATTTTCCCCATGAACATTCGGAACGGCGCTGTCCTTAAAAAAGCCCGCGGAATATTTTTGCGGATAGGCGACCATTTATCTGGCGTGAAAAGCTATGCCGGCAAAATCGACGGCAAATGGGTTCTGATGGAGTGGGATTATAAAACCAGGATACTGCGGTATACTTTCGATGGTGCTATTGCCCAGGGAAAGCATGTGTTTGATTTAACAGTTACCGATAATAAGGATAACAGTACACATTATACTGCAGTTTTTTACCGGTAGGAACGATTCACCTGCCGGTTCGTTTTGGGGTATTGGGGTGTGTAAGGATGGCGGCACGGGCATTGCGTTAAATTCACATTATTACAATGTGTTGATTTTTTTATTAATTGGTTAGCACTTTAAGAATGTGAATCGTATCAAAATGCTGATAGATATATACATAGCCTATTGCTACCGCTACTGATATCAGATTGCCTAGCAAATAGTAGTCATTAAAGCCATCCATATCATTGGGAGCGTCGTGATGTTTTAATCTTGTAGCCAGTTTTAATGCGCTAAAAAAAGTCAATGCCTGGGAATACCCGTTAACTAGCGCAACAAGCAGAAATAGGCGTTCCACTATTCCTTTAAGTATAGCCTTGAAGTTAAAACCAATTTTATGGTAAAATAACTGTGCGATAACAGCAAAAATGAAAGCGAGGAATATTTCGGTCGCTATAAAAATTGCAATAAGCAAAATACTTTTAGGCATTTCTATTTCCTCCAATAAAATCAGCTACTTCTTTTAATGCGTTATATGCGTCGATTTTTAAACTTTTATTCCTTTTCCACATCAGAGACCGCCCCTTGTTTAGGGTGGAAGCGACCAACTTATAATCCTTATAAGTCAAAAAACTGGAAACAAGGTAATAATCTCTTTTTGGATTCCAATCATCCACGATATTTTGTATTGCAATAAATAAATTATTGATAGCTGTTTGTCGTGGTTTATCTTTTAAGTCGAAATAAAAACGGTAGTCTGTTTTTTTTAGATTTTCTATATACCTTCTTGCTCTTGTAAGCCCGTCTCCCATCATTCCATAGGCAATTTCTTTATTAATTGGGGTTTCGATAGCTCCCTCCACTATAACGTATCTCAGTTTGAAAGTTTTTTCCATGCTAACTATTTTCTCCTCTGCGTTAAAAATAATAGACATAGCCCCCCTTAACCCTTTAATTACGCCTTGAAATTCGTCCCCAAGCGTAATCGTTAATGGAGAAAGAAGATTTTTTCTATTATTTATATTTACCTGGCCCACAAGGCTCATGAATTCATCCATTAACTGTCTTTGATCAACGTTGCGGCTGCCGATTATGTCTGCCATTAATATGATCTGGTCATTTTTCATAGCATCAAAAATAATGAAATAAAATCGGTTATTTCATTTATTGTGAAATAACTGATTTTATTTCACAATAAATGAAATTTATTTGCTCATAGTTATAGGAAACAACCTTATCGCCAGTATATTAGTGCCAATCTATTACGGCGAGGTTGCTTTGTCGTAGAAATCAGGAGCTCCCCCTAATAGCTGTAGTTTTAAGGTATGTCATGACTATCTGCTTCCAATCCAACACTTTTAAACGTAACTTAGCCCCGTAATTTACTTACCGAACATGACAACACTTAAAGAAGGCGACAAAGCCCCTGGATTTACCGCGAAGGATCAAAATGGCAAAACGGTTTCGCTGGCTGATTTTGCAGGGAAAAATGTGATCCTTTATTTCTACCCGCAGGATAATACCCCTACCTGCACTGTCGAGGCTTGCAGTTTCAGGGATAATTACCAATCGATGCTGAGCAAGGGTTTTGAAGTGATAGGCGTAAGTCCTGATAATGAAAAGTCACACAAAAAGTTTGAAAAGAAATTCAGTCTGCCATTTACGCTAATTGCCGATATGGATAAAAGCATTGTGGAGGCATACGGCGTTTGGGGCGAAAAAACTTTGTTTGGCAGAACCTATATGGGTATCCTGCGTACCACGTTTGTTATCAATGGCGATGGGATGATTAGCAAAATAATCCATAAGGTTGATAGTAAAAACGCGACGCAGCAGGTGCTGAACCTTTTGCAGTAGCTAGGCCTGAGATTTGCGATAGGAGAATTGAGATTTTTGGTTATATATTTACGGCAAAAAAAGCAGACAACTAATCATCATACCAAGCAAAAAAGCATTCAGGTGTTAAAGATTTAGATAGAATGAGATCGGGACGATCTCGAATCTCAAATCCAACAGCTCAAATCTAATAAAAGCATGCCAATAGAGATTGATGACGCAGAGATATTAAGCAAGTTCCAGGATGAGAAAACCCGGAACGAGGCCTTTAACCTGCTGCTGAAAAAATATCAGCAAAAAATTTACTGGCATATACGCCGAATGGTTATTGACCATGATGATGCGGACGACCTGGCGCAGGATGTGTTTATAAAGGTTTGGAAGAACCTTGCCGGTTTCAGAAATGACGCGCAGCTTTACACCTGGATGTACCGTATTGCCACAAACGAATGCATCACATTTCTGAATAAAAAGAAACAGAAAAACAATGTTTCTTTGGATGATGTGGCTTATGAACTCGCCGACACCCTGGCTGATTCGACTTATTTTAATGGCGACGCGGCTCAAAGAAAACTGCAGGAAGCATTGCTTACCCTGCCCGAGAAACAGAAGCTGGTTTTTAATATGAAGTACTATGACGACATGAAGTACGAAGAAATATCGCAGGTGCTTGGAACAAGCGTAGGCGCATTAAAGGCGTCGTTCCATCTCGCCGTGAAAAAGATAGAGAGTTATTTATTATCGAAAGATTAATTTATCTTAGTTTAAACCTTTTGGCAATAGTTATATCTATATTGATTAAGAGATGAACAGTGATATGGAAAACGAAGAATGGCTGAATGATTATATGTCACTCAAACAGGTTAAATCCGCTAACCCGTTTGTAGTGCCTGAAGGTTATTTCGATGGCCTTGCAGACCGTATTGTGTCGCTCAAAAATTTAGATGAGTTAAAAAAAAATACACCCGCCGAAGGTTTTACCGTTCCTGAAAACTATTTTGATGAACTGGCAAAAAACATACAGAGCCGGATAGCAATTGAAACTACTTTAAATACTGAGGACACCGGTTTTGGCGTGCCCGAAGGATACTTTGACGAGCTGGCAAATAATATACAGAGCCGGATAGAGATCGAAACTATTTTAAATACTGAGGGTGCCGGTTTTGGTGTGCCCGAAGGATATTTTGACGAGCTGACAAATAACATACAAAGCCGGTTAGCGGTTGAAGCTATTTTAAATACTGAGGACGCTGGTTTTGGCGTTCCTGAAGGTTATTTTGATAATCTCCCGCAGCAGTTGCAGAGCAGGATATTGATCGAAGAGGCTATTGGCGATCCTGCCGGGCATTTTAGCGTTCCGGAAGGTTATTTTGAAGACCTTAACCAGCGGATTTTAAATCAAACCGTCGGCGCTCCTGCGTTTGGCCAGGCGCAGGTTAAGCATATGGGGATTGTGCGGAAGCTATATAGGTCAACCGCATTTAAGTATGCTACGGCGGCCTGTTTTGCCCTGGCTATAGGAGGCGGCATCCTTTTATTTCAAAGCCCGGACCCGGAAACTGCACATAAACGTTCGTTTTTACATAAGGAATTGTCAGGCGTTCCGATCGACGACATAAAAAGTTACCTGCAGTTAAATGAGGATGCAGGCGATACCCAGCAGCAGGTTACCAGCGAAGGAACGTCTGTGAATGATGCCGATCTAAAAAATGCGCTAAAAGATTATGTCGATAGTGTTCAATAATATGCTGAAATGAATAAGTTGTTTAAACCTTTCTTTGGTATATTATTTATACTGGCACTCGGCCTCAACTGTTTTGGGCAGCAGTATTATCCAAACCAGCCTGCCCGGCGGGTTGCACCACAGCGATACCCTGCTCAGCCCCAACGCTACCAGCAGCAGTACCCTCAGCGCTACCCGCAGCAGCATTTGAACCCCGGGTATGTCCGCCCGGTTTACCCAGGCACTGCCGTAAATCGTTTCCCTAATGCAGGCAGAAAAGTTGAAGCGGTTAAGGAAGCCTTCATAGGCCGGCAATTAAACCTTACGTCCAGGCAATCGCGGGACTTTTGGCCTTTGTACAGGCAATATGTGCAGGACCAAACAGCGATAAGAATATTGAGGCGACAAAATTTAATGAATTCACCGAACGGGACCATTAAATTAGAAAAGGACCTGGCTTACGAAACCGAACTGGTAAACATCAGGAAACATTACATGGATGAGTTTCTGAAAATAATCCCGCCTGAGAAGATAAGCGAGCTATATAAAAGCGAACGCGAGTTTAACGACGAAATGCTAAAGCAGTTAAGCGAACGCAGTATACGGGCGGGGAATTGAGATTCTTAGTCTTAACAGTCCGAAAGTCAGGAAAGTCCGAAAGATAGATCACCATTTTTTTGATCAATTCCTGAACTTTAAGGAACCAGAGGGGTGCATGCATTTTCTTTTGAGGTTTGTATTAGTGCCTCAATTTGCATTTATGTTGACAATACCACGTGTAATAATCTTGATTATTTATCGATTTTATAACTACTTCGTAAATCGTTGGCTTATAAAAAAAAACGTCGATAATATGGCAATTATCACAAAGCTGAAGAAATAATATCTTTTGATCGTTGTGCGATCAATTTTTTCAAATTCCTTAAAGTATTTCAGATATTTATTCTGTTTAAATAAAACAAAATAGTTTAAAAGAAATGATGGGACTATGAGTGCAAGCAGGAACAAACCAGTTTGAAATCGGTTTTTGGAAATCCAATGTGAAATCGGTTGCGAAATAGATTGAGTAAATAAAAGCTGACTACAATTAAAAATTCCCACTATTAAAAAAATAACAAGCCCTCCCATAACTACTCCAGCGTAAATGCTGACCATTTCCAAACGGGTATTATTTGTAACGGTTCTTACCACTCGTTCAATATCAACGCCACGTTTGTTAAAGTATCTTTTGAGCGGGGGAATTTTGTCCCAGTAATAAACCGGACCTCCTATTCGAATCCAGTTGCGAATTGTAAAAAAATACGAATAAATGCAATAATGAATCATATTCCAATACCAAACAAAATTTCTTGTTTCATTCATAGACGAATATAAATAAAAACAGTTCATTCAGACGCTCAAATATGCGCTTAAATGAGTCATCATCCGTCCATTTCGCGATAGCTGCTGTGGGACTTTCCCGACTTTTTCAACTACTTTTACACCATGCCCACGCTCCGACAGTTGTTTTTGGCTAATAACGCTCAAACCACCAATTTCCCGCTTTTGCTTGAGTTTGAGCGCGCCGAAGGAATATATCTGTACGATAAGGACGGCAGGGCTTTTGTTGATCTCATATCGGGCATTGGCGTAAGTAACCTTGGGCACAGCAACGCTTACGTGGTCGATGCCGTTAAGCAGCAGTTGGATAAATATATGCACCTGATGGTGTATGGCGAATATGTACAAACTCCGCAGGTGCGTTTTGCGGAAAAGCTCGTATCGATATTGCCCGCAAATTTACAGTCGGTTTATTTTACAAATTCGGGTGCGGAGGCCGTGGAGGGGGCTTTGAAATTAGCCAAACGGTTTACCGGCAGGCAGCAGATCGTCGCTTTTCGAAATTCATATCACGGCAGTACCCACGGCGCCCTGAGTGTGATGGGTAACGAGGAGTTTAAGCAGGCTTACCGTCCGCTGTTGCCGGGCGTAAGCTTTATCCGGCTCAATAATTTTGACGACCTGGCCCTGGTCACCTACCAAACGGCGTGCGTGCTGTTGGAAACGGTGCAGGGCGAAGCCGGCATAAGAGTGCCTGAACGATCCTTTATGCAAGCCCTCCGCCAACGCTGCAGCGAAACAGGAACCCTTTTGATCCTCGACGAAATACAGGCTGCTTTTGGGCGTACCGGCAAACTATTTGCGTTTGAGCATTTTGGGATAGTACCTGATGTATTGCTGCTGGCCAAATCATTGGGCGGAGGAATGCCGGTGGGGGCTTTTATCGCTTCCCGTGATATTATGTCGGCGCTGACAGAAAACCCGATCCTTGGCCACATTACGACCTTTGGAGGACATCCTGTGTGCTGCTCGGCCGGGCTGGCCGCGCTCGAAGTGCTGCTTAACGAAGACCTGACCAGTTCTGTCGACGAAAAGGAGGCATTGTTCAGGAAGCTCCTGGTTCATCCGGCGATAAAAGAAGTCCGCGGAAAAGGCCTGATGCTTGCCCTTGAGTTTGAAAGCTTTGAGCTCAATAAAAAAATAATTGATCGCTGCATAAAAAATAGTGTAATTACCGACTGGTTTTTACATTGCAGCAATTCTATGCGAATAGCGCCCCCGCTTATTATAAATTCTCCTGAAATTGAAAAAGCCTGCGCCGTTATTTTAGACGCGATAAATTATCGTAGTTAAGTCCCCCTTTGTTATTGTCGCCTGGAAAGTCAGTCATCCCGCGAAATCTGTCCGGGGGTCGGCACCTCAGTCATTTGCTATTGTAAAATTTTAGTTATAGTTAACCAGGTGGTGTTCATACACACGTCTGCACGATAGTAAAGTTGCTTCTATTTAGCTATAAACGGCTTTGTTTTGCTTTAAACGTGCTTTTTTAAGCTAATACTTTAAACAATTAATTAAAAATGGCGTTTGCACTATAAACATTTATTAATAACAAATGAAAATCGCATATATATCAACCTATCCTCCACGTGAATGCGGAATAGCAACGTTCAATCAAAATTTGATGCGTGCTATAAACTCCAATTACCCGGAAAGAGGTGCATTGTCGCACGGCGGTTTTGTGGTCGCATTAAATGATTCCGAGAGTTTACATGAGTATGAATATCCCGAGGAAGTCAAATATGTCATCAGGCAAAATAATCAAAAAGATTATATCCGGGCCGCAAATTATATAAACACTAGTAGTGCTGATGTGTGCGTAATGGAGCACGAATTTGGCATATACGGAGGCGAAAACGGTATTTACATATTACCCTTAATTAACAGGCTTGAAAAACCGCTCATATCAATTTTGCACACTGTACTCAAGGATCCCACCTATGTTCAGCGGATAATTATAAGGGAGATAGCAGAACAGTCGTCAAAAATAATCGTGATGAGTCAGCGGGCTGTGGAGTTTCTGACTATGTTTTACGACGTACCGGTCGAAAAGATCAGGATAATTGAGCACGGCGTACCCGACGTTGAGCCGCGCCGGGAAAACCCAGTTAAGAATTTAAGCCAGTTTAAAAACCACAGGGTACTATTAACTTTCGGACTAATAAGCCGAAACAAAGGATTGGAAACGGTCGTCAGGGCCTTGCCCCAAATAATTGAAAAGCATCCCGATGTTATGTACGTTGTGTTAGGTAATACGCATCCGGGTGTAATAAAAAATTCGGGCGAAGAATACCGCGACCGGCTAAAGAGCCTCGCTGCACAGTTAAACGTATCCAGGTATTTGAGTTTTATCAACAAATTTGTATCGGAAGAAGAATTGGTGGACTACTTGTCGGCAGCGGAAATTTATCTTACCCCTTACTTAAATGAGGCCCAGATAACCAGCGGAACGCTCTCCTATGCAATTGGAGCCGGTGCCGCAGTAGTGTCGACTCCTTACTGGCACGCTATCGAATTACTGGCAAATAACAGGGGGCGCTTGTTTGAGTTTAAAAATGCCGACTCGCTGGCGAATATCGTAAATGAATTGCTCGATGACAAACGTTTGCTCAACGAGCTAAGAGAAAATGCGTATGTGTACGGTTTGGGTTTGCGCTGGCCGGTAATCGGCGCCGAGTATATTAAAGCAGCCCAGCAAGCTTGTGAAACCCATGATTTCAGCGATAAGTTATTGAAAAACAGCATTGTCGACCCCGAGATAATGCCGAAATTTAGTTTGGCTCATGTTTTACGCCTAACCGATGATACCGGCATTGTGCAGCATGCCAAATACGGGATACCCAATTTGAAAGAAGGATATTGCGTTGACGACAATACGCGGGCTCTGATAATGGCCCTGATGGCATACCAGCGAAATAAGAGCAAAGAGGCCTTTGATCTTTTGCCCATCTACCTCAGTTTTATACACTACATGCAGACTGACGACGGCAACTTTCGTAATTTCTTAGGGTTTAACCGGCAGTACCTCGATGATATTGGCTCCGAAGACTCGTTTGGGCGTACGGTGTGGGCCCTTGGCTACTTAATTGGATGTGCGCCGAATAACTCGTACCGGGAGTTTGCCCTTGAATTGTTTCACAGATCATACAGCCATTTTAAATACCTCAAACATTTACGGGGCATTGCAAATACGATAATTGGCGTTTCATGCTATTTAAAGGTTGTTCCGGGGGACGAAGGGATGCTCGGTGAACTCGTGTCACTCACTCAGCCCTTGATTGATGCATATGAACGTGTCCAAACTGTTGACTGGCAGTGGTTTGAGGAAACCATGACCTACGACAACGGGATTCTTCCACTTGCCTTACTGCACTCCTGTGAAATTACCGGAAATGAAAAAGCCCGGCAGATTGCCTTGAAAACGATGGCGTTTTTGGACAAGATAACGTTGTCGAACGGCTATTTAAGCCCTGTGGGTAATGACGGCTGGTATTCAAGTGGCGGGTCGTTCCCAATATTTGATCAGCAAGCCATTGAAACCATGGCAATGGTCCTGATGCATTTCCAGGCTTATAAAATATTCAGAAAACCGCAGTACATTGAGAAGATGTTCTTATGCTATAAATGGTTCCTGGGAGAAAATACCCTTAGGGTGCCGCTTTATGATCATGAAACCAAAGGGTGCTGCGATGGTTTGCGTTCGACAGGGATCAACCGAAACCAGGGCGCGGAGAGCACTTTGGCTTACATGGTAGCGCATCTGACGGTTTTAAGGGCTTTTGAACTGGAATATGAGTACAACAAAGTTAGCCAGTTCGCCGAATCCTATTAAATGAAGGTAGCAGTATTGGCCCCGGTTGCCTGGCGAACACCGCCGAGGCATTAC
>Ga0207132_1095_pt1 | contig 19176 bp, 22 predicted proteins | sample Alteio_BWMinHeat_14_FD_153554 | JGI IMG/M metagenome (GOLD analysis project Ga0207132, IMG submission 153554) | Enriched cells from forest soil in Barre Woods Harvard Forest LTER site, Petersham, Massachusetts, United States -... | ecosystem: Environmental > Terrestrial > Soil > Temperate forest >...
CATCGCTCGTTTCCAGTGCCAGCAAGCCGACAGGTTGCAAGCCGTGTTCGACAGCCTCTCGGAGAAACGTGAGCGATTGCCCTTTTTTGCCTTGGCGAGCCAGTACGCAGGCGAGGTTGTACGCCGACATAGCGGTCTCAGGGTGCTCGGGACCAAGGACGCGGCGCTGAATTTCGAACGTCTGTCGCTCCAACTTCTCCGCCTCGGCATAGTGCCCTCCGTGCGCGAGGATGGCAGCTAGGCTGCGGCTTGAATTTAATGTGTCCGGATGCTCCGGTCCGAGGACACGACTTTGGGCACCAATAGTTTCACGGTAGAGCTTCTCGGCCTCGGCGTCTTGGCCCTGGGAATGGAGAGCATCAGCCAAGTTGCTCATTGCATTCAACGTTTGCGGGTTCTCCGGACCGAGAACACGACGCTGGATTTCAACCGCTTCTCGGTCCAGCTTCTCGGCCTCGGCATAGAGAGCCTCGGAATTCAGGTCGTCGGCCAGATTGCTCATCAAGCCTAATGTTTCCGGATGCTCTGGACCAAGGACGCGGCGCCCAATTTCGAGAGCTTCCCGGTCCAACTTCTCCGCGTCCGCGTAGCGGCCCTCCGAATGCAGGTCCGAAGCCAGGTTAATCATCGAATCCAATGTAGTCGTGTGATCTGGCCCAAGAATATGCCGCCGGCTATCAAGCGTCTGCCGGTCTAGTCCCTCAGATTGGTTATAGTGGCCCTCGGCCCGGAGCGCCGCCGCCAGGTCGTTCATGGTGTTCAACGTTTCGGGGTTCTCCATCCCGAGGACACGACGCTCAATTTCAAGCGTCTCCCGCTCCAACTTCTCCGCGTACGCGTAATGACCTTCCTTTTCGAGAGTCCAAGCTAGTTGGCTCATCGTGTTCAGCGTTTCCGGACGCTCCAGCCCCAGCGCTCTACGCTCGCTCTCGAGCGTCTCCCGCTGCAGCTTCTCCGCTTCGGAGTAACGACCCTGCTCCCGCAGGGCCCAAGCTAGGCTGTTCCTTGAATTCAGGGTGTCTTGATTCTCTGGCCCAACGATGCGACGCCGAATTTCAACCGCTCGTGTCAAAAGGGGCTCTGCCTGCCGATATAGCCCAAGACTGTTGTATACCCTTCCCATGACGTCCATCATCTGAGACTGAAGCTCCGGATCCTTTGCCAGCCCGCTCTCGATGTCCTTCGATGCCTTATCCAGAATTTCCCGTGCGGTGATACTGTTGCCCCGCGATTCGTCCGGGTCCGAGACTTTGAACATCCCCGTCATGAACTCTGTGATGCGGTTCGCCCGGTCCCGCTCTCGCGTGATTCGCCGTAACTCCACCGTTTGCATCACCGCAAATGCAACCAGCAGAGCCGCCGCTCCTACTGACACAGCCACGCCCACTCGATGCCGCTGCGCATACTTCTTCAGCCGGTACCCTGTGCTTGCTGGACGCGCCACTACCGGCCTGTTCTCCAGATACCGTTCAATGTCCATCGCCAGCTCTGAGGGTGTCCCATACCTGCGCGCACGCTCCTTCTCGACTGCCTTCATCGTGATCCAGTCCAGATCGCCACGCAGCAGCGTCACTAACTGTTTTGCCTCCGTCCCTCGCCCCTCTGCTGCGGCCGTTGCAGCCTCCTTCTCTGCGCTGACCTTCGTGCTCGGACTAGGCGGATCCTCTTCCCGCAATTGCCGCAGGACTTCATCGATAGGTTTCTTCTTTTCTCCCTCCCAGTCGAATGGCAGCATTCCCGTCAGCAGCACGTACAGCACCACGCCCAGCGAATACACGTCCGTTCGCGTATCGACATCCGACACGTTCGGATCTGCCTGTTCCGGGCTCATGAATCCGCGTGTCCCGACCATCGCGCCCATCTGTGTAAATTGGGTCTGCTCCGCGCCCGACGGCGGCGAAACTGCTTTCGCGAGCCCGAAATCAATAATTCTGGGCACTGGTTTGCCATCCACTTCGGTCACCAAGATGTTTGATGGCTTTAAATCGCGGTGAATGACGGCTTTCTGATGCGCGTGCTGCACGCCTTCGCACACCTTGATGAATAGTTCCAGGCGCTCCCGAATTTTCAATTTCTTGTTATCGCAATACCGGGTAACGGGAGGGCCCTCGACATACTCCATCACGAAGTATGGTTGTCCATCGGCTGTCGATCCCGCATCGAAGACCTTCGCAATCGCAGGATGATTCATCACCGCCAATGACTGTCGCTCGGACTCGAACCGTTGCATGACCGTGCTGTCGTACAGACCGCCTTTGATCAGCTTCAGCGCAACCTGCCGCCTTACTGGAGCCGTCTGCTCCGCGAGCCATACTTGTCCCATTCCGCCTTCGCCCAATTTCTTGACTAACACGTATGGTCCGATCGACATCCGGTCCTCGGCCCTCGCCGCCCCTGCGCCGCTTCTACCGGTATCAAGCGTGGTCTCACCACGCGCCGATGCGACGGCTGCGTCGATATGCGCGCCTCCCGCATCTACTCTCTTGTTCGGATTATCCGGATCAGACCTGGGGATGAAGCTTTCTTTGCCCATAAGCGCCTCCTGGGCAGTACTTCCCTACATGGGTTGTGAGATTAGCACGACCGGCGTTTCATCGGGTTGGACAGTGCCAAGGCCACGGATGGCTGTTGGTAACCAACTCATCGACCCCAATGCCTGCCGTATCGCGGGGCGGTTTAGGATTTCTGTGCTGCGTCCGGGCGACCTGGTTAAAGAAGGTGAAACCATGAGCAAAGCTACCCCAGGGCACAGTGAAAACGCTGAGAATTTATCTGGCGGCGATTTGCCGATTCGATCGCTATTGAGCGACCTCCTGCGTGACAGGCAGGCGTTCTAACCAACTGAACTACGCGTCCGCAAACCCACTAAAAATGATTTCCCGCGCCTTGCACAGTCTTGCAGTGTCTTGCGCTGCTTTCCGCGTCCGTCGACGCGACAGGGCATCGTTCTCGACATAGCCTAATCGATGCTAGCCGTTCGGGCTTCACTCGAACGGTCTTAACGCCCTGAGTGTAGTGCCATCCGGCCAATCGTGAAGTTGACAAACGGTTGACAAAACGGTTTTTTGAGGGAGAGCCCCGAAAAGGGGAAAAGTGAGAATCGACGCGTATTTACTGGTGATTGTAATGGTGGGCCTGGGTGGACTTGAGCCACCGACCTCGCCCTTATCAGGGGCCTTTAAGGTGCTATATGCATAGTGTTTTCTTCGTGAGGAGAGGCGATCCGCTGTAGCACGGGCCTCGCTAGCGAACAATCCTACGCGGTCACTTTATGATAAAGCTGGTAGTGCTCATCGCCGATTGCGTGCGTCTGCGAGCCTCCTCGATCAGACTCAAGCAGGCTCGCAAAGTGCTTGACCTTCGCGGCGCGTTGACATTCCCTTGGGCTGCACAGAGTTAGATAGGAAGAGTATTTTCCCTTTAAGAGGGACGAAGCCAGTTCTCTCGTTGTAGGCCTCGCACCTGAGCAAACTCCCTTGTGTTGTCGCTAACCAGGGTATAACCAAGCGTAAGGGCATGAGCAGCGATGAGCAGGTCGTTGCCGCCGATCGGTTTGCCGACCCGGTCAAGCTGTGCTCGAACCCGGCCGTACGTAACATCTGCGGGCGAATCGAAAGGAAGAACCTGCAAAGCCCCCAGCACCACTTCGAGTTGTGTCGTGAGCCGCTGCGACCCCTTCTTCTCTGCACCATAGCGGAGCTCTGAGGCCACAATGATGCTGGTGCAAACTTTTGTTTCACCCACCTTCCTGATGCGCTGCGCAACAGTGCCCTGTGGATTGCGAACCAGATCCGAGACCACGTTGGTATCAAGCAGATAGCCCGTCATAGATCGACCCGATCAGGAGGCTCATCCAGAATCGGTGCGAAATTCTCATCGAGCTGGCTTAGGGTGGCAAGAACGGACAACAGGGACTTGGGCGGTGCAGGTTCGATGATCAGCCGGTCTCCCTCCTTGCGCATGACGGCGTCCTCACCGGGGAATTCGAACTCTCGAGGAATCCGCACAGCCCGGTTTCGCCCATTCTTAAAGACCTTCACGTGTCTTTCGGCTGTGACTAGTCGTCTTGGCATATGTCAAAGCCTATGCCAATTCTAGGTCTTTGTCAATGGCGCACCATTGCGCACCATTCCCACTCGAAGACCAGCACCGACGATTGCCCGCAGTTTCAAGGTCAGCTGATCAGCTTCTGTAAGAACCTGCGATTTGGGGCGGTCTGGTGTTTATTGCTGGAACCACGAATCAGCCTTCGCTACTGCCTCGAAATAGAGTACGGTCTGAGTCCTCCCCCTCATTAGGCGTGTAGCCGCTGACATATGACGAACACTCGAAAGGCCGAGACCGCCGCGCCCTGAATCCCCAGAGCGGGCTGTTTCATGAAGCATACTTTGGGTTCGCAATTTGCAAAAGCTCTACGCGCCGGCTGCAATCGAAAAATCCGTCGTCCAATTTTCACAGTCTGTGCAGGAATACATCGTTTTCAACAGATTGGATTTATCTCTGAGCGAAAAATAGATTCAGCAATTTGTTGGTAACGTTAGTAGTTAGAAGCGGCGGAGGGAGTTGTTGGAGTCGAGGGGTGTGCGCCCAAGGCAGGCGTTCTGACCAGTCTGAACTACGCCCCCCGCGTACCCGAACCGGCAACGGACGGCAGAAAAAAGGGTTTGGATTAGTAACGACAGTTCGCCATAGCGGGAGTAATCCAATCTGTTACCTGTTGACAGCCGAAGGGTTCAGCGATTCGGTGCCAGTCGAGATGGCATGTTTCGAATTGGCGCGAGCGGCGGGACGCGAACCCGCGGCCTCCCAAAAATGACTAAAATGACTTCACGCTCTTTCCACAAGCTTGCAGTCCCTTGCACTGCCTTGCACGTCCTTCGATGTGAGAGGGCAGCATTCTCGACATAGGCGAATCGATGCTAGCCGTTTGGCCTTCACCCGAACGGTGTTAACCCCCTGAGTGTGGTGCCATCCGCCAATCCTAAAGTTGGCAAATAGTTGGCAAATTGGTTTTTTGAGAAGTATTCCCCAAGAGGGAAAAGCGAGAATAGCCGCTTATTTATTGGTTGAATGGTGGGCCTGGGTGGACTTGAACCACCGACCTCGCCCTTATCGGTATTGAGGTCGTTAGTACTCCCCAGAGGGACGCAGGTTTTCGTGAAGAGCACGGGCGCCTGCGTCAGTATCCCCGCTATGCGTGTTCGGGGTACCGGATTTTCATATCCTGTAAACACGACGAAGATACCGTCCAACCGACTAGAGCTCTCCGTCCATGTATCACGTCAACTATTCTTGCTGAATGTGATTGTTGATCCACTGGAGAATTGGCCCGAAACGGAACTCTCCTCTTGCGATGGATTGCATCATAAACTCGTACGCTGCAAGGGGTCTCATTTCGAGGTCATATCCGTTAACTAGCAAAAAGGTGTGTGCAGCGGCGAAGGCGATACGCTTGTTGCCGTCGAAGAAGGGGTGATTGTTGGCTAGCGATTCCATCAGCGCCGCTGCTTCCTCGGCGATAGAATTGTAATATCCGATCTGTGGGCGGAAAACGGCGGACTCGAGGAGCCCCTTGTCTCGGAGTCCACGAGCGCCGCCGTAGTTTTCGATTTGTTGGTGATGGATCTGCAGCACTTCGCCCACGGTTAGGTAGATCCGCTCCGCCATTTACTCGGCCAACTTCCGATACAGGTCCCGGAATTTTTCGTTGGAGCGGCGGAATGCTTCCATCACTTCCGGGCGCACCGTGCGCTGAGAGGGAACCACATTATGAATGTAATGCTCGATCGCCTTCTCCAGCAGGAATCTCTGCGATTGCCCGTTTTCTTTCGCGACCGCGACGAATTCCTTGTACAGCTTCGCGTTGATTGCAGGACCTATCTTGACCGTCGCCTTGTTAGCCATTGTGTACCTCAAGACTTTATCCTAGACCCGCTCGCGGGGATGTCAAGACAAATCTAGAGTTTGCTAGATTCATAATCATCGGGGTTGCAATATTACTCGTCGGAGACCTTATCTGCTTCGTCCGGTGTGCGAATACATCTGCGTATTGGGATGAGTTTATACTTTACGTTGACACGTAGGCAGGGTGATGACAAACCACCTCCAACGACGGCGTGCAGCAACGATTCTATTTTCCCTAATAGTGGCTTGTCTGTTGGGACTCGGTGGGCTCCTTGCTGGCAGTTACTTCTGGGTCCATTTGGGACCGCCGGCAAACGACCCGGATGATACTGAAGCTTACTTGTGTGGACTTCTGGTTGGCGGCGTTATGGCTATAGGCGGCTTTACTGCGTTGTCATGGAAGTTTTGGCCCCGGGCGACAACAAAAGAAGGTCCACGGGACCAAAAATCTCATTTCGGCTCTGTAAATCTGCCCAGCAGGTGCCTCTCTAGAATGATTGATTGTGCTGGACAGGGAACAGGCGACGACTCTCGAGTCGCGCCGCCACGGAACGCATTGAAGGACGATGGCATTGCAGCGACTGAAGGTGGATTTTGATTGGTTTGTAGGCCAGCTGAGCAGCAATGAATTTCGCCAAGGGGAACCCAAAGGGGCTCTGCTATCGCTGACTCATCGTCAAGTACTCCTCGAAAATCCGAAAGCCCACAGCGACGTAATGTTGATTCTACTTTCGGTTAATCTCGGATTTAATGACCCATCGTTCTTCGCGACTGCGCCAGCGAGAATTCGTTCACTGATCGAAAATAACCTCAAAACGGAATCGTTCTCAATGACGATCCGAGAAAGAGCTGCTTTGGCAACGCGGTTTGGCCGTTTGAGCGCACCCGTCATGGCTCGTCTCGTTTCCTGCGGGATTGCGGTTCTCAAGGCCATCGAATCTATTGCCTGCCGATATTACTGCGATCAATTTCGTTCGGAATACGATCCGATAACCTTGATTTTTGACCGAATTGGGAGAGCCAGGAACCGCGAAGAACTTTTGCTCGAAGAGTCGCTTTTCGGGTGGATTGCCAACTGGTCGCTTACCGCGCCACTCAGGATACCAACGAGTCTGAATGAGTCTCATCCTCTTCTAGCCAAGTACGGCGAGCGAAAATCCGAGCAGTGGACGTTCGACCTGAACAAGATGTTGAAAGGTAAGATCCTTTTTCAGGATTCGAAAACTCAATGGTTGATTCAATTGGCGGACTGCGCGGCAAATACGTGGGCGCAGACAATTGGCGATTACGAAGGCAAGAATGGTTTTCGCGAGCTCTTCCTAGACCCTAGAACTGTACAGAAAAAGCTCGCTTCCCGACGCGACACCGCTGGGAGTGGTAGCCCCCACGGACAAAACGGAGGTCGTTTCAGCTCCAGAGTACCTGGAGGTCTTCGCTCGAATGGGTTTCCGCGAGACGATTTAGTCACTACAAGCCTGTTTACCTGCTGGCAAGCTCCATAGAGCCCTGGGCGGCTTGGTAGTGCTCTTAAGAGCACATTATCCGGTTTAACCTGCCCTCAAGGGCATTTTCCTTGCTATTCCACAAAAATACGAGATATGCTCTTAAGAGCACATTAAATGACTTTACGTGCTCTTGAGGGAACATGGTCGCTCGCAACCATCTGCTGGAGGCCCCGCCTTACGCCGTTGAGCAGGCGTTAAAAAAGGTCGGCCGCAATCTACGTCTGGCAAGGCTGCGGCGCAGGCAGACCATCGAAGAGGCTGCGAAAAGAATTGGCACCGGATCCCGCGCCATCCGGGATGCCGAGAGCGGCAAAGCATCGACGGGCGTGGCTGTCTACGCGGCCCTGCTCTGGGCGTATGACTTGCTCAGTCCGCTCGAAAAGCTGGCGGATCCCTTAGCTGACCAGGAAGGCCTTGCCCTGGCGTCTGCCAAGGAAGGCAAGCGCGCCCGCAAGAGTGGAGATCTCGACAATGAGTTCTAATCCAGGGCGGGAATGCTTCGTCTACATCACGCTTCCGGGCAAGACTTCAGCAGTCACAGCCGGCAAATTTGTGCTGGAACAGACAGATTCAGGCGCACCACTCGGACGCTTTGTCTACGGGCAAAGCTACCTTAAGAATGCGGAAGCAGTGCCAATCGACCCGGTGGAATTGAAGCTGTCCAACGAAACCTACAGCAACGTGCATCTGAAAGGCGTCTTCGGCGCACTGCGTGACGCCGGTCCCGATTATTGGGGACGCCGTGTCATCGAAAAGCACGCGGGAAAGACCAATCTCGGAGAGATGGACTACCTCCTCGAATCTCCCGATGACCGAGCAGGCGCGCTCGGCTTCGGGCTCGGCAATGTGCCTCCGGCCCCTCGGAAAAAATTCAACAAGACCCTCGACCTCGCCAAACTGCAGGATCTTGCCGACGCCTTGATTAAGGACGAAATTCCCTCGGACCCGGCCTCTCCTCAGGTTCAAGAATTGCTGCTGCTCGGCACGTCGATGGGCGGCGCTCGTCCGAAGACAGTCGTGCAGGATGACCAGGGGTTTTGGATGGCCAAATTCAACCGGCCGGATGACCGCTGGAACTATGCTCGTGTTGAATATGCTATGCTCCGCCTCGCCCGGCAATGCGGAATCAACGTGCTCGAAAGCCGAATCGAAGCCGTCGGCGGCAAAGACGTCTTGCTCGTCAAACGGTTCGACCGGGAAAAGACGGCGGAGGGCTACACGCGTGCGCGCATGATGAGCGGACTCACCGTGCTGCGCTCTGACGAAACCAACGACGCACGAGAGAGATGGTCTTATATCCTACTTGTCGAGGAAATGCGCCGCATCGTCGCAGAGGCGGACAAAGATGCTCGCGAACTCTTCCGCCGCGTTTGCTTCAATGCCCTTATTTCAAACCTTGACGACCATCCGCGCAACCATGCCCTCTTGGCCAGAAACGTTGACTGGGCGCTGTCGCCCGCGTACGACCTCACGCCGTCGCCCGTCGTAAGCCTCGACCGCCGCGATCTGGCGCTGGTGTGTGGAGATCAAGGTCGGTTCGCGAACGCGAAAAATATTCTTTCCCAGCACGCGCGCTTTTTATTACAGAAAGATGAGGCCGAGAAAATCATTGCAGATACGAAAGCACAGGTGGGCCGTTGGTACGACACGGTTCGGACCTGCGGGGTCTCAGAGAAGGACGCAGAAACGATCCGGGGCGCATTCATCTATCCTGGGTTTTCCTACTAGTCAGGTCTGCCTCACTCAAAAGGGATCTGACCCTTCCATTTGATTTGAAAATTACATCCTTACGAGGCCGCCTTTACCAAACAAACGCGCAGCCTTCGGATCATAGACGTATCCTGTAATCGAACCGTCCCTTATGCGCTCCACTAGTTCGTTGATGACAAAGAGCGGAACCAGGGTTTACGACCAAGATCCTCCCACCCTGGCCCTTCAATCGACTATGCGGCGTCTTTTTCGAACGGGCAGTCAGAACAAAAGAGAGGAAAAAGAACACCAATCGCGTTCTCACGGTGCACAATTATGGCTCTTCATGTTTGGATTTTCACCCCTGATTTCTGGAGCGTCTCGATTGGCCCCTCAGGGGTGAGGATTCAGACGACGCTCGATCTGTACACGCAGGACGACAGCGATGAAATACTGGCGGCGCAGGGGGAATATCTGACGGCGCTAGGAGTGTGTACGCAGATGGTGCAGTGAGATGTGGGCTGGATTGTGGGTTGAGGTTTTTGGGACAACACCCGGTAACCTGCTGGAAACAAATGGTGGGCCTGGGTGGACTTGAACCACCGACCTCGCCCTTATCAGAGTAGCGCTTATTGGTTTTACAACAACTTACAAGACCGCGGGGACTGCCAAAATACCTGCATGTCCTACGAGACATCGCATTTTGTGGGTTGGGTTGTGGGTTGGAAGAAGTCTGATCCCTACCAAACGGGCGGCCCCCTGCCCTTCCGTTTCTCGTCTCGGACAATAGGCATCGGATCACCTTGTCAGCATGACCTCAAGGGTCAGCAGAAGGGCAGGGGGTAGGTCCAGAAGTTATCCACATCAGCTTGCTTGACTGCGCTGTCACCAAACTGTACAGTTCAGAGAATTGAAATGGAGAGTGTATGGCCACCACCACAACCACTGGCAAGAATGGCTCGTTAGTGGTTTCTGTTTTGCGCGCCCGCGCGAACTTCGGGAAACTGCTCAACCGTGTCGAGGATGAGCGCCGGTCTCTTATTATCGAGAAGCGCGGCACGCCCAGGGCAGTGCTCCTCAGCATCCGCGACTACGTGAAGCTCGCGGCGCCGGAGCCCGAAATTCTGAGAATCATCGGTGACGAGTCGGAGCGGAACGGAACCAGCACCGTCACGTCACGCCAGATCGACCAGATAATCAAAGCAACCAGAGCGCAGAAGAAGAAGAAGTAATGCTTCCGCTCCGCCTGGTCATTGACAGCAACGTACTGGTCTCAGCAGCCCTGAAGCCGGAGGGCCTGCAGCGCACCACCCTGGTGCTGGCCCTTACCAAGCCGGCGCATTTCTACGTGTCGCGTCCGATTCTCGAGGAATATGCGGATGTGCTCGCGCGCCAGGAGTTGGGTATCCGCAAGGGAATGCGGCGGCAGCTGCTGCAGCTCATCAAGAACCGTAGCCATATCGTCAAGCCGTCGCGGCGCCTGGAAGTCGCCGGCGATCCCGACGACAATATGTTTCTGGAATGCGCCGACGCAGCGCGAGCGGACTACCTCATTACCGGCAATCAGAAACATTTTCCGAGATTCTGGAAGAAAACCAAGATCATAACAACACGGGAATTTATTAGTCTTGCCGCTCCCCACTTAATAAAATAACGATATTCAGTAGCTTATACGTCAAGGTTGAATCGGCCAGATGAGGCTCGATCAGACATTGTCCCTGCCCTTGGATATGCGTTAAAAATTGACTGCGGATTTTATGAATAAGAAAGACCTCAGCGAGCGCGACATCTGCTCCAAGTTCATCGGCCCCGCCGTGAAACGCGCGGGCTGGGACGGCATGATGCAGATCCGCGAGGAGGTCGCCTTCACCAAGGGGCGCATCATCGTCCGGGGAAAGCTCGTCACGCGCGGCAAAGCGAAGCGCGCCGATTACATCCTTTATTACAAACCCAACATTCCAATAGCCATCATCGAGGCAAAGGACAACAACCATAGCATCAGCGACGGGATCCACCAGGCGCTGGATTACGCGGCGACCCTTAACATTCCGTTTGTGTTCTCCTCCAACGGGGACGGCAAGAACTCGGGACGCGCGGCAACCGCTTGTTTTATTTGGCGGTCGCGCCTGAGTATTTTTCGGAGATCATCGCCAGACTCGGTGCACACGGCATGGTGCAGTCGGGAGAAGAAGCGGACCAATGGGTCCGGGTCGTAATCGAGAAACCCTTTGGAACGGATCGAGTATCGGCCAAGAAGCTGAATGACGATGTGAATGCGGTTCTTTCGGAGAATCAGGTATTTCGGATCGATCACTACCTCGGCAAAGAGACGGTGCAGAACATTCTTTTTCAAAGTGATCGGCTAACCCTCTGAGACGAGTCACAGCCTCGTTGCGCGCGGCTTCAACGTCGAACGACGGGTCCGCAAAAACCGAACCCGGCGGAAAAGTCACGACGTGAAGACTTGTGCCGCCAGGTCCGGGAACAATGGAGTCGGGATAGCGGTCAAACCTTTGCTCCTCGCGAAGGTCCGGGGTAGTCGGGTTTACCCAAACAAGCGTGTGCTCGTAACTGGGAACGCTCTTGAATTCATACGACTGCAATTGTTCGTCGCTTCGAAGGGTGGACTTGCCGTCCACGTTCGCGGTGACGACACGACGGTAGGTAGTCGGTCGCTCGCTGCGTTTGGAAGACTCTTTCTTCCTAGAGGCCGTTCTATTCATGACTAAATCTCCGTCTCGGCAATTTTTGGAAGCTGCCTCCCGAAGCTCTCAAGGGATGACGCGCAGATCGCGAAGCCTGGCGAGCTGCCGTCTTAAGCTCTGGTGCGTGTCGACGCAATCCGCAAAGCCCGCTTGACGAATCTTGATTGTGCTCAGGATTGTCTCTTCGCGGAAATTGAGCATCCAGTCGACGAACGCCCAGTTTGCAATCTGATCGTAGGGCGTGGCATGCAGGCCGTAGCGCGCAACCATTGAATCCCACAAAGGAGCCTTCTCGCTCATCTCGGAAACGGTAGACATCGCAAGTGGCTCGGCGATTGGAAGGTCATAGAAGGCGGCGAGCTCACTCCACAGTTGCCTCCAGCGATAGACATCTCCGTTCGATACATTAAAGATTTGATTGCGTGCTTTGTCTTCACCTAAAGCCCACAAAGTCGCGCGGCCGAACAATTCTGCGTCCGTCGTCTCCTGGAGAGTGTTCCATCCCTCCTTGGTGCCAGGAAAGCGCAAGGGCAACCCGAGTTCGCGACTCATCGCGGCGTAGGTCGCGAGACTGGTGACCAGGTTCATTGGCGAGTTTAGGCTTGGTCCCATGACTAGATGGGGACGCAAGACCGTCCAGCTAGCACCGTTCTTAGCCGCCCATTCAGCCACAATGTCTTCTTGCTGGTGGTAGTGGATCGGCGCAATGAGACGTGGCTCTGTCTCCTTCGCTGGAGCGTTGAACGCCCCGAGACTGAAGCCATACGACTTGGCACCGCCGGCCAGCACGATGCGCTGAAGAGGGACATTGCGCGCGGCAAGAGCGTCGAGCGTGTTTTTCAACATTCTGGCGTTTGGCTCAACGGTTTCAGCCATCGTGGGTTTCTCGATGTAGGCAGCGAAGACCAGATCGGTCACCTTCCCGAGAGATGAAAAAGCCTTTGTCGTGCCCTCGCGGTCCATGAGATCGACGTTGACGTGAGGGGGCGCGGCCTGGGCCCGATAAGTCGGCGCGGGTCGACGCGCGGCTGTGATGAGGCCCCATCGGCTGTTCTCTGCGACGGCATCGACGACACCGGTGCCAAGAACGCCATAAGGTCCGACAATCAGGATATGGCGTTCCTTGGCGAGTGTTTCAGAAGCAGCGGACATGACAACCCCTTTCAAGTCGAAAAAGATGCGCCTCGTCTATTTAGCAGTCCATCTTCATGCTGCAAACCTTTTGCGGCATTCGTCTGCCACTACAGACTGGAAGCAAGCGACTCCGATCGCTGTTCGTAGAAGGGATAATCGGTGTAGCCGCGAGCGTCGAAAGTGTAAAACGTGTCCCGATCGTAAGCATTTAGAGGCAGCCCGAGCCGGATGCGCTTTGGCAAGTCGGGATTAGCGACGAAATGCCGTCCGAAGGCCACTAAATCGGCATCACCCTCTCGAATAGCAGCCTCGGCAGTGTTTGGTTCAAATCCGCCCGCCGCAATAATCGCTCCTGTGAAAACCTTTCGCAGTCTCGTCGTGGCGATGTGCCCTTGGCCCTCGGCGATCAGCACGTTCCCCTTGATGCGCGGCTCAATGACGTGCAAGTAAGCGAGTCCAAATCGGTTCAGTTGCTTTGCCAGGTAGTCGAACAGCGCGATCGGATTGCTATCCGAGACTCCATTCCAAGTTCCGCTGGGCGCGATGCGCACCGCGACACGGTTGCCGCCCCACACCGAAACCAGTGCTTCCACCACTTGAAGCAAGAAGCGGGATCGATTTTCGATGGAACCACCATACATATCGGTTCGCTTGTTGATGCCATCCTGCAGAAATTGATCGGGCAGGTAGCCGTTACCCGCGTGAAGCTCAACGCCGTCAAAACCGGCGGCCTTTGCCCGCTCGGCCGCTTCGCGATAATCCTCGACGATGCTTGGGATTTCCCTGATGTCAAGCGCACGGTGAGGCGAAGGCTGCTGCCATCCGTGAGGCGTAGACTCTTTTATCGTTGGATCCTGCCAATACTCTGGGTTGACCGAAGAGCTGACAGGGGTTGTGCCGTTCGTCGAGTCCACATGCGAGGCACGCCCTGTGTGCCAGAGTTGGGAGAACATGTATCCACGCTTCGCGTGAACGGCGTTCGTGATTCTCTTCCATCCCCCAACCTGCTCGTCCGAATACATGCCGGGGGCTGCAAACCATCCTCCGCCTGCGATCGAAATCGAAGTCCCTTCAGAAACGATGAGCCCACCGTCTGAGGCCCGTTGCGAATAGTACTCGAGCATCAGATCACCCGGAATACTCCCCGGCTGAACGGACCTTGAGCGTGTGAGCGGAGCCATCACCACGCGGTGCTTTAGCTCCATGGGGCCGACTTGAATTGGTGTGAACAGCTTGTCTGCGCTTACTGTTTTCATGAACCCCGCTCCCTCAGACTTACTCTGCTAACCTGAGGCCAGACGTCACTTTCCAAGCGACGCTCCTGCCACTTGGCCTCGCTCTGTTCAACGTCCCGCGTGGGTCGGTTCAGGCGTTCATGCCGCCGTCAACGGTAAGATTCGACCCGGTAATGTATGAGGACTCCGGACCGGCGATGAACGCCACCGCGGCGGCTGATGCCGCGGGAGGCGCCGGTGACGAGAGCCGTTTTCCTGAGAGCGTGCTCATCACCTGGGTTCCTGACGATTGGACACTCACGCCGGGTGCCGTCTTTGCCGTGGCTGAGTCAGCGAAATTCCCTTTCCTAAATGATGGAGGGAACGGCAGCCGTTCGGAGGACTGCAGATTCGCATCGTCGCCTTGCAGTGCCGATGTGAGGAACTGGTCGGCTTGCGACACGAAGAGCTCCGGGTACTGGAAGAACGATCCGTGATTTGCATCCGGGTAAAGGATCAGTTCCGCGTTCAGCAGGTTCTGTTGCAGGACATAAGAGTTCACCGTGGGCACCATGACATCGTTGTTGCCGTTCACGACCAGCGTTGGCTGACGGATATCTTTCAGATAGTCGAGAACGCCCTCGGCTGGCGCGAAATATTTCTGGATGGCTTCACGCTGCGCCGCCGCCGCTTCCTCGCTCAGCTCGGGATCGCGATCCTTGCGGGCATGCTTGCGTTCCAGAAAGGCGAGACCTGCGGCCCGGCTTGAAGCGGACGGCGAGAAGTGACTCGCAAGCCAGATGTGCACCGGCGGATCGTAGACGCCGGCGAAGACCTCTGGGATTTTGCTCGTTGACATATCGGCTCCGCGCGGCCCGGTGCCGACAAGAATGAGCCGCCGAACGAGATCGCCAGCCTGGGGTATGATTTTCTGAGCAATCAGGCCGCCGATGGACCAGCCAAGGAAGTCGACCTTGGTAAGCCCGAGAGCCTTAATGAAGGCGATGGCGTTTGCCGCCATCTCCTGAACACTCGTCGGCACCTGACCCGAACTGCTCGAAACACCTGCGTTATTGAAAAGAATCACCTCGCGGTTCTGGGCCAAGCCGTCGGTTACGGCCGGATCCCAGTAATCCATAGTCCCGGTGTAATGCGGGCTGAAGACGAGCGGCACGCCGCGGGGATTGCCGAAACGGCGATAGGCGAAACGGATTCCATTGGCCTCGACGAACTGCGTCGGCGCGGTCTGGTGGGTGGCTTTCGCCACCCCTTCATTCACCATTTTCTGTGCTAGCTCATGAGAGATGCTGTGTTTCTTCACCACGCTAGCCATTGGGCACCTTCCTCCATTTGATATTTATTGCGTGTTGATCATCCCCGCGCTTCGCCAATCGCGGTGGCCTTCCCTGTGCTGCAGAATCACCTTGCCAAGATTCGCAATGTGACTTCGTGTGCGTCGGTTCAGGCATTCATTCCGCCGTCTACGGTAATATTTGCGCCGGTGATGTACGAGGCTTCCGGTCCGGCGACAAACGCCACGGCATCGGCGATCTCCTCCACACGTCCGTAACGATCAAGCGCCGTGGCGGCCTTCTGCGGAACGGCCCAATCACCCGCGGCGGGATTCAATTCCGTGTCAATCGGACCGGGCTGAACGTTGTTGACCGTGATGCCACGGCCACCGATCTCTCTGGCGAGCGCTTGAGTGAACATCTTGACGGCTCCCTTCGTGCCCGCGTAGGGCACAAGTCCGGGAGCCGCGACGCGTTCACCCACGGCCGAACCGATCATGATGATGCGGCCACCGCTCTTCATGTGCTTCAGCGCCGCCTGAGTCGCCACGTAGACGCCACGAACGTTGATGTCGAGCACGCGGTCCATTTCTTCGAGCGTCGCCTCCTCGAACGGTTTCGGAATGGCCGTGCCAGCATTGTTCACCAGCACATCCAGTCGACCGAAGGTTGCAAATGTTTTTTCGACCGCGGCTTTGACCGCGTTGGCATCGGCAGCATCCGCTTGAATCGCGATCGCTTTTCCCCCAGTGCGTTCAATCTCCTTGACGACGGACGCGGCTGCGTCCGTACCTTTCGTGTAAGTGATGGCCACACTCGCGCCATCCGCAGCAAGACGCTTCGCGATGGCAGCACCAATGCCGCGCGACCCGCCTGTAACCAGTGCAATCCTTCCGTCCAGTTTCTTAGTCATTGTTTTTCTCCTGCTCCTCGAATCTCGCTCTCTCTTGTTGCTGAGATTGACTGCCTCGTTGGATGTGGCAGTGCCCCGTTGGCAACATACTTTGTTAAGCTGGCACCGATGCCTTGCGGGCATGGGAGGCGAAATGGAGCTACGACATCTTCGATATTTTGTTGCGATTGCGGAAGCCGGAAGTATGACGGTGGCCGCCGGGCGAAAGCTGCACACGTCACAGCCATCGCTGAGCCGACAGATACGTGATCTTGAGGAAGAGGTAGGAGCGCAACTGCTGACGCGTCGCGCTCGTGGGATTGAGTTGACGCCCGCGGGGCGGACCTTCCTCGACCATGCTCGCCTGGTGCTATCGCAAGTAGACGCGGCAGGCGAAGCGGCCCGCCGGGTCGCGACTCCCAGCAAGCCATGCTTCACCATGGGATTTCTGACCGGACACGAATTAGCGTGGATGCCCGAGGCCTTGCGGATCCTGCGCGACGAACTGCCTAACATCAACGTGATGATTTCGAGTCAATACTCGCCGCCGCTCGCCGAAGCCATTTCGAAGGGAAACGTCGATGCAGGTTTTCTTCGACGCGAACGAGGCGTGCCAGAGTTGGCGTTCCGTCCTCTCGTGAAGGAGCCCATAGTGGTGGTCTTGCCGAGCGACCACCCCCTCGCTGCGCGCAAAGCTATCAGCCCCGGGGATTTAGTGGGCGAGACGTTCGTGGGCGTTTCGCGCACGGCTCCTGTAGTGCGTGCCGTCATCGACGACTACTTGAAGCGGTCCGGAATCAATCTCAAGCCAGCTCACGAGACGGAACATGTCGTCATGGGAGTGTCCTTAATAGCGTCGACAGGCGGCGTAGCGCTGTTACCTGCGTACGCCCAGAACTTTCTCACTCCGTCTGTAACGAGCCGTCCCCTCAAAGGAGACGCGCCGACTGTCGATTTGGTCCTCGGCTACAAAAAGTCGAACCGGTCTCCGATCTTGAAGCTTTTGCTTTCAAAAGTAGACGAACTGGTCGCTCGTGCCTCAGGTAAGGCCCGATAGATCGGATACTTATGCATAACGCTTAGCTGTTGCCGCTCACAGTTTCCGCGACCGTACCAAAAGAGCGAAGCGCCGGTTCGGCAATTCGCCCTCACATACGCCGAAAGCATCGCTCCTCAACCTACAAAGTATTGTCCAGAGATGCTACCCGGCGCCGGCTCCTGCATCAGATAGAGTGCTCTGCTACCGCCCCGAGCGGCTATGCGGACGTGGCGCGATGCGCAGTTCAGAATGGGTCGATCAAGTCGGCATCTCATCAGCAAATCAAGCACTGACGAGATGCGCGTTTGTGAGGGCCTGATCGTGTGATTCAGCTGGCCCAGCGAGGAGGCGTGCCCCCCTCTGTCCGGCGAGGGATGACAGCAGGCACCCCTTTCCCTATCGAACTGTTTGTTGACGGAGCGCAGCACAGAAGCAAATGCTCAAATCGGCGGAGAAATGGGAGCGCCCCGGCCCTGTGGCCGGATGCCTTCTCGCTGCAATTCGCGACGAGGCAATCGATAGCACGAAACTCGATCAAGTTCTTTGCATCGTTCTGGCCGACTCTTTGGGCACTCGCCTAGCGCAGCGGTTTCGTCCCTTTCGACTCCAACTCCTCGTTTGGAAACAAATACCACCTCGGCGCATTCCCGATCCACGTCCGGCTGTGGCTTACCGTAAGCTTTCCATCCCGACTCCGGCGCTTCCAGAATCGCCGCGTGTAACGCATCACTCATCCGCGCGCTGACCGCAAAACCAATGAATCCGGCCGGCGAGGAAAATTTGCCTCCCCATTGCAATCTGCACTTTCCCTGTATTGAGAAATTCGCGGATGCGGTGCTGGAGCATGCTCCGTTGTTCTCCAGCGGAGTTACCGCGACAGGCACAGATTGGGTGACAGAACAAGCCGCCAGGCGTTAACCCACGGGGTCCTCGTTCTCCCTGGCGAGTCCGAGAAAAACGTACTGGTACCAAGATTTTTTCTCCTTTTTGCCATTTTCGATGTTCCTTAACCAAATATGAGGCTGTGCTCCAGACTCCCCTTCCCGAGTTGTGCCGTACGTTCTCGTTTTCGCACAGACCAGCCGGGGGTTCACCTGCAAGTTACCGAATGGTCACCTGCAGTGCATTGCGGTGAAACGCGAATTTCGGCACAGTGGCGCACACCGGAACCGGAAATCACGAAGGACGTTACGAGTTAACCGGTGCAAATCACTGAAGGAGAAAAACGATGAACGAGGAGAAACCAGTGGGAGCCAAAGTTACGAATACCGACGAACTGACGAGGACCCAGAAAGCGGGTGATGTCCAGCTCACCGAAGAGGACCTCTCGAAGGCCTCCGGTGGCGTTAGCGACATCTCCATCACGAAGGTCGGCGATAAGAGCTCGCCGATGCTTTAGGACATTACGAAGGTCAAAAAGCAGTCTTCGTCAGAACCACGGGGCCCCGGGAGAATATTCTATAGCCTTAAGCAAAGGAGAAGAACATGAGCGAAGAGAGAATCAATGCTGACGAGCTAACGAAAGCCAAGAAGCCAGGTGATGTCCAGCTCACGGAAGAGGAGTTGTCGAAGGCCTCCGGCGGAGCGAGTGACTATTTTCTCCAGCTGAGGGGCGTCGACGGCGAGAGCAAGGACTAGAACCAACAAAAACCAGTAGTCGCGTTGTACATGGAACAAACTGTTTGTCGCCGCTCACTCCCGCAGACGGGGAGGCCGTCGTTTACGGAGCGACGGCCAAAGAGTGCTACTCCAACGATCATCATCGATCATGTCGAGAAGCCCGCCGCGCTCGAGGCTCAAAG
>Ga0207132_1097_pt1 | contig 19003 bp, 17 predicted proteins | sample Alteio_BWMinHeat_14_FD_153554 | JGI IMG/M metagenome (GOLD analysis project Ga0207132, IMG submission 153554) | Enriched cells from forest soil in Barre Woods Harvard Forest LTER site, Petersham, Massachusetts, United States -... | ecosystem: Environmental > Terrestrial > Soil > Temperate forest >...
CGCTTGTCGACGAGAACCGGCAGTGGTTTAAAGCAGCAACCGGGCTGACGATGACGGAAACTTCCCGCAAAGTGGCTATTTGCGCCTACACCATTATGGGCGACACTATTTTCGAGATCGGAGATGCCACAAAAGATGAACGGTTTGCAGATAATACTTTGGTTATGGGTGCACCTAATATTCGTTTCTATGCAGGTCAGCCTCTTATTGATCCACAGGGCTATGCGCTTGGCTCACTTTGCGTTATCGACCGCGAGCCAAAGGTGCTTTCACTTCAACAAAAAAAAGCGCTTGAGCTTCTTGCCGGCCAGGTCACCTCGCTGATTGTAGAAAGGAGGCTTAAAGAAGAGCTCAGAAACTTTGAAAAGCTGTTTAACCTATCAAACGACCTCGTATTCATCGGCGGTATTGACGGCTATTTTAAAAAAATAAACCCAGCATTCACCAAAGTACTGGGATGGAGCGAGCAGCACCTTTTGAATACTTCGTCGTTTGAGTTTTATCACCCTGATGACATTGAAAGTACGGCAAAAGAAATCAGGAAACTTTCCGAAGGGGGTGAGACGGTAAACTTCTTACAGCGTTTTAAAACCAGCACGGGCGAGTATAAAACAATACAATGGACCTCGACGCCGGAAAAGATTACCGGGAACATTTTCGGCATAGGGCGCGACGTGTCCGAAATAAAACTGAAGGAACAGCAGCTTGCCGCAAGCGAAGAAAAGTTAAGAGTGTTTTTTGAGAACTCCCAGGGATTAATGTGCACCCATGATATGGATGGGAATTTTCTTTCGGTTAACACCGCAGGGGCCTCTATTTTGGGTTACACGGTGGCGGAGATACTCAAATTAAGCCTGTTTGACATTGTCCCTGAAGATCGCCATGAATTATTAAGGCAGTACCTTGTTAAGATCGAAGCGGACGGACTGGCAAGCGGCCAAATGGTGACCCGACATAAAAATGGCAGCAGCCGTATTTGGATATATAACAACATTTTGCAGGGCGGCACGATTGGAGAGCCTTATGTAATAGGGAACAGCGTTGATATTACAGAAAGGCACCGGCTGGAGCAGGAGCTAAAACGCACCAGCCATATGCTTGAGCGAACCAACCAGGTAGCCCGGGTTGGCGGCTGGGACTACGATGTTCAAAGGAAAACCCTTTTCTGGACCTCTGTGACCAAAGAGATACATGGGGTGCCGGAAGACTATGAACCGCAGGTTGAAACGGCCTTTGATTTCTTTTTGGAAGGAGAAAGCCGCAGAAAGATAACTGCCGCATTTAATAAAGCCCTTAATAAAGGCGGCGGCTTTGATGAAGAGCTGCGGATAAAAAATGTAGGGGGCGACGAAATCTGGGTTCGAACAATAGGCAATGCCGAATTTGAACAAGGCAAGTGCGTAAGACTTTATGGCACGTTTCAGGACATTGATGCATATAAGAACGCAGAGCTGGCGCTAAAAAAATCGTTTGAAACGCAGGAAAGGCTTAACGAGGCTTTATTGCAGCATATTGAACTGATTGAGGAACAGGATAAAACCATTGAAAAGATACAGGAATTTAAGTTCCTGGCGGATTCAATATCCCAGGTGGTATGGACCTCCAAACCAGACGGCAGGCTTGAATATATTAATAAGCATTGGTTTGAGTATACCGGTTTGAGCCTGGAGGATACCGAAGAACGCGGCGGAGCGGCTGCGCTGCACCCCGACGACGTGGAAACGGATCAGAAAAAATGGGAGGAATCGATCGCAACAGGCGAGCCTTACGAAGCGGAGGTAAGGTTTAAAAGGGCAGCTGATGGCGCATACAGATGGCATTTGGCCCGTGCCCGCGCCATGCGGGACGAGCGCGGCAAAATTGTGAAATGGTTTGGCTCGTGCATCGACATTGACGAATACAAAAGGGCGCTCGACCTGGAAAACAAAATAAGCCAGTTTGAAGATTTTAACCGGATTGTGACGCACAACCTTCGCGGGCCGGCCGGCAGCATTCAAATGATACTGGAAATGATGTCGGACGCGGAATCGGAGGCCGAAAAAGATGAGTATCTTGACATGCTCAAACTCTCCAGTTCAACCCTTATTGAAGCGCTGAACGAGCTGATGAAGGTACTGGAGGTAAGAAATAATAAAGATATTGCTTATGATCTCTGTGATTTTAAGAGTATCGTAAAAGGCGTTGAAGCCATGCTCATGGGACAGATGATCGGTAAAAAAGCGGTCATTAAGACCGATTTTGAGATCAGCACAATGGAGTTTCCAAAAATGTACCTCGAAAGCATCTTTTATAATATGGTCAGCAATTCATTGAAGTACAGCAAACCTGATGTACCGCCCGAAATTATAATAACCTCCGCCATCAAACATGGGAAAATTGTATTAACCTTTAGCGATAACGGATTGGGGATCGATATGGCCAAACACGGCAAAGATGTATTTTCACGGACGCTAAATAAGGTGCCGGGCATGTTCTATATACCGGGGGCCAGTTTACTTTTATAAAGATAGAGAGTTTCGTTTATCGCAACCCATAAATAATCAGTTTTTGATTCCCGTGTCAATAAATTTTCCTTAAAAATGACAGTAGCAGTGCATAGAAGCCCGATTTTTTCATTTTGCGATAGCCAAATCTTCATTAACTATTATTTAAGCCGGATCGCAAATCTTACCCATTGGTTTAAGCAGCTATCGCGCCCAAAAAAATATTAGAAAAATTCACGCGCCTAAAACCATATTGACGTTGAATATGCTGATTCTTTGCCGATTAAAACTTTGTTATGTTATTGAAAACATCGTAATTTTTATATCTTTCACCTGTATTTCAATATATGGACGATAGCTATTACATTTTGGAAGACGGCGAGCAAACCGGCCCGTTTACCCTCGATGAATTGATTAGTAAAGAGCCCGATATTCATACGCGTGTCCTGTCGCCGAATGAAGATACCTGGCAGGATGCGTGCGACCTGCCCGAACTTTACGAATATTTTATCGCCCAGGGGCTGAATTTTCCTACCGAAGATAACCTTGCGTCCTTTTGGATAAGATTATTGGCTTTTGTAATCGACCTGGCGATAGTATATGTAGTTCTTGGTATTGTAATAGGATACCTGATTGCAAATAAATTAATAGTTGATATACGAACGTACACCACCCTTGATGCCTATAACAAAATGCCTTATAAGGATTTTTTAGTATTACAGGTTATTTTCATCTCGGCATTGGTGATTTACAACTCTGTTTGCGAAGCGTCGTCAATGAAGGGTAGCGTTGGTAAGCGAATATGCAGGCTGGTCGTAGTCGATGCTGATGGAGTTGGGATCAGCTACCTAAATGCACTTGGCCGAAGCTTAGCCAGAATTGTCTCCCTGTCATTTTATGGTATAGGCTTTATAAGCATATTTTGGAGCGAACACCGACAGGCTCTGCATGATTACATTGCCAGAACTTATGTGGTGAGGCGGTATTAGTCGATTGGTTCATTGGTTCATTAGTGCCTGTTTTTTTGCCTTTAACCTTTCACCTCTCTTACCGTCAACTCACAAAAGTCTATCCTTCATCACCAAAGTACCGGCGAGCATATCATGCATGCATTGTTGTTGTTTGTTGAAAAAAGCAAACAGGTAGCCTATAAAAAAGGGAAGCATCGAAAATAATTTTGCAAGATTGCGAAACAGTGAACGCCCAAAACCTATCCGGCGGCCCTGCATGTCGCAAACCCTTATCTTAAGGATTTGCTTTCCGTATGTTGCCTGTTTGGCCGAACACTCCATGATGATGTGATAAACCAGCTTGGCCAACGGAATGGTGATGAATAAGCTCAGCGCTATTGGGAGTCTTAATGTTTTATCGTCGATACAAAGAGCGATAACAAGCGCGATGATAATACATACTCCTGATATAAATAGCCAATCGAGGGCAGATGCAGTAAGGCGCTGATCGAAGCTGCCGTAATATTGAATAAGAGCGCGGGGTTTAAAGCCAAAAAGCGCGCGCAGTTCAGCAACTTCGTGAGCTTCCTTATAATCGTCCATATCACCCGTTTTTACAAAATCGCTGGGTTTTATACGATGGGCTTTCAGCTCTTCGATGCTGAAAGGACCTTCCGGTTTGCCGTTGACGACAAGGAAATAGGGAGTCTCGTTGGCATGTTGAACAGCTGAAAGATGGGAAGGCTCCATTTTCGTCAAATTTAAAATCATTCTACCCTGAAAACGCTAAAAGTTGGAATGTTACCACGGGGCAACATTCCAACTTTACAACATTCCAACCTTATAACAAATGTTTAATATCTAGTCACGTTAAATCCTGATAGTCCGCCGCTGATGTGAATATGCATTTTGTTTTTAGCGGCCGCGTAACCGGGCGTTTCATAGCTGTTATCGTTGGTCTTATTGAAACCAGAGAAATTATTATCCGACAAACCTGAGTCGGTTTCGATACTGCATGCAGCGTTTTGAGGAATGCTAATGTCGACGCCCGAAACCCCTGTTTCAACCTCTACCTCGGTCGTTGCCTGTGGCATGCCTAATTTAATGTGGAACGATGCAGCCCCGCCATGCAGTTGAAGCGATTTCACTTTAAATTTCGACAGATCAAATTCTATGCTGCTTGCCCCGGTTTCCACATTAATTTCCCATATGGGATTTGGATTTAAACGAAATTCCGCCCTGTTTTTATCTGAGTCGAAATTAAAGCCATGATGATCCTTCATTTTAAAGTTGAGCACGGGAACCGAATCCTCCATGTTCTTATAGAATGTGTACCGGTCAGATTTATCAGAAGTACTGGCGCTGAATAACTGGTTAGAAGTGTCGGCAAGATTATAGGTTGTGGCGCCTCCGCTTATATTAAGCTTTGCAACTTTAACGCTGCTTGCATAGGGCTCGCTAAAGGTTCCGTTAACGGCCATTTTTGCATTCCCGTTATCATCATCGTTGTTGTCGTCATCGTTCATATCATTATTATCGTCGTTGCGGCTATAATGATGGCTGTAATGCCAGCCGGGCCAAAAATTATAACGGTCGCCAAAATTGCCAAAAAGCAACAATCCTATGCCACACACGGCAACTGCTATCTTTAAAATAGTTGCCCAGGGCGATTTGTTATGAGCAAATACCAGGTTTACGCCGGCAATAACTAAAAATATTGGCCAAAGGCGAATAAAGTTTTCCCAATGGAAATGAAGGTAGCCATAGTTATTTAGCAGGAAGGCTGCTCCGATCAGTACCAGTATTAAGCCGGGTATTAATTTATCGTTTTTCATGATCTATTTTGTTTGAAACCAGTTTTGTGTTTTATTCTACATTTGAAACATTGTCATTCGCAACCGATTCGCTGCCTGTGGCCGCAGCCGCAGGATCGGTTTTAACCTCGTTTTGCGGGTCATTCCTTTGCCATCCATGTTTTGCTTGCCCGCTTACGATAAGCGCGGCGCCTACAACTACCAAAACTGCGGGCCAGGCGTCTTCAAAATCGATATTAGGCAGCAGGTCGTAGTTCCCTATCAAAATAATAGCGCCTATCATGATCAGCACCACACCAACTATAATTCCGGCGTGTGATCTTTGAGGAGGCATTTGCTGAATCGGCTCGCTTCTATACGAACTGTCGCTGTACGCATTTGCCGCGAAAGGGTTATTGCTGAACTGGTTAACCGGCGGCGGAGTTGCCGAGGGATCACCAGGCTGCTGTGGCGGCATGCGGTAGTCGACCGTAGGATTGTTGAAATTATTATACAGATATCCTTTTCGGGGCAACACTATCCACAATACGACGTATGGGATCAAGCCAACTCCCATTATAATAACCGTAAATACAAATAGCAGGCGCACCACGGTAACATCCATTTCAAAATATTCGGCGAGGCCTGCGCAAACACCACCCACCATCTTGTGGTATTCATCGCGATATAGTTTCTTGTTCATCTTGTTTTGTTTTTAGAGTTTATTGGTTTGATTACACTTTGATGGCCCTATAGTTATCAGGACACTGATCCAATCTTTATGTATTTTTTTACCTTTCAGCTTTCGCCTTTCAGCTAAACCTGCCCGTAAGTCGGTCTTATTATTATCTCGTCCACATTTGCCCCGGGGCTCATTTTGTAAGTATTTATTATGGCTGAGGCGACATCTTCGGGCAATACCATTTTATTCTGATCAACCGTCATTCCCTTCCACGAATTCGTCAGCGTTGAACCAGGGATGATCGCCGTAACTTTTACGCCATGCTCCTGCATTTCCTTCCTCATTACTTTACTAAGACCAAGCAGCGCATACTTTGTTACACTGTATGTACCAGCCTCAGGCAGAGGGTCTAACGATGCCACAGAACAGATTGTGAAAAGGTGCCCTTCCTTTGTCGCTATCATCTTTTTACCAAAAAAACGGTACAATTCATACGCCGGCATTAGGTTGGTATTAACATGTTTTTCGAATGTTTCCTCCTTGTCATCCAATATGCTCGCGTACTCATAGACACCTGCATTATTTACAATAATGCTGATAAAACCGAGCTGACTTTCGGCCGCCGAAGCAAAATCCAACACCTGCTGCTTTATGCTGCAATCGGTAACCGAGGTAAAAACCTTTATGGCCGGGTTGATAGCAGCAAGCTCCTCCTTAAAAGCAACGAGGTCGTTGCCATTCCTTGAACAGATGGCCAGGTTCACTCCTTCTTTGGCAAAAGCTATTGCAATGGCTCTTCCCATTCCTTTGGTCGATGCGGTTATGATTGCGTTTTTCATTTTTTTCGTGGGTTTTTATTCAACAATGTTTTTAACAAATAATGATAAATAAAAATCCTGATCTTATGACAAAACAAATCTAAATCATATTTCAACGGGCGGTTTATGCCTTTTGGTGAAGCGCGCCGTATTTTCGGTAAACTATAGGAAAACAGCGGTAAACCAAGCTCGGTTTATTCAAAACCGGTTCAGCGCTTTATACCAGGCGAACCATCCGCAAAAGGGTGCCGAAACAAAAATGGGTTATTTCTGATGCTTCGCTTTAAAGAAAAAATACGTTTGGCTGGTATAACTGAATATGATAACCAGAATTGTGGTTAATATCTTGGAGGGCGTGGCGTACCATCCGAAGTAATCGACAAACAGTTTCAAAAACAAATAGTTAAAAAGCACGCATATTAAAACCACACTGATATACCGCATTAACTGTTGGCGGCGCTTTAATCCCGATTGCTGGAAAACGATATAACGATTAAGATAAAAGCCGGAAGGCAGGCTGAAACAAAATGCAAAAAACAGGGATGCAATGTGCGGGCTCAAGGTAAAATCCCCCAATACCACGTTCTGCTTTTTGAATATAAAATGATAGCTGAATGAAAAAAGCGCGATATCAAACACGGTGTTGACGCCGCCGCAAGCCGCATATCGAAAGGTTTGTAACGGAAGAAATCTTTTAAATGGATGGTAAAAGAAGTCGATGGAATGTAAAATACTCCGCCTTAATGCGTGATGCAAGTTTCTCATTTGCAGTATTTATTCTAGATAGATTTAAGTCACTCAATCCAGGTTCTTTTTGCGGACACCAATTCCCACTTACCATTGTTGCTTTTTAACAGAGCCTCGCCACCCTCATAAACCATAGTAAACGTTACAAGGGCATATTTCATATTTTTATCAAATATTATTGAATTTGCAGCTGGATAAGAGTCTAATTGCCAGTATCCGCCCCAATGTCCATACCATATTTTGATAAAATTTTCCAGGAATTTTTGCCTTTTTGCGCTTTCCCTTTTTGACCTTGCCGGGTTCATTATTCCACCTGAACCTAAGGGAAGATGTGTATTTCCGAGAAAAGCATTTAACAATGCATCGTAATTTGGCACAAGATACACCGCTTTTTTATTTCCAATACGTACCGGCGGTCTGAAATTTTCGATCTGACTAATTAAGCTATCCTTTCGCTCAAAAAAATGTCGTTCAAAAGGGTCGAACCGTTCAATAACAGAAGGCTGTAACTTTCCATCTTTTCGAGTTAATAATTCTTGCTTTGCAGAATCGTTTAAGTAGTGGTTTTGTTGAATAGCTCTTACTACAAGCGAATCTATTTCCTCATCCGGGTGATAGATTTTGGCAGTTAAATAAACCTTTGCAGAATTTTGAATGATTAAGAAATCGGCCTTTTGATAAATGTCGTTCCCCCATTCGGAGCCGCCAAGCATTTGGATATTTGTTGGCTGATAAAATGCCGTAAAAACGTTATAAGCCTGTTTTAATGTGTCATTCAATCTGGAATATTCCATCTCACCTATGGCCGGTATTTCTTTATGCCAATTATCAAAAAACTGCTTTAACTGCGATACGGATTTATTTTTATAGGCCGATTGGAGGTTTTTACTGCTTGTTTGCGCGTACCCAATGTTTACAAAAAAAGTCAGAAATAAAATAGCACATCTTATTACCATGCATCTAAAATAATGTTTTCTAAACTAAATTTTCCGTTAAACTTGGCCTTGCCTTTAAATTTCGCGAAACTCTAAAGTCAGTACAATGTTAAACTATTGCTTTTGCCAGGTGGTAGAGTATACTTAATTTAGCCGCGAATGAATTTACAACAACAAATTATAGTATTTTTAGCCGATTTTAATTCAATAAATGTTTACCAGCTTAGGAAGATATATACTTTTACTACGTTTAAGTTTCCGAAAACCTGAGAAGTTCAGCGTCTACTGGGCCGAGATCATGCGCGAAATGGTGTCGGTAGGCATAGGTTCACTGGGCATCGTTGCGATAATTTCGGTATTTATCGGCGCTGTGGCAACCATTCAAACAGCTTTCCAATTGGTTGGCAGTTATGTTCCCAAATCAGTTGTCGGAAGCATCACCCGCGATTCAACCATACTTGAATTTAGCCCCACTATAACCTCTTTAGTACTTGCGGGCCGTGTAGGATCGAGTATAGCCTCTCAAATAGGTACCATGAGGGTAACCGAGCAGATAGATGCCCTGGAAATAATGGGCGTAAATGCTCCCGGCTATTTGATATCGCCGAAGGTTATTTCAGGTATTACCATGATACCGTTACTCATCATTATTTCGGTAAGCTTAGGCTTGCTGGGCGGCTATGTTGCCTGTACCAAATCAAGTGAATTTTCCACAACAGATTACATAAATGGTCTTACCAGCGGATTTAACACGATCATTGTAACAAGTTGTGCAGTTAAGGCGATAGTTTTCGGTTTTATTATTACGTCTATTTGTTCGTACCAGGGCTTTTATACCTCGGGCGGTGCGCTCGAAGTTGGCCAGGCAGCAACGCGCGGCGTGGTTTATAGCTGTATAATGATATTATTTGCAGACCTGGTCATTTCTGAATTGTTGTTATGATCGAAGTAAGAGAGATTTACAAAACTTTCGGAGACAACGAGGTATTGCGCGGCATAAATGCAAACTTTAAGCCGGGTAAAAATAATTTGATCATCGGCAGTTCCGGCTCAGGCAAAACCACCCTTTTGAAATGTATAGTCGGCCTGCACGAACCAACAAGCGGCGAGGTTTTTTATGACAAGGAAAACTTCACCACCATGCATTTCGAAGGCCGTGTGCCTATACGCAAACAAATCGGTATGCTTTTCCAGAATTCGGCATTATTTGACTCCATGACGGTTGAACAAAATATTAAATTCCCGCTCAACCTGTTTACAAACATGACCAAGGCCGAAAAACACGAAAGGGCCAACTTTTGCCTGGAACGGGTCGACCTGGAAGGGAAAAACAAACTGTACCCGGCGGAGTTGTCGGGGGGAATGAAAAAAAGGGTCGGTATAGCAAGGGCCATATCGATGCAGCCGAAATATTTGTTTGTGGATGAGCCTAATTCCGGGCTCGACCCTAAGACGGCTATCCGGATCGATGAACTGATCAGCGAAATCACGGAGGACTTTCAAACCACGACAGTAATCGTAACGCACGACATGAATTCGGTGATGGGCATTGGTGACCATATCATATTTTTACACGACGGCCAAAAATGGTGGGAGGGCTCGAACCACGAAATTGCGCACTCTGACAATAAGGAACTGAACTCCTTTGTGTTCGCCAGCAAATTTATGCAGGCGGCGCGGGAGAAGCTGTAGCTGGAGATTAGAGACTGGTGATTAGAGATTAGGTAGGTGTCTATATTCGCTTTACTTCTTATTTATTAATAGCTAAGTCGGGAAACTGATTATATTTGCTTTTTTAAACTAATCTCTAATCTCCAGCCTCTAATCTCTGAAATGATTCAGCTTCTCACCCCAGCGTATTGGAAAGATTATGAGCTGATTGATTGCGGTGATTTTGAAAAGCTGGAACGTTTTGGCAATGTAATACTAATACGCCCGGAACCGCAGGCGGTTTGGAGCAAAAAATTAAGCGGGGCCGAATGGGAGCGCCTGCACCACATAAAGTTTAAAGGACGTTCGGCAACATCTGGTGAATGGCTAAAAAAAAATCCCTCCACCCCGGACCGCTGGCACATCGAATATAAAAACCCCGAAGCGTCGATCAAGCTGAGGCTGGCATTAACATCCTTTAAGCACGTCGGCGTTTTCCCCGAGCAGGCCGTTAACTGGGACTATATCAGTCAAAGCATTAAAAAATTCAAAACGCCGCGGCCAACGGTGCTCAATCTTTTCGCCTATACCGGTGGAGCTTCGTTAATTGCGCAGGCGGCCGGCGCCGATACCACGCATGTGGATTCGATAAAACAAGTGGTAACCTGGGCAAATGAGAACCAGGAACTTTCAGGACTGGCCAATATACGCTGGGTGGTTGAAGATGCGTTGAAATTTGTAAAACGCGAGTTAAAGCGCGGCAAAAAATACAACGGCATCATCCTGGACCCTCCCGCTTACGGCCATGGCCCCAATGGCGAAAAATGGAAGCTGGAAGATAACATCAACGAAATGATGCGCGACGTGATGCAATTGCTGGACCCCAATCAACATTTCATGATCCTGAATACATATTCGCTCGGCTTTTCGTCGGTGATTATCGAGAACCTGGTAAGAGGTGCCTATCCGCAGGTTGAAAATCTTGAAATTGGTGAGCTTTACTTACAAGCTACCGCGGGATCGAAACTTCCCCTGGGGGTGTTTGGGAAGTTTTGCAAAACATCCTGATCGGCTGTATTGAGTCTTTCCTGACAGTTATTTCACCCAAACTAATTCTGCATTCATAAAGTGCTGCAACAAATTTATAGTGTTTTCGCCTGATAATTATCTAACATTCATTAACTATGCAAAAGCTATGACCAGGATCGGACTATTAATTATATTTTGCTTTCTCCCCGCATTTCTTTTCTCACAACAACACTTTGATGTTATCATTAAAAATGGCAGGATCATCGATGGCACAGGCAATCCCTGGTTTTATGGCGATGTAGGTATTATTAAAGACAAGATCATTAAGACCGGCGACCTTTCAAAAAGTAAGGCCGACAAGATCATCGATGCTACAGGAATGATCGTCGCCCCGGGGTTTATAGATGTCCATACCCATATCGAAGGTGACGAGGTTAAAACGCCAACTGCTGACAATTTTATATATGACGGCGTAACAACCGTAATTACAGGCAACTGCGGAAGTTCGAAAGTCGACATAAAAAAATATTTCGACTCCCTTAAATACATCAGGCTTTCGGTCAATGTGGGTACTCTTATCGGGCATAATAATGTTCGCGAAGCAGTATTAGGTGATGCCGACGTCGCGCCAGATTCGATCCAACTGAAAGAAATGGAAAAGCTGGTTCAAAATGGAATGCGCGATGGCGCGCTCGGTTTTTCCACAGGGTTGGAATATACGCCAGGGATATACTCGAGGCCCGGTGAGATTGTAGCGCTGGCAAAAGTTGCAGCAAAGTACAACGGGGTTTACACGTCGCACATGCGCAACGAATCTGATCATGTTTTTGATGCCATAGCCGAAACTATCGATGTGGGCCGCCAGGCTAAAATACCTGTGGAAATATCACATTTTAAGGTAGGTAAACCCAACTGGAACGCGTCCGGAAAAATGATTGCCATGGTCGATAGCGCCCGGAAGGAAGGCATAGAGGTTACGGTAGACACCTATCCGTACACTGCAAGCAGCACTACGCTGTCTATTCTGTTGCCCGATTGGCTCAAAGCAGGCGGACCTCCTGAAATATTAAAAAGGTTAAGCGATACCACTTTACGCAAAAAAGCTGTTGTTGAAATGATCGGTGATATGCAACGGCGCCAGCGGGAGCATTTCGACTACGCGATAGTGGCGGGCTGCGCTTACAATCCTTCTCTTAACGGAAAAAGTATCGAGCAGATCAATATTGAGTCGGGCCGGGCTTCAACGGTGCCGAATGAAATAGAAACCATACTGGATATTGTAAAAATGGGAGGCGCCACTATGGTATTTCATAGCATGAGCGAAACGGACGTCGAAAACATTATTAAATACCCTCTCACCATGATCATTTCCGATTCGGGAATCCGGCAATTTGGCTTTGGCATGCCCCACCCAAGGGGCTATGGCAGCAATGCGAGGGTGTTGGGATATTACGTTCGTGAGAAAAACCTGATCACTTTGGAGGATGCGATAAGAAAAATGACCTCATTACCAGCGCAAAAGTTCCATCTCACCAACCGGGGGATAATTCAGCCCGGTATGTATGCCGATATTGTTATCTTTGACGCCGGTAAGGTTAAGGACCAATCTACTTTTGAACACCCCCACGCCTATTCAACCGGTTTTAAGTACGTGTTGGTAAATGGCATGTTAACTGTTGATAATTTTAATCATATTGGCACCCGGAAAGGTGTTATTTTGTACGGCCCCGGTTACATACAGCACCAGTAAAAAAAATTAAATGAAAAAAAACGTTCTGCTCATTACATGTCTTCTATCCGCATTTGTACTTTTTTCAAATTGCAGCCCCAGCAGTCCCAAAAGTAAAACCCCAGCAAAAGATACCGCGAAAAAAGCCGCAGCAGTGGTGGTAGCAAAGGATACCGTTCCTGCGCCCGTCGTTTATGCGCCGATTGACAAAAAACTATACGACTCATTAATGAAAAAGCTGGCAAATGGCGATACTACAGGCAAATGGCCCGTAAAAAACGCGCCTTATCCTTTGCCCGGCGCTATCTTACCTTTTAAGCGCGTTGTGGCCTATTACGGTAACCTGTCCGCTAAAAAGATGGGCATCCTGGGCGAACTGCCGCCAGACCAAATGCTCGCCAAACTGCATGGAGAAATAAAACACTGGGAGAAGGCCGACCCGCAAACGCCTGTGCAACCTGCGCTGCATTATATCGCCGTGGTGGCTGCCGGCTTTGCCGGTAAGGACAACATGTATATCAACCGCATGCCGGATAAAAAAATCGATAGCGCAGTTAGGCTGGCTAAAAGGGCTCATGCCATACTTTTCCTGGATATCCAGGTGGCGTTGAGCAATATCCACGCGGAGCTGCCCAAATTGGAAAAATACTGGCAAATGCCTAATGTACATTGTGGTATCGACCCGGAATTTTCCATGAAGGATGGCATCCACCCCGGCAAAAAAATTGGCACCTATGATGCAGCTGATGTTAACTACGTTTCGGCTTACTTAGCCAACGAGGTAAGAAAATATCGCCTGCCGCCCAAAATTTTTATTGTGCACCGTTTTACCCGTAAAATGCTGACCAATTATCAAAACATTAAACTTCACCCCGAAATCCAGTTTGTTATGGATATGGACGGGTTCGGTCCCCCCGATTTAAAGACCGGGACCTACCACGATTATATTTATCACGACCCGGTACAGTTTACCGGCTTCAAATTGTTTTATAAAAACGACTCGTGGTTGCCGCCGCACCACATGCTTACCCCCGAGGAGATACTAAAGATGTACAAACCGCACCCTATTTATATCCAGTACCAGTAGCCGCGAGATACCAGCGTTGAATTATCGGCGGCGAACCGGAAAAAAATTTGCATTTTAAAACATAAATAACTTATCTTCGTTTAACACATCAAACAAGACTATGTAGGCTAGCCGATATAGTCTTGTTTGTTTTTTATGTGGACGCGTCCTTCTAATAAATCGAAGGGCGGTTTTTTTTTGGCAACCAATAGAACTGAATTATTAATAACTTAAATTGTGTGTTATGGCAGAGGTATCATATTATACCAAAGAAGGTTTGGAAAAGTTAAAGGAAGAATTGCAATATTTAAAAACAACCGTTAGATCGAATATATCAAAAGCGATTGCCGAGGCCCGCGATAAAGGCGACTTATCGGAAAACGCCGAATACGATGCAGCTAAGGAAGCGCAGGGCTTGCATGAAGCTAAAATTGCGCAGTTGCAGGAGGTTGTGGCCAATGCCCGTTTGCTCGATGAATCAAAGCTTGATCTGTCAAAGGTTTTAGCTTTATCAAAAGTGAAGATAAAAAATACAAAAAACGGTACCGTGATGAGTTACCAGCTGGTATCCGAAAGTGAAGCCGACCTTAAATCGGGTAAAATATCGGTAAGCTCACCCATTGCCAAAGGTTTGTTGGGCAAAAAAGTAGGCGAAAAGACGGAGATCACCGTGCCGGCGGGTAAAATAGAATTCGAGATACTGGAAATCAGCAGGTAGTGAGCAGTGAGTGGTGAATAGTGAGTGAAACCAGATGGCGCACTTACAACTCGCCATTCACAACTCACTTAATCAACCACTCACTTAATCAACCATCCCATGACCATATTCTCAAAAATAGTTGCCGGCGACATCCCGGCTTATAAAGTAGCCGAAACCAATGATTTTTTGGCTTTTTTGGATATTAATCCCCTGGTTGAAGGTCATGTGCTGGTGATCCCCAAGCAGGAGATCGATTACCTGTTCGACCTTGATGACGTAACGTATACCGGTCTGCAGATATTTGCTAAAATAGTAGCTGATGGAATAAAAAAAGCGATCCCCTGTAAAAGGGTTGGTGTGGCAGTAATAGGGCTCGAAGTGCCACATGCGCACATCCATCTGATCCCTTTGAACCGGATGAGCGACATTAATTTTCAAATGCCAAAGCTCAGTTTCAGCCCTCAACAGTTTGAAAACACCGCTCGCAAAATAAGGGAGGCGTTGAAAAAACCTGAATAGATGCGTGGGGATTTCAAATGTGCAAATGTGCGAATAATCTGAAAATGGGCGAATGCCGAACGCACAGCCAATCTGCACATCTGAAATCTGCACATCCGCACATTAAACAATCCGCCCTGCGTTATCCTTTGCAAAAGTATCCCACCCGGAGTAACTTTTTTTATTTCCACCCTTGCTTTTACCCGTAGGTATTCGTTGAAAGGAATGGCAAACTGCAACGGCGAGGCCATCGGTGGCGTCTAAAAAATCAGGGGTCTCAGTAAATTTTAGCAAGGTTTGGAGCATAGCCGCCACCTGCTCTTTGGCGGCGTTTCCGTTACCGGTAATGGATTGTTTGATCTTACGCGGGGCATACTCGGTAATTTCCACATTTCGCGACAGTGCCGCCGCCATGGCAACGCCCTGGGCCCTGCCGAGCTTTAACATCACCTGTATATTTTTACCATAAAACGGAGCTTCAATGGCCATGCAATCCGGGTGGTAGTTATCTATCAGGGCAACAGTTTTTTCAAAAATACGCTGCAATTTCAGCATGTGATCGTCCATCCCATTCATCTTTACAACGCCCAGGCTCATGAGTTCAATCTTAGGGCCCGTTTCTTTGATCAACCCATAGCCCATTACTGCCGTACCCGGATCGATGCCGAGTATGATGCGTTCTTTGTGTATTGCTATTTCCATTGTTAGTGGCAGTGGCAGTTATTAGTGGCAGGGTTATGAACGGCTCCCGATAGCTATCGGGACCAAAACTGCCAACTGATTCCCAAAGATACTATTCACAACTCACTACTGACGATCCAATGTCGTTTACTTAACGCATTGATTGGCTATTTCTTGCCGTCGGAAATCGGAGAAACTTACGAAATTTTGAAAATTTCGTAAGTTTGGTCCCGCTTCGGTCCGGGCTATGACGGCGCGCTGCTTACGCCGAAAAAAAAGTTCACGCATTCACGTTCGCGACACACTCGTTTTTTGTTATTTGTTGATTATCAGCTACTAATGCATTTTTATTGACGCCAAAAACGTCATTTTCTGACAAAACGCTGTCACCATAAAATTGCTCCCGGTGTTTTATATTTGCGCGGTTGCCACAAGCACCCTAATATTTCATCCACTCATTCGCTACTCACCATTAAATATCGTTTACTTAACGTATCGACTGGCTAATTCCCTTTTCATCGAAAAACGGAGAAACTTCCGAAGTTTTGAAAACTTCGGAAGTTTGATCCGGCGTTCTTCTTAAGCAAACGACGTTGACTCACTATTCACCGCTCACCATTCTCCAATCTCTAATCAACTAATCACAACTCCCCATTCAGCGCCTTCATATATTCCTCCCTGCTGATCATCCTGGCGCCCATCGATTCAAGATGAGGGGTATAAACCTGGCAATCTATTGGCGAATAGCCGCTTTGACACAAATGAACCAATGCAATCTTCGAGGCATTATCCATTAGGCTGAACATACTTTCGCCGCAAAAAACAGCGCCAACTGCGACACCATAGAGGCCACCTGCCAGGTCGCCTTTGTGCCAAACTTCGACGGAATGAGCGCAACCGCTGTGATGCAGCCCGATATAGGCGGCCATCATTTCGTCCGTTATCCATGTGCCGTCCTGCCCGGGCCTTTCAATAACCGAACAGGCGGCTATTACTTTTTCAAAACATTGATTTAGGGTGACGGTAAATTTCGCCGACCGCAAAACCCGCTGCATTGATTTCGATATTTTCAGCTCCGCCGGAAAAAGCACAAAGCGTTCATGAGGTGAATACCAGAGAATCGGGGTATCATCACTATACCAGGGAAATATGCCGTTTCGATAGGCAAGCAGCAGCCGCTCGGCCGAAAGATCTCCGCCCACGGCCAAAAGTCCATCGGGCTCGGCCAGTTCAGGGTCCGGGAATAGCAACCGTTCATCAAGCCTGAAGATCATCCGCCAAATTTACGCCTTGCGGCGTATCACCAGCTTTTTATTTTGGGCCTTGGCCACCGCATCTACGTATTGCTGCATTTCGGTATATTTTGCTGCGGGGATCACATGATTGGTTAAAGTAAACTTAGCCGTGCTTACTACCTGGTTTTTTGCGGCATCGTACACGTATTTAACGTCGTAATTCCCATAGCTAAATTTCAGGCTTTGGTTAATGGGTAAAGTCTCAACAGTAAAACCGGCAGGAAGGTCAATAGTAGTAACGCAGGTCTTTTGCAAGGGGTGCTCAAAATAATAGTCCGACTTCCTATGTTCTTCCACCGGCAGCGTAAATGCGACCATGTCGAAAACGTGGGGACGATAAAATTGCTTATCGCCCGCCTTTATATCGCAAAAATTATCATATTCTAAATTCATATCGAGTTCCTTGGTGCCATCGTTGTCCGTCGGCGTGCTAATTTCGAAAGTTATTGGCTGTTTAATATTGAGGATTCGCATATAAGCTTCTTTCTGTTCGTCGGTTTTCATTGTCGAAATTCCGATGTACTCATCCCTGTATCCACCTGTAGCTAATATTTTTACAGTTGCTTTGGCCCCGCCGTCTTCATCCAGTTTCAGATGCACCTCGCTGTTAAATAAATTATCCTCCAATTTACTTACAGGCGTGTTAACCAATTTGCCGCCGTCTTCGGTAATCAAAAGCGCCCTCCTGTTTTCTGTAAAGGTGCCGAGTTTCCCAAATGGCTGTGTATTACTGGTACATTCCAGCCATGTGGTATCTCCTTTAAACGGGATACATAATATCTCGTGATTAAAGCCATTAAACGGGAACGACGGATCGGCTGGTTCTTTATTGGCCTCGGCATTAATTATAGCACAATAAGAGGGTATATTGACCGCCCTAAGCAAGGCGCACATATAATTCGCAAGTGCCTTGCAATCGCCATATTTCTTTTGGTCGACGAACATTGCCGGAAAAGGCTGGTACCCCCCAATGCCCAGCTGTACACTCACGTAACGCATGCTCTGCTGCAGGTAATTATACAGGAACCGGGCCTTTGCCTTGTCAGTCTTAATTGTATCTGTCATTTTTCTTATCTCACTTGTCCGCTCGGGTGTCAAGGAGTTTACCTGCGAATTAAGGCCCCATACCCATTTGCCAAAGCCTTTCCACGAACCAAAATCACCGGCCACCCCATAAAATTGGAAGTCTTTTACGTTAAAATCAATGCTTGGTAATACCCTCCACGCTTCGGCATTCTCTTCCAGCTTAATTGCTTTAAGATTATTTATTACCCAGGTGTATATCCATGATCCTCTATCTGTCGTTTTAAATGGTTTAACGGCTATGTTTTTATTGTTATACCGAAATCCAGCACTGCTATCTACCGTTACTTTATAGCTGCAGGATTGAATCGATTGCTGGTCATGCTGAATTCGCCATGTATCAACGTTTATTGAACTTGTATTATCCTCCTCATATTCCGTTTCAATAGTTTGAGGATATGATGCAACGGTATGCTTTACGCCTAAAAAGCGGTCGTCTGTTACGATACTCACTCCATCTGTGGCTGCACCGTCGTACATATCACTTTTATGGTATTTTTTTATTACGCTGCCTGATACATCGTAAACGCGCATTTCAATGGCGCTGTAGTTGTCGTACTTTTTATTGTATCCCAATACAAAAATTGCTTCGTGGTCGCCTTTCTCATTTAAAACGGTAACTATTTTATGAACTTTAATAGTTTCTTTACCCGGACCTTTTATGGCAACTTCGGTTGCAAAATACCGCACCACCGAATTTGCATTTTCCTTTAATGAATCGGGAATTGTAGAAGCCACGTACAATTCCTTCGGTATTTCCTGCGCAAACGAGACACCGCAGTACAATAAGCATATTGTCACCGCAAGCGCTCCTTTAAAAACATTTTTATTTATCATGATCTGGTCAGGTCTTTTTTAATACAA
>Ga0207132_1098_pt1 | contig 18972 bp, 17 predicted proteins | sample Alteio_BWMinHeat_14_FD_153554 | JGI IMG/M metagenome (GOLD analysis project Ga0207132, IMG submission 153554) | Enriched cells from forest soil in Barre Woods Harvard Forest LTER site, Petersham, Massachusetts, United States -... | ecosystem: Environmental > Terrestrial > Soil > Temperate forest >...
GGGTTTGAATTGTTTGCGCGGCGACATCATAAGAATTGATTGGGTTGACTTTCACGCCAACCATGTTTCAAATGTTAGCTTAAAATTTTTATTGAACCAGAGTCTGATAAGATTAATTTTGATATAAATCATGTACCGTTTCAAACGGCCGTTAATGCTTTTGAAACGGAAAGATCGATTGCTAAGATTGCACATTTCTTATTAAAAAAATTTTTATGATTATCGTTCATGAAATTTTCGTTGCCAAACCTGGTAATGCTTCCAAACTGGCTAAAATGTTTAAGGAGGCTACTAAGGAAAGTCCCGATGTAAAAAACATCCTGACCGATGTAACCGGTGCTTACAACCGGGTGATCATGGTTAGTCATTATGAAAGTCTTTCAGCTTATGAAAGCAGCTGGGAAAAGATGAAAGAAAATCCTGGGGCTATGAAGAAAATGGAAGATGCCATGAAGGGCTATCAGGATATGTATCTTACTGGTTCCAGAGAAATATTCAAGGTTTGGTAATCGAAATTCCCAGCAACTAATTATCTATTTGTTTTTGCAAAGGCCTGATATTACCATCCATATCAATGTAATCATCTTCTTTCAATGAAGGCGTTGATCCATTAGTCATATTTATTATTCCATCGGTCAATACAATTGTACCATTTTTTAAAGTAACCGGATTATTCAGCAAATACAATTTCCCGCTCCTTACGATCTTTAATTGGCCGCCCTGTATAACGATTCCGTCTTTCACATTCCGATATTCCATGTTTGAATCCAATTTTGTCATATCAAAATCATAGTTTCCCGTTGTTATATTTTCATGCATCTTTTTAACAAGCGAATCATGAAAATTGGGATAGCTCACCTGGCAGAAAACGACTGAAACCATCATCGCAGCAACCAGCATCAGATATATTTTTTTCATAATTAAGTATTTCTAATAATGGAGGCAATTCCGGTACCATTGGTCTTAATTATTTGATAATATGTGAACAATGAACAGGTTACCAGTACCTTACAGTGTTTGTTAAAAACTTCAAAGAGTCGAATAAAGAAGGTAGCATGAAATTTTAGTTCGATTTAAAAATTCAACTCCAAAAACAAAATGTATGGGAATTGTGAAAAATAATCCGAATGATGTTCAGATTAAGCAGGCTAAAACCACGAGGATTGGTATAGTATGCATATGAAGAGATAACAATATTAAATCTTGATACTTTGAGAATTTTGTTGTTCAACATGTTTGATAGACTCGGAATTAATGCAATATCTGAGGCCACTTGGAGCCGGGCCGTCGGGGAATACATGACCCAAATGAGCATCGCAAACATTACATAATACTTCTATACGGATCGTTCCATAAGAATTGTCTTTTGCATATTTAATTGCATTTTCTTTGATGGGTTGCGAGAAACTTGGCCAGCCGGTTTTGGAATCATATTTTATTCCCGAATCGAAAAGTTCGCTGTTGCAACAGATACAATTATATTTTCCTGGTGCATACAGGCTACATAATTCACCGCTGAATTTTGCTTCAGTACCCTTATTACGCGTTATTCTGAATTGAGCGGAAGTCAGGATTTTTTTCCATTCGTCTTCGGATTTTTCCACCCTTCTATCCGGTGCAGGATTTCCCTTATTTGCAAAATTCAGAACATCATTCCAGTTAAGCATAAGACCTTACTTTATCTGTTTATAAAATACATTTATTTCTACAGAGATTCACTCAGTTTTTTCAGTGCAATGAGTATGGGATTCTCTCGCCCCTCGGGCGCTTCCTGCTTTGATCCGGGACGGTTATCTTCCTGAATAATTTCGAGGCTGGTATGTCCATCTTTTTTAACCAGTCGATAGATCATAACAAAATAATTTTCAGGTTTATCTTCCAAACCCGGTCTTGGAGCAAATAAACTGTATTTAATCAAATGATATGGAAGTATTTCGAGCACCTTACCCCATTGTTCATACCACTTACCCTCCCATTCTGTCCTGAACCTGATATCACTTCCGATTTTCCAATCCGTTATTAAATCACTTCCGTATTGCCATTTTTTTACCAGAGCAGGCTGTGTTATTACGTTCCATACCTTCTCTATTGGCGAATTGATCAGTATGCTGGAAATGTTAGTTGCCATATTTACATCGATTTGATAATATGATTGGTAAAATTAAGTCATAAACCACTTCTACCAGCGTAGAGTATTATTATGAAATATGTAAACATTCCAAATAATCCAATTCAGATCTATTCATTTATTGAGAAGGGTTTTTAATTCTGCAAGTCTTCCCTCCAGCATTTTTATATTCTTATAAATAATCCTGGCAAGTTCTAACTGATGTGGATTCTGTAAGGCGATATCGAAATTCTTCTCATTCTCGTCGATTTGAGATTGAAGGATATTTATTTCGGTATATATTTCTTCTGGTAACATAACTGATAGGTTAAAGCCGTAGAAACTTATCAGTCTTAAAAATGAGGGAGAAACAAAATTACGTTTCCTTTCAGGGTAATTTTTATTTGCAGCTCAAAACAAAGTTGAGGCTATAAGAAGGCAGATAAGATACTCTATTTTAATCAGAAACCATACATTATTTTTTGATTCAACCCGGTTGGACAACGGTTTATGGCACAGCAGTTTCGGGGAGTGGGGAAAAAATTCATCAGATTTCCGGGGTTACCTCTTAAAAAAACCTGTATTAATCTTTGATACGTATACCCATTTAATCACTTCAATTATTTAAAATGAAAAAATTATTAACTGTATTGGCTGTAACTGTTTTCGCCGCCTGTGGCTCGGGTTCTTCTTCCACTACCACAACAGATAGCACCACGGTTGTAAAAACAGACACTACTAAAACTATGATGCCGGATTCTACGAAAATGTCGATGGATAGTACTAAAAAGACGACGGATTCAACAAAGAAATAACCTTCCTCTTTTTTGTTTTTTTGTGAACGCTCCAGAACAAGGTTCTGGAGTTTTTTTTATTTGATCCCGTGAATCAGATAATGCATACAAGTGAAGCATAATAATTTTCATAATTTTGAATAGCCGTCAGCAAATAATTTCCATCAGGCTTGATAGTGAATAGAGGAGACTTTATCCCTCCAAATCATGCATTTTGAAATAGTAAAATCGGATCAGTTAACAGTTGAACCGTTACGCAGGTTATTCCTCAGCGAGATAAAATTTCAATTTATTTATAATAAATGCCACAAAGCAGGCTGGGCAGATGTTTATCTTTTTACAATGAATAACCTGCATATCGGATACGGATCTGTATGGGGCAAGGACAAAAGAGAAAATCGGGATACAATCTTTGAATTTTACATTTCCGAGCCGTTCAGGAAATATGACAGCCTGATTTTTGCAGATTTTATGCAATATTCGGGAACTGGTTTTATTGAATGCCAAAGCAATGATATTTTAATAACCAGAATGCTTTTTGAATATGCTGAAAATATTAAAGCAGAAGCTATCATTTTTGAAGATTCATATGAAACTGATCTGAAAATTCCTGGCTCCAGGCTTGTTAAAAATGAAATATCTGATGAAAACATAGAATACAGGCTGGAAAAGGATGAGGGGCTCGTTGCCACTGGCGGGTATGTATGGAATTACAATTACCCATTTATAGATTTATACTATGAGGTGAAGGAAGAACATCGAAAGAATGGCTTTGGAAGTCTGATTGTTCAGGAACTTAAAAAAGAAGCTTATCGGTTAAAAAGAGTGCCGGCAGCCCGTTGCAATGTGAAAAATATGGCTTCTAAAAGGACACTTTTAAAAGCAGGAATGCGTGTTTGCGGGTATATACTTTTAGGTGAGTTGATATAAATATTATTTACTTGCAGTATAGGTATTAATAACTTTTAAAAGATCAATGCCTTTTCCTATTACCGGTTTAAAAATATCTCCTTCCATTCTAATTCTTTCGAGTCCGTTTTTAATATTAAAGTCCTTCATTTTCAATCCTTTTTTAACCTCCTCCCAATGCAAGGGCATTGAAACAGTTGCTCCTGGTTTTGGTCGAATAGAATAAGGAGCGCAAATAGTAGCCTGTGGCCGGTTCTGCAAAAAATCAATATACAATTTCCCTTTGCGGTCTTTAACCATTCTTTCGATGCTTGTAATTACCGGAAGTTTTTCGTTTACCATTCGGGCAACAACTCTTGCGAATTCCCTGGATTGATCATACGTGTATACAGCGGCAAGTGGAATATAAATATGTATACCTGTTGATCCGCTTGTTTTTGGGTAGGAATCAACACCAAGACTATCTAAAATATCTTTTGTTACTCGTGCTGCTTTAATTACATCTTCAAATGAATTTTTGCCCGGATCAAGGTCGATAATGCACCAGTCCGGATAATCTACACTTTCTACCCTGCTATGCCAGGGATTCATTTCTATACATCCTAATGAAGCCATATATAAGAGACTGGCTTCATCTTTTACCACGAGATAATTCCTGTCTCGTCCATCCGATTCACTATGATATAAAAATGTTTCTATCCATTCAGGCGCCTTACCTGTAATATCTTTAAAATAAAAACTTGGTCCGTTTATTCCATCTGGATGACGGTTCATGGATTGGGGCCGGTCACTGAGGTATGGCAATATATATGGAGTAACCTGGTAATAGTAATTGAGCAAATCACGTTTAGTGATCTTTTCCACTGGCCAGTATATTTTACCCAGGTTAGTAAATTTTAAATCATGACCATTCATTTTTTTTACCTGAATATCTTCTGAAGGATTTAATAGTGTTTTTCTTGCTTTATGACGCATCGCTCGGCCGCTTTATGGCGCTATTTTTTTCTATCTGCTTCAAAGTTCTTTTTGACACTACTGATTTATCTTTCAGCGTGATATCTGCTTTATTGTCAAAATGGTCTTTTACCTTGAACAACAGCCAGCTATTTTCACCCTTACCGGATGTTTTAATAATTGCAAATTCTCCCTTAAGTTTCTTACCGTATAGTATAAAATGCAGTTTGCCATCATCCAGATTTTTTCTAAGGATTTTCTCCTGCTTTTTTTTGTCAGACCCAACCAGGTCTGCAGGTTCATAAAAACCTTCATCCCAGACCATCACAGTTCCCGCTCCATAACCATTGGGGATAATGCCTTCAAAATTTCTATAATCATAAGGATGATCCTCTACCATCATGGCCAGTCTTTTAACTGATGAATCTGTGGACGGACCTTTAGGTACAGCCCAGCTTTTCAAAACACCGTCCAGTTCCAGCCTGAAATCATAATGTAAATGGGAGGCATCGTGTTTTTGAATAACAAACCGGAGTTTATCGCTATCAGCCTTACCGCCGGAAGGTTCAGGGCTTTCTTTGAAATTCCTCTTTGCTTTATATTTTACAAGAGTCATAAATCCGAGAATATTATGAGACCTTTTTCTTTTTGTTACTCAGACTTTCTTTAAGCTGATCCATTAAGTCCATTTTTGAAGAGTGGACTACTTTTAATGGATGGGGAATTGTTTTTTTGCCAGTCGCCCGGGCTTTAATGAGTTTCATTAATTTGGAATTATATGTATCCTTATATTTTTTAATATTGAAAGGCTCCGTTAATTGATCAATAAGTGATAAGGCCATTTTCAATTCCGCAGGTTTTGGTGAACTTGCAGATATGTCCAGATCCTTAGGATCTTTGATTTCTTCCTGGAATCTTAGGCGATGTAAAACCAGGATATTTGCACTGGCCTTAATTAAACAGAGATGTTCTTTATTCCGTAGAACGAATGAACCCAGCCCCGCTTTTTTTGATTTAATAAGCGCACGGTTCAATAAAACATAAGCTCTTTTACCTTGTTTTTCAGGTTCGATGTAGTAAGAAGTTTCAAAATATATCGGATCAATTTCGCTCTCATCAACAAAAGATTCAATTCCAATAGTTTTTGTTTTTTCTGGCATTGCTTCCTTGAAGTCGGCGTCTGATAAAACTATGTACTTACCATCCAAATTGTATGCCCGCACGATATTGTTCCAGGGAACTTCTTTACCTGTATGCTCATTAACCCGTTTAAATTTAATATTAGAGTGATCCTTTTTATCCAGCATATCCAAATCCAGTGTACTGGATTCAACCGCACTGAATAATTTTATGGGTATATTGACTAATCCGAAACCTATGGCACCTGTCCAGATTGATCGCATTTATAATTAATTTAATAAAGTTTAAAAAACTTACTATCCAATTGCTAAATATAGAAAAAAGTATACCAGTATGATTATTAAAAAAGGAATTCTATTGACTGGAAGCATATACTTTTTTCAATAAATCCATAGTGTTTGATTAACCAGCTTATATTATTCTGAAGCATAAACAGCTTCCTTAATCTGTGGCATAACTTCCTCAATCCATAAGGCTACATCCTTCGATTCAAGAGACCAGGTATTTCCGTCCTTTCTGAAAATTAGATAATGACGAATATCATGATGGTCGGCTACATCGACTGTAAATATCTGACCAGATATACTGTTACTTTTCCGGAAATTAAACTCTCTAAGACGCCCTCCAGCCTTAATCAATTTAGTAAACTGTATATTTTTTGGTGGCTTCATATATGATAAAGTAAAAAATTATGCCCGTCGGAACACACTTCATAAAATGGCAAACTTATTGTGGATTAAATGTTATCTGTTACAAATCCAAATGGCGTTAAACAAGACAGCTGCAGGCAGAGAATACAAATGAACTGAAATAGTCAAAACCATAAATTGAGAATGGACTTTGCCAATTCAAGCAACCGGTTATGTGATGATGGTTTTGTCAGGAAACAATTGGCTCCTAATTCATAAGCTGTTCTCTTATCTGCAGCCAAATGTGACGTAGTAAATATTAAAATCGGAATATGTTTCAGACTTGCGTTAGATTTAAGTTCCTGGAGTACATGCCTTCCGGAAATACCTGGCATATTTAAATCAAGTAAAATAATTCCTGGGAGGTTTTCACCTTTACTATATAATTGTGCCAGTAGTTTTGCTCCGTTTTCGAACATAATACATTGCACAGTCTTATTGTGATGAGAAAAAGCTTCACCTAAGAATTCCCGGTCTTCAGGATCATCATCAACTATGTAAATCAAATGTCCCATGTTCTGTTTCATACTCCTGAACGGGTTGAGAGATTATCACAATAAATTAAGAAAATTAAAACTGAGAGTGTAGAAAAAAATACACATTACGTTCTCGCTGAATTTTGGCTGACAAATGCAGTTTACATATTATGAAAAGATTTCCTGAAGATATCAGTGGTTTTTTTTGAAACAAAAGAATTATAAATTTATTTTCATTTATTCTTACCCTTTAATTATGTTTTAAATAAAATAGGTTCTTCATGGAAGGTATAAAATCGCAGTCTGCCCGGTCAAATGGCAAAAGCAATCACCCAACAAATAACGGAATTAAAAAAAATAAAAAGGTAAAAGATCGACCCGCCGGTAATCTTTTATTTTCCAGTAGTGAAGCCAATCAGAGTGACTGGCTTGGAAAAGAATTACTGACCGTTCTGGTTGAAGTAAAAAATGGAAATTTCAACGTCCGTATGCCTATAGACCAAACAGGGATAAGCGGCAAAATATGTGATACGCTGAATGATATTATTGCCTTAAATGAAAAACTCATGTTCGAGTTTACCAAAGCCGGAAATACAATCGGAAAACAAGGCAAGCTTACGCAGAGAATCGATATCGCCAATGCAAAAGGAAGCTGGGGAAATGGGATTGACGCACTGAACAATCTGATTTCAGACCTGGTTCATCCGACCATTGAAATAGCCCATGTAATAAGTTCCGTTGCGAAGGGAAATCTTTCTCAGGAAATGCCTTTGGAAATAGGAGGACATGTATTAAAAGGTGAATTTTCGCGCATTGCCAATGAAGTGAATGACATGGTAAAACAGCTAAACCTGTTTTCTATGGAAGTAACACGGGTTGCCCGTGAAGTGGGTTCCGAAGGAAAACTCGGGGGGCAGGCAAAAGTTAAAGGGGTTGGCGGTGTTTGGAAAGACCTTACAGATTCGGTTAATCAAATGGGTAGTAATCTGACAGCCCAGGTAAGAAATATTGCAGAAGTGACTACAGCCGTAGCTAAAGGTGATCTTTCAAAAAAGATAACAGTTGACGTGAAAGGGGAAATCCTCGAACTCAAAAACACGATCAATACCATGGTGGATCAGCTTAATTCGTTTTCATCAGAAGTTACGCGCGTGGCTCTGGAAGTGGGAACGGAAGGAAAACTGGGTGGCCAGGCACAGGTGAAGGGTGTAGCTGGTACATGGAAAGATTTAACCGACAGCGTGAATCAAATGGCCAGCAATCTTACCGGCCAGGTTCGTAATATAGCTGAGGTCACAACAGCTTTTGCAAAAGGGGATTTATCCAGGCAAATTACTGTGGATGTTAAAGGAGAAATCCTGGAACTCAAAAATACTATCAACACAATGGTTGATCAGCTTAATTCATTCTCAGGTGAAGTTACGCGTGTAGCCCGTGAAGTGGGGAGTGAAGGCAAACTGGGAGGGCAGGCAAAAGTGAAGGGAGTGGGAGGTGTTTGGAAAGATTTAACTGACTCCGTTAATCAGATGGCCAGTAATCTGACGGGCCAGGTACGAAATATTGCGGAAGTAACTACTGCAGTGGCCAGGGGTGATTTATCCAGAAAAATTACAGTGGATGTAAAAGGTGAAATTCTGGAATTGAAAAATACCATCAATACCATGGTTGACCAGTTAAACTCTTTTTCCTCCGAAGTTACCCGTATGGCTCTTGAGGTTGGAACGGAAGGAAAACTTGGTGGTCAGGCGCAGGTAAAAGGTGTTGCGGGAACCTGGAAGGATCTAACTGATAGTGTGAATGGAATGGCGAGCAGTCTTACGGGACAAGTCCGGAATATTGCGGAAGTAACCACTGCTGTTGCAAAAGGAGATTTATCCAGAAAAATTACGGTGGATGTAAAAGGCGAAATCCTTGAACTCAAAAATACGATCAATACAATGGTCGATCAGCTCAATTCTTTCGGTTCAGAAGTAACCCGTGTAGCGCGTGAAGTAGGATCCGAAGGAAAGCTGGGAGGTCAGGCGGATGTTCCGGGCGTTGGCGGTACCTGGAAAGATCTCACCGATAGTGTAAATAAAATGGCCAGCAACCTCACTTCACAGGTAAGGAATATTGCTGAGGTAACTACAGCTGTTGCCTCTGGTGATCTCTCGCGTAAAATAGATGTGGGAGTAAAAGGTGAAATCCTTGAATTAAAAAATACAATCAACACCATGGTGGATCAGCTGCGTGGTTTCGCTTCTGAAGTTACCCGCGTTGCAAGGGAGGTAGGATCCGAAGGAAAACTCGGGGGACAAGCTACCGTTGAAGGCGTAGGTGGTGTATGGAAGGACCTGACAGATAGTGTGAATGGAATGGCCAGCAATCTCACCGGGCAGGTCCGAAATATTGCAGAAGTTACTACTGCTGTGGCAAAAGGAGACCTGTCAAGAAAAATCACAGTTGACGTAAAAGGTGAAATACTTGAGTTAAAAAATACCATTAACACAATGGTGGATCAGCTAAATTCATTCGGATCTGAAGTTACCCGAGTGGCACGCGAAGTAGGGTCTGAAGGAAAGTTAGGCGGACAGGCAAATGTTCCAGGCGTTGGAGGAACATGGAAGGATTTAACAGACAGCGTGAATATTATGGCCAGTAACCTGACTTCCCAGGTTCGAAATATTGCCGAAGTAACGACTGCTGTTGCCAATGGAGATTTATCACGCAAGATTGGAGTCGATGTAAAAGGTGAAATCCTTGAATTAAAAAATACTATTAATACCATGGTGGATCAGTTGCGAGGTTTCGCTTCTGAAGTTACACGTGTAGCACGTGAAGTAGGTACCGAAGGGAAATTAGGGGGACAAGCCAATGTACCAGGTGTAGCAGGAACCTGGAAAGATCTGACGGATTCAGTGAATCAAATGGCAGGTAATCTGACGGCCCAGGTTAGAAATATTGCAGAAGTGGCCATTGCTGTTGCGAACGGAGATATGTCCAAAAAAATTACTGTGGATGTTCGGGGTGAAATACTCCGTTTGAAGGAAACATTGAATACGATGGTGGACCAGCTGCGGGCCTTCGCCTCTGAAGTAACAAGAGTAGCCAGAGAAGTAGGTACAGATGGTAAACTGGGTGGTCAGGCATTTGTTCCGGGTGTTGCGGGAACCTGGAAGGATCTGACAGATTCTGTAAACCAGATGACGGGGAATCTTACCGCCCAGGTAAGAAATATTGCCGAAGTTACTAAAGCCGTTGCCAGCGGAGACCTGTCCAAAACGGTAGCCATCGATGTGAAGGGTGAAATTCTCGATTTGAAAAACACCATCAACACAATGGTGGAACAACTCAATTCTTTTGCTTTTGAAGTTACCCGTGTTGCCAGAGAAGTAGGAACGGAAGGAAAGCTTGGAGGACAGGCAGAAGTACGGGGTGTAGCAGGTACCTGGAAGGATTTAACAGACAGTGTTAATATGATGGCTTCCAATCTGACAAATCAGGTTCGGGGAATTGCTAAAGTTGTAACCTCTGTTGCCACAGGAAATCTGAAACAAAAACTGACCATTGTTTCAAGGGGCGAGGTGGCACAGTTGATAGATACGATTAATGAAATGATTGATACACTTGCACTCTTTGCCGACCAGGTGACTACTGTTGCCCGTGAAGTAGGTGTCGATGGCAGGCTGGGTGGTCAGGCCAGCGTTCCGGGTGCTTCCGGTATCTGGAAAAACCTGACTGAGAATGTCAATCAACTGGCCCAAAATCTGACGACTCAGGTGAGGTCTATCTCCGAAGTTGCATCCGCTGTTACAAAGGGAGATCTTACACGGACGATCCGGGTAGAAGCCAAGGGAGAGGTTGAAGCGCTTAAAGACACCATTAATCAGATGATTGCGAATCTGAAAGAAACAACCCTTCGCAATCAGGAGCAGGACTGGCTGAAATCCAATCTGGCAAAATTTACACAGATGCTTCAAGGCCAGAAAGATTTAAAAACAGTAACACAACGAATTTTGTCAGAACTCGCCCAGGTAGTAGTAGCACACTATGGAGCATTTTATATTTTCAAACAACCGGATGAAACTCAAAACTCTTCCCTGAATCTTTTTGCAGCATATGGATATAAATCTGATAAAAATATTTCCACTGAGTTTGCAATTGGTGAAGGTTTGGTAGGTCAGGTTGCATTCGAAAAAGAGCGTATCATTCTTTCCAAAGTGCCTTCCAACTATATCAAGATCAATTCGGGTCTTGGCCGTGCCAAACCTGCCAATCTGATTATTTTGCCTGTACTTTTTGAAAACAAAGTAAAAGCAGTCATCGAACTGGCTTCCCTGGATGAATTCAGTGAAACACATTTGGATTTTCTAAGTCAGCTGACTGAAAGTATAGGAATCGTACTCAATACCATCGAGGCAAATACACGTACTGAAGAATTGCTTGCCCAATCTCAGTCACTGGCAGGAGAACTAAAAATTCAACAGGAAGAGTTAAGCCGTACAAATGACGAATTACAGGATAAAGCTTTGTTGCTTGTAAAACAAAAAAACGAAGTGGAAGCCAAAAATAAAGAAGTAGAAGAAGCCCGACGTTCACTGGAAGAAAAAGCGGAACAGCTTACGCTCACATCAAAATACAAATCAGAGTTTCTGGCCAATATGTCACATGAGCTTAGAACACCGTTAAACAGCCTGTTGATATTGGCACAGCAATTATACGAAAACGCTGAAGGCAATTTAAATGATAAGCAAATCCGTTACGCTAAAACCATTCATTCATGTGGAGATGATCTTATTCAGCTGATAAATGATATTCTCGATCTGTCCAAAATTGAATCAGGATTTATTTCTGCGAATTTTTCTCCCGTTCGTTTTTCCGAAATTGCATCTTTTGTTGAAACAACCTTCAAACCCATATCAGAAGCCAGGCACCTGCGTTTTACAATCGAAACAGATCCGAATTTACCGGATTCCATGGAAACAGATTTGCAGCGTCTGAATCAAATTCTAAAAAATCTTCTTTCAAATTCCTTCAAGTTTACTGAAAAGGGAGAAGTGAAATTGAAAATTTATGATGCAAGGGGCAGTTGGAAGCTGGGAAATCAGGTTCTGGAAAATGCTAAAAAGGTGGTGGCTTTTGCGATATCAGATACAGGCATCGGTATCCCGCAGGAAAAACAAAACATTATCTTCGAAGCTTTCCAGCAGGCCGAAGGTTCAACAAGTAGAAAATATGGGGGTACTGGACTGGGTCTTTCGATTAGTCGCGGTCTGGCAGAACTTTTAGGTGGAACCATTGAATTGGAAAGCTTGATGGGACAGGGTAGTACTTTTATTCTGTTCCTTCCGCTTGAAACGGTTAGTAAAATTGTTTATCATGAATCATCGGTTAAAAAGGCGAAATATGACCAGTTGCAGCTGAGTGAAGAAACTACTGAAATTGATTCATTATTAAATTCTCTGCGGATAACTACTGAAGGATTGGAAAATACCAATCTGAATATGGTTAACGAAATGATTAATGACAGCGGAGATGACAGATCAAATATTCATCCGCAGGACAACCTGATTCTGATAGTGGAAGATGATCTTAGGTTTGCAAAAATTCTTATCGAAAAATCCCATGTAGCCGGATTTAAAGCTATTGTTGCCACGAACTATCTCGAAGTATTCGATTTCATCAACCGCCACATGCCTGTTGCAATCACGCTGGATGTTAAACTTCCGGATACGAGCGGATGGAAAGTACTTGATCTTTTGCGAAACGATTTCAATTACAGACACATTCCAATTCATTTGATTTCCGGAGAAGAAAATAAAATATTGGGCTTGCAACGTGGTGCGCGAAGTTTTCATTTGAAACCGCTTGATAATAAAGATCTGGACCAACTTTATGAAGACTTTGTCCAATTCAGTCAGAATAGAATCAAAAAAATCCTGCTGGTAGAAGACAATGAACCCGACTCTTCACAGATTGTTAAAATACTGGGAGCAGACCAAGTTAAGATTACACTGGCTTCGGATGGAAGTAAAGCAATGGAGGCCCTGCAAAATGAACCCTTTGATTGCATAATCCTGGATTATACACTTCCGGATATCTCAGGCCACGACCTGATTCAACTCATAAATGAAACAAAAGTGAATCTTACCCCGGTAATCGTTTATAGCGCCAGGGATTTTAGTCCTAAGGAAATGCAACACTTAAACCAATATTCCAACACTGTTCTGACCAAAGGAGTCCATTCTCTTGAACATCTGCTGGAAGAAACAGTCTTGCAGCTTCATATCAGGCACGATGAACTTGCACCGGAGAAAAAGAAAATAATTGAAAATATCAGGCTGAAGGAGGATATCCTAACAGGCAAAAATGTACTGGTTGTGGATGATGACGTGCGTAACCTGTTCGCTTTAACGACCGTTTTCGAACGTTATAAAATGAATGTAATCACAGCGGAAAGCGGTAAAGATGCAATTGCTATAATTAATAACGTTGCTAATAAGATTGATATGGTTTTGATGGACATCATGATGCCGGAAATGGATGGATATGAAACAACCCAGAAGATCCGGCGCGAACACAAAAACAGTTTGCTTCCAATTATTGCTGTAACTGCCAAAGCAATGAAGGGAGACCGGCTAAAATGCATTGAGGCGGGAGCATCTGATTATATTACCAAGCCGTTAAAAATTGACCAGCTCCTATCACTCATGAGAATCTGGTGCTACAAATAAATTTTACTATGCGACCTAAAATATTACTGGTAGATGACCGAGATGACAATCTGATGTCGATGGAGTCTATTCTCAGCCTGGACGAATATCAATTTATTAAAGCCAATTCAGGTAGAGAAGCTTTAAAAATTTTACTTCATGAGTTTGATTTTGCACTCATATTAATGGATGTAAATATGCCTAATCTGAATGGACTGGAAACAGCCGCTCTGATTTACGAAAGAGAAAAATTGCGTCAGATCCCGATTATTTTTATTACAGCAATAAACTATGGGGAAGAATACATCTTCAAAGCTTACAGGTCAGGAGCTGTTGATTATATTTTCAAGCCAATCAATCCTGATTTATTAAGGGCCAAGGTTTCTGTTTACATCGACCTATACCGCAAAAATCAAATGCTGCTTGCACAGGAGCAAAAGTTACTTGCCATTAATAAAACTCTTGAACTGGAAATAAGGGAACGAAAAACATCAGAAGAGAAAATTTCCGAACTCAACCGCCAACTATTAGAAAATGTCTCTCACCTTGAATCCGTTAATAAGGATATGGATTTTTTCATTTACATGGCTTCTCACGATCTCCAGGAACCAGTGCGAAAGCTGAGAATGATGATGGATAGGTTTTGCCTTAAATATCAGGATCTTCTTGATCAGGAAGGACATAATTATCTTGGTCGTATCTCAGAAGTTGCCCAACGGATGCAATTGCTCATCAAAGACATATTATCCCTTACGCGAATCTCTGAGGATGAAAATCCTTTTGAAGAAACGAATCTGAATAATATGATCAGTGATATTCTGACTGACTTCCAACAAATCATTCAGGAAAAAAAAGTAGATGTCGTGGTAGAAAAACTGCCCATACTTAAAGTAAACCCGGTTCTTTTCAGGCTCATGTTTGAAAATCTTCTCAGCAATGCGCTGAAATTTTCCAAAGAAAAGGGAGAGCACATCATCAAGGTATTTTCTTCGCTATCCCTTATAGAAAATGGAATAGATAAAAATGGATCTCAGAATGGGTATCACCGACTTTTTGTTGAGGATAATGGAATTGGATTTGACCAGCAGTATGCCAGTCAGATTTTTGAAATGTTCAGAAGATTACATGGAACCGCAGAGTATAAAGGTACAGGCATCGGTTTGGCTCTTTGTAAAAGAATCGCAGAAAAACATCAGGGTTTTATATCAGCAAGAAGCAAAGAAAATGAAGGAACTCTGTTTACTATTTCAGTCCCCGTGTATCTTTCAGCACCATCAGAAAATTCAGCCCTTGCACGATAAGTAACAAATTATTTATTTCCCGCGTAACCAGAATCTATTACATCCTAAATGATCTTACCTGATCTTCTTAAGCTTTCTTCAGATTCCTTCATGAGTCTCCTGAATTTTTCTCCGGAAGATTCATTATTTCCTGGCAAGTTTTTAATTTTCCTGAAATTATCATTTGTTCCATACACTACAAATCCTATTGGTTGTTTCATATCACTATTGACAGACAGAAAATTTCCCTGCACAAAACCGTATTCTGATATTATTCTTCGTTTTGTGGAAATCACCGGAGTAAATTGCGCTTTTACAAAAGCATTTAGCATTCTATTGTATTTTATATTTTCTGCTCTGGTTAAAGTTGTTTCGCTACCCCTGCCTTCAAAATAATAATGAGTTGCTATAAATTTCTTTACATGGTCCCTGCTTTCGGAAGGAAGGTAATTCTGTAAAACCCAGAAGTTTTTGCTGCCGGATTCATGCATGGCTTTATATACAGGTCCGGGTCCTCCATTATAAGCTGCCAATACCAGGAGCCAGTCATTAAATTCCGTATACAAATCCTTTAAATATCTCGCTGCAGCAATAGTGCTCTTATAATAATTTGTTCTTTCGTCGCATTGCCCGGTAGTTTTTAGTCCGAGTATATGGGCTGTAGCTGGCATCATTTGCCATGGTCCCCTGGCACCGACCCGGCTAAGAGCTGTTGGTTTTAATTCTGATTCTATTACGGCGAGATATTTTAATTCAACAGGAAGACCATAATTGATAAAAACAGAATCGATTATGTTAAAGGGGATCAAGCTTCGTTTTTTAACACTGACCAGGGAATTTCCACTATTTTTAATATACTTCTTTGCAAATATCATTTCATTTTTGTTCAATAATATTTGTGGCTTCCCATAATTGAATCGCGAAGAATTATTCCTTGTGATATTTACGCGATTATTTGCGGAAATAAAATATTTTGAATTGTTGTGGTCTCCCGCCAATGATGTTCTAAATCCATTTTTTTCTTTCAGTGTGGAATTTGGGAGATTATATGCAGGGTTAGCAGTAAAAGGGAACGCGAAAAGTAAAAATGAATTACAAAAATAAAATGCCTTTGAAAACTGAATGTTCAACATCGTTTTAATTTATGAGTAAAACAATGCCGACCCTGAGGGTATGGATTAACAAGGAAAAATATTAATCACAGGAAAATTGGAGGAAATAATACAGCGATCTATCCGGGGTACGAGCGTTTGGGTTTTTCAGTTTATACGGAAGCTGTATCTTATTATTTAAAGATAATACCGGTAAAGTGAAAGTCATAGGGTGTTTTACTAGTAAATTAACTATACTCCTAACGATATGATATTCAAGTAAGAAGGCGAAAAGCTGGTTTTATTTTTAGCTATAATTGTTCCCAAACCTGTTTCGCAAAATTTTCAAGAGAAGGATCGCGGGCTCCCATGAGAAGCAAAACACAATCTGCAGTGAGATGGGGTCGAACAACTTCAAGGAATGTATTTCGATCTTCAACAAAAAATGCCTTCTTACCTTTTTCTTTCAGGTCATTGATCAGATCGGCGGCAGAAATATCTTTCGTTGTAGTACCGCCAGCATAAAAAATTTCACTCATCCAAATTTCATCATCAGGTCTTAGTACACGTCCGATCTCTGTAACAAAATCGTGACGTAAAAACCTCGTTGGGCCATAGCCATGTGGCTGGAACCATGCAATTACCCGTGGGGCGATTGGCTGGCAGGCTTCAATAGATACAGCACATTTCACCGGGTTATGAGCGTAATCATCAATCAGCCAGATACCGTGCTTTTTTCCCAGCACCTGATGTCGCCGGTAGATACCTTCATAGGATTTCAATGCTTCAGCACAAGTAGTCAATTCTACTCCAAGCTGATTGGCAACAGCCGATGCTGCCAGGGCATTTTCCATATTGTGCCTGCCTACCGTATTCAACATAAAATCTTCTCCGTTAATATGAAAGGAAATTGCCAGTCCCTGCTGACTGTATCCATCTGCCTGGTAACCTGCCGGATAATCAGGATCTGCAGAAAAATCCTGTGCTTTATTACGGGATAGTTGTCTGGCACCGGCCTGCGCCTGATTTACTATGAAGAGTTTGAGGGTATTATTTCTGAATTCACTGAATATTTCCATCAGTGTATCCATTTCCTTATGATCCTTGTCAATATTCAGCAACACACCAACTTCAGGTTTATATTGAACGATAGATCCGTCACTTTCATCGGCTTCGATTACCAGCAAATCACCTGCTCCTGCTTTTGCATTGCCGATCCGGCCTTCTTTCATAATACTGACCAGACCAGCGCCACTTATGATACCAGGATTTTTATTTGCATGTTCCAGGATATCGAAAAGCATGGCACACGTAGTACTTTTACCACTAGTACCACCTATTGCAATCGTCTTTTTGCTTGCTGCAATAAGCGATAGCAATTCAGAACGTTTGATGATTTGTATATTCAGTTGCATTGCTTTTTGAACTTCCGGAACGGTATCTTCCACTGCAGTTGAAACCACAACCAGGTCTGTTACGGAGCTGATGCCTTCACCATTTTGAAGAAAGCATCGAATGCCCAGTGTTTCTAATTTATTACGTGTATCGTTAAATACCCCGGGTAAGAAATACCTGTCGGAACCTGATACCTGCTTGCCTGTTTCGGCAAGCCATTGAGCAATGGCGCTCATACCTGTTCCTGCAATCCCTATGAAAAAAACAGTTTTAAAATCATTGAGTCCTCTGACCATATCCTAAAGATATGCTTCCTTGTCAATCAGGCAAACCGCGTTGGGATGGAGCCAAAGAAAAGAAGCTGGTAATTTTGTGGAAATATTCCCGTTTAAAAAATCGGCTGTTATCTTTTTTTTCCCGGTGCCACTAATAATAATTAATACGTATGCAGATTTCAGAATATCTGCCATACCCAATGTTAAACCAAAGGATGGTTTCATTTTCATATCACCAATCATGGAATGAGTAAGAGAACTTTCGGAAAGTTTTGCAACATGAACATGGGCTTCAAGAAATTCACCTGGTTCATTTAATGCCAGATGTCCATTCTTTCCCAAACCCAGAATACAAATGTCAATAGGCCCGGTTCCATTTAATTTTTCCTGAATTCTAAGGCATTCTTCAATGGCATTTTCCGGATTGCTGTTGAAGGAAATATACCGGTCCCCTCCAATCTTCAAAGGCTCGATTAAATGATATTGCAAATAACTTTCGCACGTACCTGGATCGTCCATAGGTACTCCACCCCATTCATCGAGTTTAATAACCCTGAGGCCGGAAAAAAGTCCGGGTTGTTGATCAAATCTTCGCTTTAATAATGTATAGGTTTCGGTGGGGCTGTTTCCTGTTGCAGCACAAAGGACTGTATTATTTTTTTGTTCTATTTTCTTAAGGATCAGTGAAGCTGCATCCCTGCTTAAAGATTCATATGAATCATGTCTGCGAATTTCCATATCCCTGTTTTAACTTTGCGAAAGGTATTATATTTTAATATTTACAGTTAAAATTAACCAGTGAATTCAAATCCTGATATTATAAGTATCCTAAGTCAGTACGGCATGGATAGAACCATTACCAGACTAAAAAATCTTCTTCAAAAACAGGACATTACGATTTACAGTCATATTGATCAGCAATCAGAAGCAGCCAGATCGGGTCTCCATTTACGGCCTTTACAACTATTGATTTTTGGAAATCCGAGTGCGGGTATCCCATTAATGAATGCAAATCCCCTTTGTGGCCTTGATCTTCCACTAAAAGTACTTGTTTGGGAAGATGATGAAAAAAAAGTTTGGCTTAGTTATAATAAATTCGACTACCTACAAAAGCGATTTGATCTCCCATCAAATCTTATCTTAAATGTATCCAGAGCAGAAACATTATTT
>Ga0207132_1099_pt1 | contig 18950 bp, 10 predicted proteins | sample Alteio_BWMinHeat_14_FD_153554 | JGI IMG/M metagenome (GOLD analysis project Ga0207132, IMG submission 153554) | Enriched cells from forest soil in Barre Woods Harvard Forest LTER site, Petersham, Massachusetts, United States -... | ecosystem: Environmental > Terrestrial > Soil > Temperate forest >...
GACGCGATCCACAAACCTACACGAGCGACATCTTTGCATATCAGGATCTGGTCGATGCCGGAGAAATCCTCGGGCCTCGAGCCTATTCGACGGGTCCCGGTATTTTCTCGACAAATGATTTTCAGTCCGAGAAAGAAGCGGAGAAGGTCATTAGCCGCTACAAAGAGTTCTATCGCACCAATCTGGTGAAGTCCTACCTCGTCGGCGACCGAAGTCAGCGCCAGTTTGTCGTTGAAGCATGCGAGAAGTTGCATGTGATGCCCACCACCGAGGGAGGCGCCGATATGCCTCTCGATCTGACTCACGTGATTGACGGATTCAGTGGCAACGAACACCAGTTTCCCGTGGCTCCGCTCTTCAAGGACGTCGTCACCCTGGTGGCGCGATCCGGCATCTATTACACCCCCACCTTTATCATTGGTGGCTATGACGGCCCGGGATCGGAAACCCATTACTTCGAGACAGACGATATTCACGGTGATCCCAAATTGCAGCGATTCATTCCTCATGGGATTCTCGATGAAAAAACTTCCGGGCTGAGGTGGCATCGAAAGGACGAATACAACTATCCAGTCGACGCAGCATCCGCGTGGATGATCTCCAAGGCCGGCGGCAAGGTATGCGTGGGAGGCCATGGAGAGCTTCAGGGTTTGAGTTTCCACTGGCAATTGTGGTCTCTGCAATCTGGCGGAATGAGCGACCTGGAGGCCCTCCGAGCCGCGACTCTCAATGGTGCCGAAGCCATTGGACTGGCCCAGGACCTGGGAAGTATCGAGCCGGGAAAACTCGCTGATCTCGTCATTCTCAGCAAGGATCCGTTAGAGGACATTCACAATACCACCAGCATCCGCTATGTGATGAAGAACGGCGAGTTGTTCGATGGCGGAACTTTGAACCAGGTTTGGCCTAAGGAGAAGATTGCTGGCCCTTTCTGGTGGTGGCTGGATCACCCATAGCTTCGAAATTGGACCGCCAGATTTCAGGCTTCTGGATACGGTCCGCGCACGCACTCGGAAAACGCACGGCTTCGGCTGATGATCGAAATTCTTTGTGCCGATCCAGGTCGCGGCAGAAAAGGAATCAACACGCCATGCAAGCACTATCCATCGTCATTGCTGAGGTGTTGACGGCCGTTGCCCTCTTTCCAGTGGTGGCCTCCGGACAAGGCCAGGCTGATCTAGTACTGGTCCGCGGAAAGATTTGGACGGAAAATCCGCGGCAACCCGAAGTGGAGGCTGTTGCCATCCAGGGAAATCGCATCGTCGAGGTTGGCGACACTGACTCCGTGCTCAAGTTGACTGGCCCAAAGACAAGAGTCGTCGATCTCAAAGGGCGCCGGGTCGTGCCTGGTTTCAACGACGCGCATGTGCACTTCTATATGGGCGGGGACGGAATCACCAGCGTGCAGTTGCACGAAGCTTCGAGCGCAGAGGAATTCAGGAAGAGAATCGCTGACTTCGCGGCCAGCCGGCCCAAAGGCGAATGGATCCTGAACGGCAATTGGGACCACGAGCGATGGACTCCCGCTCACCTGCCCGCGCATCAATTGATTGATGAGGTGACCAGCGACAATCCGGTCTTCGTGAACAGATCGGACGGGCACATGGCTCTCGCAAACGCACTGGCGTTGAAACTTGCCGGCGTCGACAGGAATACGAAGGACGTACCCGGCGGAGTCATCGTGCGAGACGCCAATGGTAATCCGACCGGAATTTTCAAAGATGCTGCCAAGGGCTTGATCGAGCGTGTTCTACCGCATCCGAGCATGGAGCACATCCTCTCTGCACTCCAGGCTGCGCAGGAATACGCCACCGAAAATGGAGTAACCAGCGTGCAAGACATGGGTGTTTTTACAGCCCAGGGCGTCAACACCATGGTCGATGTGATCCGCGGCTATCAAATCCTCGAAAAGCGGGGAGATCTGCGGGTACGGGTCTCCACCCATCTGCCTTTGGCCGACTGGAAACGCCTGGCTTCGGCTGGCATTATGGCGGACTTTGGAACTGAAAAGCTGCAGCTGGGTGCTCTCAAGAGCTTTGCGGACGGCTCGTTGGGTTCAACGACGGCGTGGTTCTTCGAGCCTTACTCCGATGCCCCCGAAACGAGCGGTATCCCCAGCCAGGAGCTTCTCGATCCCGAGGAAATGTATCGAGAGATGCGCGATGCCGACAGAGCCGGCCTGCAACTAGCAGTTCACGCGATCGGAGACCGGGCCATCCGCACGATTCTCGATATGTTCGAGAAGCTGGGGCGGGAAAACGGGGCCTCAGAACGCCGCTTGCGCATCGAGCACGCACAACATTTATCTCCGGTGGACATTCCGCGCTTCGCCAAACTCCACGTTGTCGCTTCCATGCAGCCCTACCACGCGATTGACGATGGGCGTTGGGCTGACAAGCGCATCGGACCCCAGAGGGTCAAGACTACTTACGCATTTCGATCCTTGCTGGACGCAGGCGCGGTGCTGGCCTTTGGATCGGATTGGTTTGTCGCACCGATGAACCCACTGGCAGGAATATATGCAGCAGTCACTCGCCGCACTCTGGATGGCCAGAACCCCGATGGCTGGGTGCCGCAACAGAAAATCTCCGTTAGAGAAGCCGTTCATGCTTACACCGTCGGCTCGGCGTTCGCCTCCCTGGAAGACGGCATTAAAGGCACCATCGAGCCGGGAAAACTTGCCGACCTTGCCGTTTTGTCAGGCGACATTTTCTACATGAATCCCGTCGAGATTGAAAACGCAAAAGTGAATATCACCATTTTCGACGGAAAAGTGATCTTCGAACGTAAGTAGTCGCTGGCCGAGAGTTGGCCCAGTCAATTCAGCACGAGCAGTTTGAACTCACGGGAGGATTGATGAAGCGCATTGTGTTGCTTGTTGCACTATTCCTTCTTGCGGGCGCTGCGATCCTGCCCGGCCAGGATCGCAAATCGTTCGATCCCATTGATCTCGTCAACATAAAGTCGGTTCATGATCCGCAGATTTCATCCGACGGAAAGGTAGTCGCCTATGTCGTGGAGACACCGATGCCTGCGGGCGAGCGTCGAAACTCTCAGATTTGGCTGGTCCCTTCCGACGGGAGCAGTCCTGCGCGTCCTTTCGTAACCGGCGGAGTATCGAATTCCTCCCCGCGGTGGTCTCCGGACAGCTCTTCGCTGGCCTTTCTCTCCGATCGCGAAAACTCGTCCGCCAAGAATCGAACGTTTCAGTTTTCAATCGTTGGAGCGGAAGATCAGAAAGACCTTGCTCCTCCTGACATCAAGCCAGGCACTCCGGAAGAGAAACCCGCCAGGCCCGTAGGTCAAATTTGGTTGATTTCCCTGCGCGGCGGAGAGGCCAGCCCGCTCACTGCCATCCCAGGTGGGGTGAAGAAATTCAAGTGGTCCGCTGACGGCAAACGCTTGGCTTTTGTTCGAACGGACCAGGACACCCAGCAAGAAGTAGAGCGCAAACAACGTAAGGAAGATCACATCGAAGTAGATGCGAACTACAAGTTTGATCGTCTCTGGGTGTACGATTTGGCCGCTCACGAAGCCCGTCTGCTCACAAAGGAAAACATGAACATCGACGATTTCGATTGGGCTCCCGATGGCGCGCGATTTCTCGCCCGCATCTCGCCCACGCCGCGCATCGATGACTATTGGCGCGTTTCCCGAATCTCCGTTCTCCGTGCGTCTGACGGCGCGATAGTCAAAACACTTCTTGAACATGCCGCTTACAACCGTGTTAGCTGGTCTCCGGACGGTCGCACGGTCTTGTTCGGTAAGCCCGGTCCCAGAGACATCACCGGAGTCCCGGTTCTTTACGATCTCGAAAGTGCTAAGGAAACCGTCCTTGGCGGTTCCTATCCTGCGACCCTCGAAACTATCGAGTGGGATCCGGACAGTAAGACTTTGACTGCTTGTGGTGTCGAGGGTGCCACTCCGGTCTTCTTCAAAGTGGATGCAAGTTCGGGCTCGCTCACTAGAATAGGCCGGCAAGCAACGACTGCGACATTCACCTTAAGTAAGGATGGCCAGAAGCTGGCATTTCTCGCTCAGACGATGGAGCATCCTGACGAAGTGTACGTGTCCGCGGCCGGCCAGGATCGCATGCTGACCAATACTAATCCTCAGGCCAAAAACTGGAAGCTGGGCAGCTCGGAGGAACTAAGCTGGAAGAGTACGATAGATGGAAAATCAATTCACGGTGTGCTTGTTCTCCCCGCTGGCTACGAAAAGGGGAAGCGCTACAAAACAATTGTACATCTCCACGGCGGGCCTGAGGAGGCTTGGACCGCCGGGTTTCACGGTTCGTGGTACGACTGGGGCGGCATTCTGGCCTCTCACGGCTATGTCGTGCTTCTCCCCAATCCGCGCGGTTCCGATGGTGCTGGCGCGTCCTTCGCGGAATCAAACTACCGTGACTGGGGAGTTGGCGACTTTCAGGACATTATGGACGGCGTAGATCTCCTCGTATCGCGAGGTATTGCCGATCCCGATCACCTTGGCGTCGGCGGCTGGAGCTTCGGCGGTTTCATGACTTCGTGGACGATCACACACACCGACCGGTTCAAGGCAGCGATCGTTGGCGCTGCCGTTACGGACCTGTTCACTATGGCCACGACTTCGGACATCGCTCCCAGCTATCTGGACAGCTACTATGGCAATCTAAGCTCCAACTGGAAGCTTTACGACGAGCATTCTCCGGTTCGCTTCTTGGAGCGTTGCCATACACCCACGCTGGTCATACATGGTGAATCAGACGTGCGCGTACCGATATCCCAGGGTGAGGAGTTTTATTATGGCCTCCGCTTTCTGGGCGGCGAGACGCAGATGGTGCGCTACCCTCGCGAGCCCCATATATTTCAGGAGATGGAGCATCAAAGAGACTCGCTTGAGCGCATGCTCCACTGGTATGACTCGCACCTAAAGTGAGTCAGGTGCAAGCCGTTCACCACAACCAGGACGATACCCATTGAACAAAAACTTCGTTTCCGGGCATTCTATTCCGATGCACAAAGTGCTTGGAGGTATTTTGGCGCTAAATGTTGTTGTGACCCTTGGCGCCTTCGCTGCCCGGGCCCCCCTCGATGATCCCGCGGGGGAATGGGCCTATTACTCAGGCGATGAAGCCAGCACTAAGTATTCGCGCCTGACCCAAATCGATAGGAGCAACGTCTCGCTGCTACGCGTGGCATGGACGTGGAAGACGGACGAAACCGAGTTAAAGCAATTCGGGACGCACCCGGGCACGTTTGAGAACTCGCCCTTGATGATCGACAACGTCTTGTACGTAACCACGCCCTACAACCAAGTCGTCGCCCTCAACGCCGAATCTGGCGCTCTGCTCTGGAAATTCGATCCCCAGTCGTACGTCGATGGCCAGCCCACCAATGGAATGGGGTTCACTCACCGCGGTATTGCCGCTTGGCGTGACGGCAGGAGCCTCCGCCTGTTCTTAAACACAAGGTACCGTCTCATCTGTCTCGATGCCCACACCGGAGCGCCCGTCGCATCGTTTGGTGATAAGGGAATAGTCGATCTGAGCCAGGGCTTGATCTGGCCGATCAAGAAACTGGACTACACCCAGACCTCGCCTCCGGTCGTGTACAAGAACCTGGTGATTCTCGGCAGTGCGATTGGGGATCGCCTCGTCTATCACCACGATCCGCCAGGCGAAGTTCGCGCCTTTGACGCCCGCACTGGCAAGCAGATTTGGAGTTTTCACACCATCCCGCAGCCCGGAGATTTCGGCAACGAGACCTGGGGCGCGGACTCCTGGAAATTCACAGGGCACACCAATGTGTGGGCGCCGATGAGTCTCGATGTGCAACGCGGGCTCTTGTACCTGCCTGTGAGCACGCCTAGTAACGATTTTTTCGGAGGACGCCGGCCAGGCGACAATCTCTTTGCCGACAGCATTGTCTGCCTCGACGCAGCGACGGGCACTCGTAAGTGGCACTATCAGATCGTTCACCACGGGCTTTGGGACTATGATTTGCCGGCGGCTCCCATCCTCTCAACCATTAACCTAGACGGTCGAAAGGTCGACGTCGCTGTTCAACTTACGAAACAAGGAATGGCCTTCGTTTTCGATCGCGTTACCGGTCGGCCATTGTGGCCAATCGAAGAGCGGCCCGTTCCCGCCAGCGATGTGGACGGCGAACACGCCGCCGCCACACAACCCTTTCCTACGCGTCCTCCCTCATTTACTCCACAAGGAGTCACGCTTGATGACGCTTTCGACGTCACGCCCGAGCTGAAAGCAGCGGCCCAGGCCGAAATGAAAAAGTACCGGCTTGGGCCAATGTTCACCCCGCCTTCCTACAAAGGCACCCTCATGCGACCCGGGATCATCGGCGGCGCGAACTGGGGCGGCGGCGCTTTTGATCCCGAGACCGGCATTCTCTACGTCAAGACCACGAACCTTCCCCATCTCGCGCGAATCGTTAAGCCCGACTCGTCTTCTCAAAATCCCCGGGCGGCCGAAGTAGATGCGGATTGGACTGGCAATGTTCTCGATATGGATGCGGTCTTTTCCGGCGGCTTACCGCTGACAAAACCGCCTTATTCTCAGTTGACGGCCCTGGACCTTAACAATGCTACGATCGCGTGGACGGAAACATTTGGCGACTGGCCGGAACTCCGGCAGAACCCTGCGCTGATGAATGTCAAGCTGCCGGCGAAGCTTGGGATTCCGGGCAACGCCGGTTCCATTGTCACCAAGGGAGGTCTTGTGTTCATCGGCGGCGGAGACGCGGCGCTCCACGCGATCGACAAGGCGACAGGCAGAGACCTATGGCAAGGGTCCTTACCTGGACCGGCAAACGGCACGCCGATGACTTACCAGACCCGCGCAGGCCATCAATTCGTCGTGATTACCGTCGGGGCCAGCAAAGATGCCACATTGGTTGCCTTCAAGATCGAAGCCCCTCGCGACTAGGCCAGATTTTGTGCCATGCGAGGCGGAGCGTTCATGAACAATCCTGGGTGGTTCGCGGTGATCTGTCGTGCTCCCTGCCATGTCCAGTTGCTAGCGGTATCGTCAGTCGACGAACCGGGCTCATGGACTGAACTCGTCGACGGTTTGCGAAATCCCTCTGATACTTCCGAGTATTTGATTTCATCGAAGTATTCGACAAGCCGACTCTCACCAAGTCACCATCGCGGAGTCCAAATCAATGCCCGCTACCCCCGAGTGTGGTGTAAAGTCAAAGAGGAATGCTTCTAGCAAATTTGCGTGAACAGGTTCTTGAAGCGAATCTCGATCTGGTGCGAAAAGGGCTGGTGTTTTCGACCTTTGGCAACGCGAGCGGTGTCGCGCACGGGGAAGGGTTGATCGTCATCAAACCAAGCGGTGTTCCCTACGAAGAGATGAAGCCGGAGCAACTGGTTGTCGCCAACCTCGAAGGCCAGGTGGTCGAGGGAAACCTGCGCCCGTCCTCTGATCTTCCCACGCATGCTGCTCTCTATCGGGCCTTTCCTTCCATCGGTGGAATCGCGCACACACATTCCGAGTATGCCACGGCCTGGGCCCAGGCCCGTCTACCGATTCCTTGCTTTGGAACCACGCACGCCGACTATTTTCACGGCCCCATTCCTCTCACCGAACTCATGAGCGACGAGGAAATCAATGGCGAGTACGAAGCCAATACGGGAGTGGCGATCACTCGCGTGTTCCAAACCATAGATCCCGTTCGAGTCCCGGCAGTGCTCGTTCCCCATCATGGGCCGTTTGCCTGGGGCCCGGACCCGCTCAAGGCGGCGGAAACCGCCTGGATGCTGGAACTCGTCGCCCGTTTGGCATATTTGACTGTTGGGTTAAATGCGAATGCCAGTTTCCTCGGCAAGACGCTCCACGACCGGCACTTTCTGAGGAAGCACGGCAAGAACGCTTACTACGGGCAAGCCAGCGCGAAAGAATGAGGGCCTCCGGTGCTCCTTTGTCGCGTTTCCGGTGTAGGATACGCCGACCGAACTGCGTGTTATCTGCCGTTTGCAGCTGAACATCAAGTCCGTGGAACGAGAAACTCTTGCTGATGAAGCATTTACTTTGCGCTGGAGCACGGGCGCGTGAGAGACCATGGTGAACAAGAGAAAAATGACAATGGGGTTGATTGTGGGGAACCGGGGCTTCTTTCCGGATCATCTGGCGAAGACCGGGCGGGACGAGATGACCCAGGCCCTAGGAAAGGCGGGCATGGACGTCGTTGTCCTCGGTACGGAGGAGAGCAAATACGGAGCGGTGGAGACTTACGAGGAGGCCAAGCGGTGCGCTGCGCTGTTTAAATCGAAAGCCGATGCGATCGACGGCGTGGTTGTGACCCTGCCGAATTTCGGAGACGAGCGCGCCATCGCCGACACCCTGCGACTGGCGCGTCTGGGTGTACCGATTCTGGTGCAGGCAACGCCGGATACGCCGTCAAAAATGACCATCACGCACCGGCGCGACAGTTTTTGCGGCAAAATGTCTGCCTGCAATAATTTGAAGCAGTACGGAATTCCTTATTCCCTCACCACGCTTCATACCGAAACACCGGACTCGGCAGAATTCACGAAAGATCTCGAATGGTTTGCTGCGGTATGCCGGGTTGTGAAGGGTCTGCGGAATCTGCGCATCGGGGCGCTTGGCGCGCGGCCGACGGCGTTCAACACGGTGAGGTACAGCGAGAAATTGCTGGAGGCCAGCGGCATCTCCGTGGAAACCCTTGATCTTTCCGAAGTCCTCGGGCGCATCAGCCGGATGAAGGATACGGACGAAGCTGCGGTCGAAAAGCTGCAAGCGATCGGGAAGTATGTGTCAACGACCGATATTCCGCCGGCCGCGTTGCTGAAGATGGCCAAGCTCGGCGCAGTGATCGATCAGTGGATGAAAGCTACCGACCTTCAGATCAGCGCCGTGCAATGCTGGACTTCGCTCGAAGAAAACCTTGGCGTGGTGCCTTGCACGGTCATGAGCATGATGAGCGACTCGCTGCTCTCAAGCGCATGCGAGGTGGACGTGTGCGGCGTGCTGGGGATGCACGCATTGCAACTCGCGTCGGAAACGCCCAGTGCGCTTCTCGATTGGAACAACAATTACGGAATCGATCCCAACAAGGCCGTGTGCTTCCACTGCAGCAATTTGCCCAAGCATTTCTTCAAGGAAGTCAAAATGGATTACCAGGCGATCATCGCGGGCACGGTCGGGAAGGAGAATACGTTTGGAACTTGCATCGGAAAGGTGAAGTCCGGGGCCATGTGCTTCGCGCGCTTCTCCACGGACGATGCTTCCGGCAGAATTCGCGGTTACACCGGCAGCGGCAGGTTCACGGACGATCCCCTCGAAACATTTGGGGGAGCGGGCGTGGTTGAAATTCCGGGGCTGCAGAAGCTGCTGCGCTATATCTGCGAAAACGGCTTCGAGCATCACGTCGCTGCCAACTTTTCCTCGGCGGCTCCTGCGGTGCACGAAGCCGCCGTGCGTTACCTCGGCTGGGAGATGTATGCCCACGCGGGGAACTCTTAATTCGTAGGGAGCAAATCCAAATCCCATGGCCATCGTGGCTGGCATTGATTTTGGAACTTTAAGCGTTCGCGTTTCCATCGTGGACAGCGAACGGGGACTGCTTGCCACCGCACTTAGAGAATACCCGCTCCACCGCAAGCGCGAAGACCCCGAATACGCCACACAATCGCACGACGATCAGATGCGCGCTTTGGCAAGTGCTACCCGCGAGGTAGTCGAGAAGGCGCACATCACCGGCGATCAAGTGCAAGCGCTCGCCGTGGACACGACCGGATCCTCGGTGATTCCTGTTGGGAAGAACCTCGAACCGCTCGATGAATATTATCTTTGGTGCGATCACCGGGCCAAAGCAGAAGCCGCGGAGATAACGGAAGCGGCGCATCGGGAGGGACTTCGAGCCATCGAGTGGTGCGGCGGAGTGTACTCGTCCGAGTGGGGCTTCTCGAAGCTGTTGCATTGGCTGCGCCACAATCCGTCAAAACGCGCCGGTTTCGTTTCCGCCTTTGAGCATTGCGACATGGCAGCCGCAACGCTGTGCGGCATCACTGATCCGCGCAAAGTAAAGCGCAGCGTTTGCGCCATGGGGCATAAGTGGTTGTGGAATCCCGATCTGGGCGGTCTGCCCTCGGAGGAGTTCCTCGTCAAAGTGGATCCGTTGTTTGCGGGCGTTAGAGAAAAACTAGAGGGCGAGTATGTTACGTCGGACCAAATTGCCGGAAAGCTTTCTGCCTTCTGGGCGGAAAAGCTGGGGTTGCAGGCGGGCATTCCTATACCCGTCGGGGCATTCGATGCGCATTGGGACGCCATCGGAGCGGGCTGTCGCACCGAAGACATGGTCAATGTCGTCGGCACTTCGACCTGCATCATTGGCATCACCCCGTCGGTCAATTTGGTTCCGGGAGTCTGCGGAGTTGTACAGGGCAGCGTACATCCGCGGCGAACCGGAATTGAAGCGGGGCTTTCCGCCGTGGGAGATATTTTCAACGCCATTGCCAGCCGAGCGGGAACCGATGTCGCGACACTTAGCCTGGGACTTGAAAAGTACCAGGCAGGGCAGAGCGGTCTTCTCCGCATGACCTGGGACAACGGAGATCGAACGGTGCTGGTGAATGCAAATTTGGGCGGAATCACGTTTGGCTGGAACCTGCAGAGTACGGTGCAGGATGAACTCTTCGCCGCCATCGAGGGCACTGCCTTCCACACGCGGATCATTCTGGATCGCATGGCGGAACATGGCGTGAACATCAAGCGTGTGATAAACGCGGGCGGCATTCCGCAAAAGAACAACGTGCTCAATCAAATCTACGCGAATGTGTTGGGGAGGCCGGTTCTCGTGCCGAGCAGAAGCGTGGTCAGTCTGGGTTCGGCGATTTTCGCTTTTCTCGCGGCCGGGGCGTTTAAGACGGTGGAAGAAGCCCAGGATAAGATTTGCCCGGAGCATGCCGTCTTTACGCCCGAGACCGCAGCGGAGAGGGTCTACCACACGCTCTATGCGCTCTATCAAAGGCTCTATTTCGCTTTTGGACAGCCGCATGACGCAAGGTTCGGCGATGTCTTGCCCACACTGATCCAAGTCGCTCGGAGGGCCAACTTATCACTGTGAAGTATCAGCATGACCCCGCAAGAGATCGAAGCAAACCCACGTTTCGTGGAGGACCACGGCCGCGTAGCGGTCGAGCGGGGTCCGCTCGTCCATGGTCTCGAGCAACTCGATCAGCCGGACGGCGCGCCCATATTTGATGTTTCTCTCGATGTGCGCCAACAGGTTTCATCAAAGTTCCACGAGGAGTTCCACAACGATATGCTAGCGGGAATCGTGGTGCTGAAACATCCGGGTGCGATGAGTGAGAAGTCTGCCTCGCACGGAGCTCTCTACCGTCGGTACACGGCGGACGCGCCAAAGACCCGGCAGGTGAAACTCAAGTCTGTGCCGTACGACGCGTGGGCGAATCGTGCCGCCCCGCCGATCAAAGTTGGACGCCGATCTGCAAGGCGTAGAAAGCCGGAATGAACTATTCGCGCCGCGCATTTATGGGGTTGTCGCTCGGATCGGCGATCTCGTTATCCGCCGAACGACTACTGGGGCAAGGAGTCGCGGCCCACGCGGCTAAGCCTCTTGCGCGGCAAGCCCCTTCCGGCCGACCGTTCAATGCGCATTTTGTAGACGTGGGTGCGGCTGCCGGATTGCACGCGCCGACAATTTACGGAGGCGTGGAGAGCAAGAAATACATTCTGGAATCTACCGGCTGCGGGTGTGCCTTCATCGATTACGACAACGACGGTTGGATGGATATTTTCTTGCTTTGCGGCACTCGGCTCGATGGCGCTCCGGCCGAGGCAAGCAACCGGTTGTACAAGAACAATCGCGACGGCACGTTTACCGACGTTACAGAAAAGGCCGGTCTCCATGCCGTTGGCTGGGCTTGCGGCGTGTGCATCGGGGACTACAATAACGACGGTTTTGAAGATATTTTTTGCACCTACTTCGGGCAAAACGTTCTTTACCGCAACAATGGCGACGGTACGTTCACCGATGTGACGAAAAGTGCCGGCCTCTTGAACGACCAACCGCGCTGGGGCGCGGGATGCAGCTTCCTCGACTACAACCGTGATGGACACCTGGATTTATTTGTCTCGAACTATGTTCGTTTCTCCTTTGAACATGCGCCGGTTCCGGGAACGAACACCAATTGCAATTGGAAAGGGATCCCCGTCGAGTGCGGACCGCGCGGGCTTCCCACCGGGCACCATTCGCTCTACAGAAACAATGGCGACGGGACGTTTACCGACGTCAGCCAGCAGGCCGGCGTCGCTTCGGCCACAAAATGCTATGGCATGACTGTCGTGGCGGCGGATTTAGACGAAGATGGCTGGCCCGATATCTACGTTGCTTGCGATTCCACGCCCAGTTTGCTGTTCATGAACAACCATGACGGAACGTTTCGCGAAGAGGGAGTGGTGCGAGGCGTAGCTCTCAGCGATGACGGAGAAGAACAGGCGGGCATGGGCGTTGGCGTTGGCGACTATGACCTCGACGGTCATCTGGACCTGTTCAAGACGCACTTCGCGGACGACGCCAACGTCCTGTACCACAACAATGGCAAAGGCGATTTCGACGATGTTACCCGCACGTCCCGAATTGGGGTGGAGACGCGCTACATCTGCTGGGGCGCGGGGATCATTGATCTCGATAACGATGGCTATCCGGATTTATTTATGGTCACCGGTAACGTTTACCCGGAAGTCGAACGAAGCCTCGCGCAATACGCAAACAAGACGCCGCGCGCGGTCTTTCGCAATCTAGGCAATAGCACGTTCGAGGAATTGGTCGAAGCTGCTGGCCCAGGTGTTGCTGAGGTGCACTGCAGCCGCGGATGCGCGTTCGGGGATTTTGACAATGACGGCGACATCGACATGCTGGTCATAAACTTGAATGAGAAGCCGTCCCTTTTGCGCAACGATCTTCATGGAAAACAGAATTGGATTAAGGTCAAACTCGAGGGAGTTAAGTCCAATCGGAGCGCGATCGGGGCTCGGGTTCTTGCACATTACGGGGGGAAAACGCAGGCTCAGAGCGTCTTAAGTCAATCCAGCTTTTATTCTTCAAACGATTCTAGGCTTCATTTCGGCCTGGGAACTTACACTTCGCTTAATCTCGAAGTGCACTGGCCAAACGGGCTTGTGGAGTCCTTCAAGCAGCTTCCCATCAATCAATTAATCACTCTACGCGAGGGAACCGGCGTAGTGCCAAACCGAGGATGGTCGAAGACCTAAGCGAACCGGCCTGGTATTATGTGCCCACGCATGGAATCGGGATGCGCTACTACCGTCCGGTCCCCGTCGGCTTTCTTGCGGTCCGAATCAAACAGGTCAGAGCGGCTGGGGTGGGCTGGATTCGCGGGAAGCTCCGCGTCATAATGCAACGAATGTTTCTTCCGGAGATTAGCTACGAAGAGCGAAACGTTGTGGTAATTTCGTGCGTCCAAAAGGCAAGCAGGAGATGACGGTCATAGTGTGTTCTGAGAACAGTTGGAGAAGCACCTTCGAACGCACGCGGACGGACAGCTCCCTACGCAGCTTTATGAAGATGTTCCAGTCATTGGCAGGCGCAACCGCCTTTGCCGCGATTCTCGTTGGCGGCTGCTCGAAGTCTGTTTCCAGCAGCATGCTCGGCGACGCCGGTCATCCCACGCCTGTTCACGTTTATACCGTGGCGGAGGAAACCGCTCAGCGGCGCGTCCAGGCCGCTGGATCCCTTTTTGCCCTGGAAGAAAGCATTCTGAGTTCGCAGGTCGAAGGCCGCGTGTCCGAAGTTCTCGCCGACGTGGGCGACACCGTAAAAGCGGGCCAGCCGCTTATCCTGATCGATCCTCAGGAACTGCAATTTGAAGTCGACCGTCAACGCGGCCTCGTGACGCAGGTCCGCGCCCAACTTGGCATCGCTCCGAACGATCCGCCCCCCGCCGATCCACAAAAACTTGCCTCCGTGCAGCGCGCCGCAGCAGACCTGTTCGATGCCGAGCGCAAGTACGGCCGCGCCCAAGAAATGTTCAAAGACAAATTGATTTCGCAACAGCAGTTGGAGGAAGCCGCCAGCCGCTTTCAAAGCACGCAAGCCAGCTACACGGTAGCTTTGCAGGAAGTCGACCGCCTGAAAGCCTTGCTCGTCTCCAGCGAAGCCAGCGAAAACCTGTCGGAGAAAAAGCTGCGAGACGCGACCATCCGCGCCCCTTTTCCCGGCTCCATTAAAACGCGCGACGTTCATCCCGGCGAATACGTTCGCGTGCAAGGTCCGGTGATGGTCCTCGTGCGGACGGACACCTTGCGCGCCCGGCTCGCCGTTCCCGAGCGATGGGCGGACTCCGTGAAAGACGGAGTAACCGTCGATTTGCAAGTTGCGGCTTTTCCCGGCGAAACGTTTCATGGCCGCGTCTCGCGCATCAATCCCTCCGTCGCTCAGGACTCGCGTACCTTCGAAGCCGAAGCCCTGCTCGCCAATGCTGACGGACGCCTGAAGCCCGGCTTCTTCGTCGAAGCTTCCATTCCCAGCGCAAAGCAAGAAAAAACAATCTTCCTGCCCGAAGCCGCCGTGAATTACCGCTACGGTGTCTACAAAGTTTTCCTGCTGAACGGAAATCGAGTTTCCGAGCGCCAGATCCGTCCCGCCGGCGAGACAGAAGACCAACGGGGCAAACGCTTTGAAGTAGCCGAAGGCTTAAAGCCAGGTGACCGCGTCGCCGTAGCCGTTTCCGGGGATTTGCACGATGGCGCAACGGTTCAGGAACAAGCTGAAGGGAACACTCCCGCGCTGAAGTAATTTCGTCGGAAGCTGACTCACAGGACGCCAATGAAGCTAGCCGAAACCTGCGTAAAATATCCAGTCTTCACCGTGATGCTCATCGCTTTTCTAGTGACGCTCGGTGCTTTTTCCTACCGCGGCCTCGCTGTGGACCTTTTTCCCAAAGCCGATCCCGCTACCGTCAACGTCGACGTCCAATTACCCGGCGCCACGCCCGAAGAAGTGGTCACCGGCGTCGTCCTGCCTCTCGAAGACGCCATTTCGAGCGTCAGCGGCATCGACGAAATCGCCGTCTACTCCAGCGAAGGCTTCGCCGACATCACCTGCACCTTCGTCCTCGAACGCGACATCGACGGCGCCGCCCAGGACATCCGCGAAAAAGTAGCCGCCGCCGTAAATCGCCTCCCGCGCGACACGTTGCCTCCCGTCATCACCAAACAAGACCCGCAATCCGATCCGATCTTGACGCTCCTTGTCAGCGGACCCATCAGCCGCCGCGAACTGACCGAAATCGCCGACAAACAAGTCCGCCGCGCCGTCCAAACGGTAGATGGCGTGGGTAGCGTCGAACTCAACGGCGGCCAAGCTCGCCAAATCCGCGTTCTTCTCGACGCGCAAAAACTCACCGCCCACAATTTCACCGTCCTCGATGTCCGCGACGCCCTCCAGCGAGAAAATGTCGAAGCTCCCGGCGGCCGCATGATTACAGGCCCGCAAGAACTCGGCCTCCGTACTCTCGGGCGCGTCACGTCCGCCGAACAATTTGGCGAAATCGTCGTCGGCACACGCGGCAGCGCGCAGGTTCGCATCCGCGACGTCGCTCAGGTGGAAGACGGCGAGCAAGAACTCCGCACTTGGTCGGCACTTTACCGCAAAGGCGCTCCCGGCCAGGACGTCGTCAGCATTCAAGTCCTCCGTCAATCCGGCACCAACACCGTGCAAGTCGCCGACAACGTAAAAGCCAAGCTCGACGAACTGCGCGCCCAACTCCCACCCGGCGTCCAACTCCTGGTTATCCACGACATCTCCGATTTCATCAAAGCCTCCGTCCACTCACTCCTCGAACACCTAATCCTCGGCAGTATTTTCGCCAGCGCCATCGTTTTTCTCTTCATGCGCAACTGGCGCGCCGTCCTGATCGCCGCCGTCGCCATCCCTGCAAGTATCATCGCCACCTTCACGCTAATGCGCGGCATGGACTTCTCGCTCAACAACATGACGCTCCTCGCTCTCACCCTCGCCGTCGGCATCGTCATCGACGATGCCATCATCGTCCTCGAAAATATCGTGCGCTTCATGGAGGAAAAAGGCGAAGACCGCAAAAACGCCGCCATCAAAGCCACGCAAGAAATCGGCCTGGCCGTCATGGCCACAACGCTCTCGCTTGTGATCATCTTCCTGCCCATCGCCTTCATGAATGGCTACGCCCGCAAATACGTCAACTCTTTCGGCTGGACCATGGCCATGGCCATACTAGTCTCTCTCCTGGTAGCCTTCACGCTAACTCCGATGATGTCCTCGCGCCTCCTCAAGGTTACCGAAAAAGAAAAAAAAGCCCATGCCGCCGGAATTCTGCACTGGATCGAGCAATCTTACTTAAAGCTCCTCGAATGGTCGCTAGCCCATCGCTGGGTCATCATTCTCATCTGCATCGCCACGTTCCTTTCAACCTTCGGCCTCTATCATCTAGTAGGCCGCGACTGGATCCCCTCCGACGATCAATCCGAGTTAATCAGTTCCTTCACGCTCCCCGAAGGCACCGCTCTCTCCAAGACCACAGATTGCGCAGAAGAAATCGCGCAGCGCGTCGTCGCCCTCCCCGAAGTTGCCTTCGTCCAATCCTTCACCCACGGCCCCACCAATCACGCCCACCTCTTCATCGGCCTAGTCCCTCGCAGCGAAAGAAAGCGCAGCCACGAGCAGCTGGCCACCGAAATCCGCGGCTATCTAGCCGGCTATCGCAACATGGTCTCCAACGTCCGCCTCCCGTCCGTTTTTGGCGGCGAGACGTATTTCCCCATAGGCGCGGTCATCCGCGGCCCTGAACTCAACAAACTCGCCGACATCAGCAAACAAGTCGCCAACCTGATGCATCAGTATCCGGACTTGGTCGACGTCAACCCCAGCCTCAATCTCAACACACCCGAACTCCAAGTCAAAGTAGACCGCCAGCGCGCCGCCGACATCGGCGTGCGCATGACCGATGTAAGCGACGCCGTGCGCCTGTTCTATTCCGGCGAAGACGAAATCACCCGTTTCAAAGAAGGCTCCGAGCAATATCCTGTAATCATGCAACTGCTCCAGCAGCAGCGCGACAATCCAGACGTCCTCGCGCAGATGATGGTCCCTTCCACCAAGCTGGGCCAGGTCCGCCTGGAAAATGTCGCTTCGATTGTTCGCGGCGCAGGGCCCGCCACTCTATGGCGCTACAACCGCGAATTCGAAGTCACCGTCTACGCCAACGTAGCGAGCGGCTATCCGCTCGACCTGGCCGCCGCCCACACCATCCAGTCCATCAAAGAAATCGGCCTCCCCCCAGGCTATTCCTATCGCTTCACGGGCCAGGTCAAAGTCCTCGAAGAAACCACATGGAATCTGCTGCTCGCCATGCTCCTGGCCTCCATCTTCATGTACATGGTGCTGGCCGCCCAGTTCGAAAGCTTTTCGCACCCGTTCATCATCATGCTCACGCTCCCGCTAAGCATCCCCTTCGCGCTGCTGTCCCTGTGGATCACCGGCCGCGCCCTAAGCCTCTGGAGCGCCCTCGGAATGTTTTTGTTGTTGGGAATCGTCAAGAAAAATGGAATCCTGCAGGTAGACTACACAAACCGCCTTCGCGCCAGCGGCATACCCGTACGCCAAGCCATCCTAGAAGCCAACCGCGTGCGGCTCCGCCCCATCCTGATGACCACGCTCTCCATCGTAGCCGGCCTAATCCCCGTAGCCGTCGGCATCGGCGCCGGCTCCGAACAACGCGCCTCCATCGCCGTAACCATCATCGGCGGGCAAACCCTCTGCCTGCTCCTGACTCTCCTGGTCGTTCCCGTAGCCTATTCCTACCTCGCCGAGTTCGAGTCCCTCCCGTGGGCCACCGCCGCCCGCCGCCTCTTCACCCGCAATCCGGTCGGCAATTCCTCGGCCGACTAGACGATTCCCCCATTCATTCAGACTTGTTTTCTCGCGCAGCCGGGCAAGTAGCAATTCGTTCCCCTGAGAGCCCTTCGCCCCTGTCACGTCGATCCAATTCATGTGGAATCTTCGCGCGGATTGCTTCCCGGCTCTCCAAGAGCCAACGATCCTCCTCTTCTTGTGTTTCCAGCAAGAGGAGCAAGACTCTCTCGAAACTGCCGCTGCCAGTTACTATGACCTGGTTTTGGATTCTGGCTTCAAGAGCTGCATCGCGAATTTCAATCGGAGAGCCAGAACGAAGGTATGAAGAGGTTTTGAATCGGGAAGCAGCAAGACACTGACTACAACATTTGTATCGAAGACGCAACGCAACTGTGCGCCTTTATAGTCGCCACGAATAGCTAGATGGGACACACATGGTCTGCGGATGGCTTTACTCGGGCCCTCTGGGCTTCGTGCGCGCGATTTTCTCTACGATTGGCACCTTTCGGTGTTTTCCTTCATCATCCAACCGTCGCAGGCAAAGGCGAGGGCGTCTCCAAGGGCGTCTCCCCTCTTCAGCCAGTCCCCAGTCAGGGCCAAGGTTCTCAAGTCCCCAGTCACCTCTCCTGTTCTCCCCGCTTGCGCCAACCGTGCCATCGCAGGCACAATTCGCGTGGTCGATGCGGTGATTCTCACCAGCAAGGAAGGCGCGCGATGCGACGAATAGTCCCAGCACTCATCCTGGCATTTGGCTTTTGCACTTCGATCCACGCACAAACAAAATCTCCCGTGCCGCCGCCCGATTACGGCCAGTGGGAATCGCTCGCCGTGCCGCGCGAATTCGGTGGCCTCTCGCCGGACGGCAAGTGGCTCGCGTATGGCATCAACCGCTCCAATCGTGAAAACGAGTTGCGCGTCACAAACATCGCCGACGGCACCACAAAGACCGCTGCGTTCGGCACGCAACCGGTTTTTTCTCCAGACTCGCTGTGGGTCGCCTACGCCATCGGCTACTCCGAGTCGCAAGAAGACAAGATGAAGAAGGACAAG
>Ga0207132_1083_pt2 | contig 18804 bp, 17 predicted proteins | sample Alteio_BWMinHeat_14_FD_153554 | JGI IMG/M metagenome (GOLD analysis project Ga0207132, IMG submission 153554) | Enriched cells from forest soil in Barre Woods Harvard Forest LTER site, Petersham, Massachusetts, United States -... | ecosystem: Environmental > Terrestrial > Soil > Temperate forest >...
CAAAGTAAACTCAGTGGTCAGTGCGGCCGATTGAAATGCTGCCTGAACTATGAACTCGATACATATCTGGACGCTTTGCAGGAGGGGCAGATATTACAGCTTTCAACAGGAAAATTATTTTTTGAATTTTCTTCTGAAACGCGCTCACACACCATGAATTGAGAGAACGCTAATGCCAATGGCAGTCCTCCTGCACCTTCCGGTGCATTCAGTAATAGCGCGTGACTTAACCTGTTATGCTCAACCAGGTTGCGAAGCTTTACTTTGATTTCCTGCTGACCAATAACCTGACTGAATAACATCCGGCTGGTCTGTATTAATTAAGGTGAGAAGTGATCTCATCACTCATAGGCGTAACCTTGCTGTTATAAACACCAATAAGCTTTCCGTTTTCATCTATCAGGAACTTGGTAAAATTCCATTTGATCACCGGAGCCGGTGTTCCAAGTTTTATAGCTTCATCGGTCAGATACTTGAAAAGTGGAGATGTGTTTTCTCCTACTACATCTGATTTTGCAGCCAGCGGGAAAGTTACCCCATAATTCTTCTGGCAGAATTCTTTGATTTCAGTATTTGTGCCTGGTTCCTGTCCACCGAAATCATTTGCAGGAAAACCCACAATTACCAGCTTGTCTTTGTACTTTTCATATAATTTTTGAAGGTCAGCATACTGAGGAGTAAATCCGCATTTCGATGCTGTATTGACGATCAGTAATTTTTTTCCCTTATATGCGGACAAATCAATGGTTCCACCATCCAGGGCAGGTACTTTGAAATCATACACGCTTACACTGCTATGAATCATAAATAAAATTGGTATGAACAATAATCTTAACATGGTATATTTTTTTATTTTATAATCAATGTTACACTATCAAAGTTAAAGAGAAATGAAGAAGAATCACTGCCGCTCATAACAACCAAGATCAGGAAGATTTACCGGTCTCGGATTGCCATCCAGATCAATGGTAATGCCCAGGTTAGAGCCATGATCCACAGCTGGTGAAGTTGCTTCTACATGAAAATCAAATGTATTTCCAGGAAAACCTGTATCAAGAAATTGGGGATCTGTATTAAGCCATAAAGCGTTGCTGTCAATATTTGTGGGATAGTTTTGTTGTTTCAGAATGGAATGGTCTAATAAAATATTAAATATTGTATTTCCCTGCTTCGAAATCGAAGCTTCATCCGTTATACTCTGACTTCCCCAGAAAATGCAATCCAAAAAGCCGGCGTTCAGATCACTTATCTGGGTTCCATCAGAGCTGGCATTGGAAACAGTGAGTACGGGTTGCTGATGCGTAAGTAAGTCTGTTGAATAAGATGCAACTGTACAAAATTCAAATTGATAAACGCCCCCCAAACTGATTACGATATTTTGTCCGCAATTGCTGATCAGACAATTAATAGCTGTTATACTGGATTGAATGCCCAGTACACCTTCGTCAAGTGAATTGTTGATGATACACTCATTTAATGAAAGTTTTGGATTCAAATCACTGCTGGGTCCTTCAGCAACGAGACTGTGATATCCATTCTGGAAACTGGCAAAGTTCAGCACATTGTCTCTGCTTGCACTCCTGAAATAGATTCCCGGCCACGAACCAGGGTAAGTTGCGTAAGGTTGATCAAGTCGGTCGCCGGTAAAATAGACCCGCTGACTTACCGCAGTATCACCCATTACTTTTAGACTACCATCTATATAAATCGGTGCATCTGCATGCATATATATATGAACGCCGGGCTGGATGGTAAGGGTTGCGTTGCTGTCGATCGTCAGACCTCCATAAATGACATAAGGCAGATCATTTGGCCAAGTGGTATTCGCCTGAATGATCGCATTTTTTAGGAAATGTGCATTCTGACCCCATGCATTTAGCTGTATATATTGATCTATGCCGTTGTAACTGATTCTGATACTGTCCTGTAATAAAAAGGGTGTGGGCTTGGCCCCGGATGGTATGAGTACGGTTACAAAAATATAAAGACTGTCATTAGCCTGAATATTCAGATTAGTGGCACTTGGACCTGGCGTTCCATCAATATTAATGATGAAAGGAGAACCGGAGCCACCTGCCAGGGTTATAGATGAAATTCCGACGCTGTGATCATTATTGTTTATCAGCTTAACCTGTTGAGTAACAGAGCCTGTGGTTGTAAAAACGGTATCGAAGTTCAGTGTATCCGGGGAAAGAAAAATAAGAACACTACCATTCGGATTTGATTGCTTTTGACAGGAAAAAAGCGCGAATACGGCAATAATGCTAAAAAGCAGGTTTTTGAACATCGGGACAAAAATACATTTTAAGCTTAAAGCCCAAGCCCTAAAGCTTAAAACCAATCTGGAAATAGGATAGGCTGCATTATCATGCATCGAAAAAGAAATTTTAGGCTTTGAGTTTTGGGCTTTAGGCTTGAACAGTATGTGCCAGACATGCAATACTAATCCTGACTCCCGATATGCCCAGCAAAACACTGGCACAAGCCTCGAGGCTGGCGCCGGTCGTTATAACGTCATCCACGAGCAAAATATGCTTACCGTAAATTTTTTGTGGATTTCGGATTTCAAAAGTCGATTCCATATTTTTCCAGCGCTGAATCCTGCTTTTATGAGTCTGTGTTTCTGTTTTTTTCACACGTATAATTGCATCCTCAATTACCGGAATTTTTAGCTCTTGTGATAGTCCAATAGCGATCAGTGTCGCCTGGTTATATCCTCTCTTTTTTTCTCTTGCAGCAAACAATGGCAATGGAATTATAATTTCGCATTGGCTGAATCGACATGAATGAATTAAAGTTTCACCCATACGCAGACCGAAATAAATACCGATTTCTTTTTTGCTTTTATATTTAAGCAGATGAAGACTGTGTTGTACTGCAGAACCTGTAGTGAAAAATAAATGGGCTGCTGCAGCTTCTATCCCCGCCCTGCCCCAGAAAATTTTTTCAATTGGGTTGGAAGGGAAATATTCGAAATGAGTCAGGGGCATGCAAGCCTGACAATAAATACAAAATAACATATTTTCTGCAAGCAGATCTGTTCCACACCCGCAACAGGTGTATGGGAAAAAAAGATGTAAGAGTGATTTGACGATGGTAATCTGCGATCTCATTTTAAAGATTGCCCCAATCGCAGAACCTTAGAATAAATATTTATATACTTCTTCCACTTTTCCCATCAATTTAACCTCTATCTGATGAGATTGATTTTTTAAACCTTTTTGATTGTATTTGGAAACAAGAATTTTACTGAATCCTAATTTTTCAGCTTCTGCAATTCGTTGTCCAATCCGGTTTACTGCTCGGATCTCTCCGTTCAATCCAACCTCTCCCGCAAAACAGATATCTGATGAAAGTGGAACATCTTCGAAAGAACTTAACAATGCACACAATACTGCCAGATCAATGGATGGATCTTCTACTTTCAATCCTCCGGCAATATTCAAAAAAACATCTTTAATTCCAAAGTGAAAACCTCCTCTTTTTTCCAGTACTGCCAGCAGTAGTTGCAGGCGTCTGAGATCAAAACCACTCACAGTTCTTTGGGGTGTTCCATATACAGAAGCAGTAACAAGGGCCTGCACCTCAATCAACAGAGGCCGCTGCCCTTCTATACTTGCGGCGATTGCGCTTCCGCTGAGCTGCTCTTCTTTTTGTGTTATCAGAATCTCACTGGGATTGTTGACCTCCTGCATTCCTTCATCCGTCATTTCATAAATCCCGAGTTCTGCTGTACTTCCAAAACGATTTTTTAAAGTGCGAAGTATACGATAAGTATAATGCCTGTCACCTTCAAATTGCAATACGGTATCCACCATATGTTCGAGTATTTTCGGACCAGCAATATTTCCATCTTTGGTAATATGTCCGATAAGAAAAACAGGTGTTCCTGTTTCTTTTGCGAAGCGTTGAAATTCTGCAGCACATTCGCGAATCTGTGAAACGGTACCTGGTGTAGAATCAATATATGATGATTGTAATGTTTGAATAGAGTCAACAATAACGACCTGCGGATTTAATTTTTTTATTTCCTGGAAAATGGACTGTGTTGAAGTTTCAGTTAAGAGGTAAAAATTATCCTGGTTATTCATGAGATGATGATTCCTCACTTTTAACCTGTCAGCCCGCATGCGAATTTGCTGTTCGCTTTCCTCACCGCTGATATAAAGTGTTATAATATTCTTTAACATCAACCCGATCTGAAGAAATAAAGTACTTTTCCCAATGCCTGGTTCTCCCGCTACAAGAATTAAACTTCCAGTTACAATTCCACCTCCTAATACTCGGTTAAGTTCTGTATCTGGTGTAATAATTCTTTTTTCTTCACCACTGATAACTTCGTGAATTGAAATCGTTTTGATTTCTTTTTTATCGGAGATTTTTTTCCATCCGGATTCTACCTTTCTGTCATCTTTATTGATAACTTCTTCAGTGAAAGTATTCCATTGTTCGCAGGAAGGACATTTACCAAGCCATTTTGCACTTTCATAGCCGCAATTATTACAGAAGAAAGCGGTTTTGATTTTACTCATCATTAAAGATAATGGCTCTGAAGGCAGAAAAGTAAAAAGGCCAGCTACCAGAGCTGACCTTTTACTTACTAACCCATTAAATTCTTCCACTAAATTACAAAATCAGGTCACATAACAAAATAAATTTTTCTTCCTGTGAATAACTTTAATAATAAAAATGAAACTTGTATTTATTTGAGAATTAATCTATAATTAATTGATTAATAATTACTTAACACAGTATTTTTTCTTGGAGTTTCTGGTTAAAGTCCTGAAAATGAGCCCATGAAATGTTTAGAAAACTTCCCATTTCATATACATGAAAATACTTAGCCCGAATAGGTAATATTAAAATTATATATAATGTGTTTCGTATAAAAAAGCGGGCGGAAAGGGGGTCATAATTTGATTTCTTCCTCCTGTTTATCGAAGAAATGAAACTCAGTCATGTGGTAATTATTATTTTCCTTAACCTTGATCGCACGTTTATATTTTCTGCGCCATTTCCATTTTTTACTGGAGAACCAGCCACCCTTAGTGAGATAGGCATACATGATGGGGTGAACCATGAGGATTAGATCCTTATGCTGATGATTCAACAGATAGCTGAGATTTTTCTCAATTTCGTCTTCCAGGATCAGGGCAGATGAGATTTTACCGGTACCGTTACAGGTTGGGCAGATTTCCTGGGTATTAATGGTAATCTCAGGCTTCATCCGCTGCCTGGTGATCTGCATGAGACCAAATTTGGAAATAGGCAGAACAGCATGCTTTGCACGGTCAGTTCGCATGAAAGACTCCATCGCTTCCACAAGCTTCCGTTTATTGTCCGGAAGCTTCATATCAATAAAATCTGCAACAATAATGCCTCCCAGGTCGCGGAGCCTCAGCTGGCGGGCAATTTCTTCTGCTGCCTCCAGATTGGTTTCCAATGCATTTTGTTCCTGGTTATTGCTAACGCTTTTATATCCGCTGTTTACATCGATTACGTGCAGGGCTTCAGTATGCTCAACAATCAGATAAGCACCACTGGGCAGGTTTACGGTTTTGCCAAATGCAGCTTTTACCTGTTTTGTTATACCGAAATGATCGAATATGGGAGAACCATTATTATAATAAGAAATGATATCTATTTTGTCCGCGGCAATACGTTGTATATATGTCTTGGTATCGTTAAAAAGATTTCGGTCGTTTACCACTATTTTATTAAAATCTTCATTAAGAAGATCTCGCAACATGCTGGTGGTTTTGGTTTGTTCGCTTAAAATTTTTGCGGGGGCAACTGCGCCGATAAGATTATGCTGAATAAGTTTCCATGTGGCTACGAGGTCTGTTAAATCCTCATGTAGTTCTGCAGTATTTTTACCTTCAGCTGCAGTGCGTACGATAACCCCAAAATTTTTAGGCTTAATGGCTTCTACAATTTTCTGAAGCCTTTTTCTTTCATCCGAAGAATGAATTTTTCGTGATACAGCAACAATATCATTGAATGGTGTAATAACGACAAAACGACCAGGCAGTGATATCTCACAACTCAATCGGGGACCTTTGGCAGCAATGGGCTCTTTCAGAATCTGAACAAGAATATTGGGTTTGCCACTAAGGACTTCATTAATCTTTCCGGTTTTTACAATTTCTGGTTCTACCACAAAAGATCCAAAATCAAATTCATTGTCTTTAGTTGCAAGCATACTTTGCTGGGTAAATTTCAGCAAAGAACGCGCATAGGGACTCAGGTCAGTATAATGAAGGAACGCATCTTTTTCGAAGCCTACATCTACGAATGCAGCATTTAAGCCAGGGATTAATTTTTTTACCTTTCCAAGGTATAAATCTCCTACTGCAAAACTGGCATCAGTTTTTTCATGGTGTAATTCCACCAGCTTTTTATCTTCCAGCAGGGCTATTTCAACTCCCTGAGGGGCTGCATTAATGATCAGTTCCTTGTTCAATGTAGAGTAACATTTACTGCCTGGCCGGTACACACAAGAAGGAATCGAAATGCTGAAGGAGATCTAGTTAACCGCGTCACGGATGCAAACAAGCATTGTAAGCGTTAGCATATAAATGTTTTCAGCAGTACAGGGCCGGAGGGTTATCCGGCCGGAGTGCGTTTATTTGTTCTTTTTCTTATGACGATTTTTACGCAATCTTTTCTTTCTTTTATGGGTTGCAATTTTATGTCGCTTCCTTTTTTTACCACAAGGCATCGATAATTCCTTTTTAGTTTACTAATAATTTCTGTCTTTGCTCCTTCGAGCTTTTATTTTAGAGATCCTAACCTCTCATTGATCGCTGCGATCAGTTCGTGGTTATTGGTCAGTTTTTTTGCAGCTGTATACCAGGTTTTTGCCGATGCATTGTCACCAGTTCTTTCATAAGCTTCGCCAAGACTTAATACGGCTTCAAGGTTTCCAGGGTCATAATGAACCACTTTCAGAAGTCTTTGTATCGCCTTCTCAAATTGCCCCGATTCAATTCCTCCCAATCCCAACATAAGCTGGGCATACATGTTGAGCGAATCTCTTCAGGTCACTTCCAGAATAGCCTGGATTCCTTTCATCACATCTGCCGGTCTTTCTCCCGTACTTCCAAAAATATATGTAGCTCCCAGTCCAATTTTTGTAGAATCATTATCAGGGTTCAGCTTTCCGGCCCTTTCAAAAAGATCCCGGCTTTCATTGGCCATCCAGTTTTTTAGTTCCGGATTATCCTGACCTCTTAGGTTGTTCAAAAATAATTGGGCTGCAAAAGTGAGACTTTTTTCAGAATTTTCCAATTTTGCAGCTTCCGCAGTATAATACGCTGAAGGCAGAAAGCCATTTTCAACGGAATCCTTCCAGAAATTTGATAGCTGATGGAAAACCGCAATCTGTTGATTTTTAACATCTCCTCGAACCACAGCGTTTTCAAGCCTGTTCACATAAGCAAGGTTTTCAGGACTGAGTTTTGTTTTACTTGCATTGAGAATCGTCTTGATATCAAGGGATTGACCCTCATTTTGAGAAGGGACCGCAGATTTCTTTAGAGGAGGAACTGTATTCCCAAAAAAATAAAAAATGACAAGAATAATAATTCCGGATGCGGCTACAATGGCTTGCTGTTTCTTCACGTAGGACTTTTATCCGGCAAAATTACATCTCTTCATCAGGGTTTGGCTGATTATCCTGTATAGATTGAAGTTTTTTGACTTCAGCAACAAATTCCTTGGCAGGTTTGAATGAAGGAATAAAATGTTCAGGAATATGGACAGCAATATTTTTTTTGATATTCCGACCGATTTTAGCCGCTCTTTTTTTTGTGATAAAACTGCCAAAACCGCGTATATAAATATTCTCTCCTTTTGCAAGCGTGTCTTTCACTTCTTTAAACATGGTCTCTAACGTAACCAGTACGTCTACCTTAGGTATACCTGTTTTATCCGAAATTTGATTAACGAGGTCTGCCTTTCTCATGGCGGAATTGTTTTATAAGTTTCTGATTTTAAATATATAACAAAAAAATTAATCCACAACAAATTGTAAAAAATTGAGGGATTAGATTTTTGATGTAATTATATAAATCATTGCATTTCAATAGATTATAAAATATTGATTACCAATGATATAATATATCGTCCGGCATTCTTTATTTTGGGCAACAATGCAAAAGGATTTTACTAATAAATTACTTGAATGGAACAGGAATCAAAATAATCGTTCCATGCCATGGAAGGGAGAATCTGATCCATACAGAATTTGGTTGAGTGAAATTATTTTGCAGCAGACCAGAGTTGAACAGGGGACAGATTATTATAAAAAATTTATTTCCAGTTTTCCAACTATCATGGATCTTGCGAGTGCTTCTGAAAAAGAGATTTTCAAAAATTGGGAAGGTTTGGGTTATTATACCAGATGCAGAAATATGATTACGACGGCCAGAATAATTGCATTTGAAAATGGAGGTCGTTTCCCTTCTACATATCCTGAAATTCTTGCGCTTCCAGGCATCGGTCCGTATACTGCTGCTGCTATAGCTTCATTTGCATTTGGTTTGCCTTATGCCGTAGTTGATGGAAATGTTGAAAGGATAATCGCCAGGTATTTTGGTATCAAAACACCTGTTGGCTCAGCGTCAGGTAAGAAAGAATATACCAAAATAGCTGCTGAACTGCTCGATATAAAAAATCCTTCAGTTTACAATCAGGCCATTATGGATTTTGGTGCAACAATTTGTAAACCTCAGAATCCTCTTTGCTTTAATTGCATTCAGACAAAAAACTGTTACGCATTTCAAATGGGAATGATCAATAAGTTTCCATTGAAAAAGCCCTCACTTAAGCGAAAGAAAAGATGGTTGTATTATTTCATCGTAAATGCAGGAAAAGATAAAATATGGATCCGTGAAAGAATTGAGAAAGATATATGGCAAAACCTCTATGAATTTATTTTATGGGAAACTGGGAAAATAATACCTCAGGATAAAGTTCATCGGACTTCTTTTTTTCAGGATAATTTTGGAAAACGGGGTTTCAGTATTCAGTACATTTCTCCGGCTTTTAGCCAAACGCTTACTCATCAATCCATTACAGGTCTTTTTGTACATCTGAATAAACCCCTTGATAAATTGCCGGGTTACCAGTCAGTTTCAAAGGAAAGTCTCAGAGAATACCCCTTTCCAAAAATTATAACAGACTATATTAAAAATTCACCTTTTCTCTGATCTGTGGTAAAGGATTTGATACTATAGCAATGGAAATTCCAGTACAGGAAGAATCCCTGAAGAAAGAACATGAACATTATAATCAGCAAATTATGAGGGGTGTTAACAGAGTAATGCTTATTGGCAACCTGGGCAAAGATCCGGATGTTCAATTTTTGGAAGGAAATATAGGTGTGGCAAAATTTTCTCTGGCCACAACGGAAACTTTTAAAGACCGGACAGGAAAACTTATTTCTCAAACTGAGTGGCATACAGTGGTTTTATGGCGCGGCCTTGCTGAACTGGCACAGAAATATCTTCACAAGGGGAGTCTGGTTTATATTGAAGGCAGATTGCGCACCCGCAGCTGGGAAGATAAAGATGGAAACAAAAAATTTGCTACTGAAGTAGTGGGAGATAATCTCATAATGCTTGATAAAAAAATAGAAGGCAGCCATTCTACCATTTCGCCTCAGGAAGGAATGGAAGGGTTAAATGGGTCAGATTCTGCAACAGTCGGAGAACCTTCCCCGGATCTACCTTTTTAAAGCTGTATAGCCAAGTTTTATTAAATTTACAATCCCGCATACTGAAGCAGAACTGCTTTTTATGCGTGAATAAAAGATTTTTAACGAAACCAGTCAATTTTGGATCACCCTTTCAACATGTCATCAGTCAACGGGCATGCAGGTCTTCTTTTATTCATCAATGCGCAGGCTACAACCATTCTTGTTATCCTGATCCTTTTTTTTCTCGTCATGTCATTTATTGTTTCGGGATCCAGAATAGCTTTTTTTTCTTTAAGTGATAAGGAAATCAATATCCTGAAAACTAAACAGGATAGCTCCTGGAGAAGAATTGTTAATCTACTGGAAGAACCCAAGGCCCTTCTCGCTTCTTTATTGATCGCTAATATTTTGCTCAATATTGGGATCATTATTCTTTCAAATTTCCTGATTGATCAGGTTATTTCTTTTAAACAGGATTATTGGTTTTTCGAATTCATGATGAAAGTAGTAATGGTGAGTTTTGTATTGATTCTTTTTGGTGAAGTAATGCCGAAAGTCTGGGCCAGTCAGAATACGCTCCAGTTTGCATTTTATACTTCAGGAGTAACAGAAGTCATTCATCTGCTTTTCAGAAGACTTGGAATCCTGCTGGCATATCAATCGGAAAAACTTGAAAGGCTTTTTGGCAGCCAGCGGTCTGCTGCCAACAGCCTTGAGGAATTGGATCACGCCATCGATAACGATACAACAGAAGAAGAAAAAAATATTTTAAAAGGAATAATAAAGTTTGGAAATATTACAGTTAAGCAAATCATGAAAACCCGTCTGGATGTAAGCGGAATCGAAGACCAACTGAATTTCGGGCAACTGAAACGCAAAATTGAAGAGCTTCATTATTCACGTCTACCGGTTTATAAAAAAAGCCTGGATGATATTACAGGTATGATTCATACAAAAGACCTGATACCCTTCCTGAACGAACCTGATGAATTTGAATGGCACAGTCAGCTCCGTTCCCCTCATTTTGTTCACGAACATAAAATGATTAAGGATTTGTTACAGGAATTTCAATCAAGCCGTATACATTTTGCAATCGTAGTGGATGAATTCGGAGGCACCAGCGGTATAGTCACGCTTGAAGATATTATGGAAGAAGTAATCGGGGATATAAAGGATGAATTTGATGAGGATGAGGGATCGGAAGCAAAACAGGACGACGGTTCATATATATTCGAGGGAAGGACAATGATCAACGACGTATGCAAAATCCTGAACCTGCCGGTTGACACATTTGACAATGTTAAGGGAGATTCTGATTCCCTTGCAGGACTCATCCTTGAACTTGCGGGTGAAATACCTAAAATAAATGATATTATTATCTGTGGGGATTTTGAATTTACTATCCTGGAGGCTGACAGTAGCCGGATTAAAAAAGTAAAAGTCCGTATTAAACAATAAAACCCAGACCTTGTACCGTATAATAATCAGGTTTTTTACTTTTTGTTTTTCACTTTTTTTATTAACTGCATGTAACAGTGTCTATTCTCCCAAACCACGGGGATATTTCAGAATTGATTTTCCGGCTCATGCTTATCAGACTTTTGATCGTCCGGAATTTCCTTATTCATTTGAATACCCTGTTTATGGAAATATTATCAGGGATACTGCATTTTTTGGCGATAAACCAGAAAATCCCTACTGGATTAATGTAGATTTCCCAAGGTTTCATGCAAGAATTTATATCAGTTATAAAGAAGTGAATGGTAATTTTGACAAGCTTCGTGAAGATGCATATAAAATGACTTACAAGCATACTTATAAAGCAAGTTCTATTGAAGATTCAATAATTAATACACCCCTGGGTGTTCATGGTATATTTTTTAATGTAGGTGGAAATGCTGCCACTGCCAAACAGTTTTTCGTGAGCGATTCAACCAGCCATTTTCTGCGGGGAGCTTTATACTTCGATACAACCCCAAATTCAGATTCCTTAGGTATTGTTAATACTTTTCTTCAGGATGATATGTTTCATCTTATCAATACTTTGAAGTGGAAAAACTGATACGGAATCCTTTCTGATATGCTATCTTAGCCTGATTTTCAAACAAAACACTTGATTGCAATAAATAATATATTGGTTAGCGACGAAGTGATTTCGGAACAGTTCGTTTGTGATCTGAACAAATGTAAAGGCGGCTGTTGCGAAGATGGCGACTCCGGAGCACCCCTGGCGACGGAAGAACTCGCATTACTAAGAGAATTAATTGATGAAATTAAACCTTATGTGACTCCGGAAGGCTTGAAATTGCTTGAGTCAGAAGGACTCTATAAATACGATCAGGAATTTGGATGGGTAACTCCTACTATTGCCGGACGCATGTGTGCTTACGGATTCAGGGACGGACAGGGAATCATAAAATGCGGTATTGAGCAGGCTTATCTTGAAAAGAAAATCTCCTGGAGAAAACCAGTCAGTTGTCATTTGTTTCCTGTTAAAATTACGAAAAGTAAGAGGCGGGATCAGGAATATGTAAATTATGAACCCAGGACAGACCTATGTAAAGCCGCTTGCAAACTTGGCAGGCAATTGAAAGTTCCTGTCTATATATTTTTGAAGGAAGCGCTGATCAGGAAGTATGGAAATGATTTTTATTCTGCTCTGGAGGCGGCAGCTGATCATGTTAAAAAAGATAAAGCCTGACCTTGTCTATGAAAATTTTTTCTCTGATTTTCTTTTTTCTTTTTGTATTATTTTCTGTTCAGTCCTCTACCGCACAGGATTCATCGAATTATATTCCTCCCGTTCCGAAAAAAACTGCAAAGCATAGACACATCGTAAAAGATTCCACTGCCAGAACTATTATTGATACGGGACTTAATAAGGATACACTGACAATCAAGAGCCCGGGTTTGAAAAAATCAAATAAGCACCAGACGATTTTAAATGATTCTACAGAATTTGAAGCCAGATATTTTTATAACAATGTGGTACGAATTATTCGAATACCAAGAAAGAAAGTAAAACTTATTGTTTTGCCGGTTGATTCAGTTATCGATAATGATTTAATAGTGGATTCAGCTGCGGCAGCAATATCTGATTCGATAAAAATAGCCGTCCGGGATTCTCTTTTCATAGTAGATTCATTAAAAGCCATCGCAACAGCTTTTGCTGATTCAGTATATAAAGACTCCGTTAAACGTCATTGGATCGGGTGGAAAAAGTACCAGATTAACCCGGATCAATCTTTTGCCATGTATTCTAAACGGGTGTTGAAAGGCAAAAGCAAGTCACAGCTTCAGTATAATATCGCAGACTTTTATTTGTACCTGAATGGTCAACTTGTAATGCCACCTATCAAGGGATTTAGTTTTTTTGCCGCGGGGTGCCTTTGTTTTAAATATGATGATACTCTATTACTCAATAGTGGTCTCGGCTTCAAGGTAGGTGTAGGTGTGGGAATTAAAATAATTCAGGGAAGATTTACAAGTTCTCTGCACGCCAATACACATAATTTGGAATTATATAAACTGTCAGAGGACGATTCTGTTTATCTGCGAAGCGTCATGGCAGAGCCCATTACGCAAACTTTGAAATTGCAAAGTGAGCCTGCATATTCTGACAACGAAATTATTATCGGGGAATATCGTGCTACCTATAAAAAATTCTACCAAAAAAATAAAGATGATGAAGATGAAGGCCGGCAATATATGGTCAGAATTGTTTTCAGATGCCGGGTAAGCGGTGGCATTGATAGTATGAAATCTCTCAATACTCCTGGCAGTAAATAGGTCAGCTCCTTATATAATTGATTAACTTCATCATATGACCAACAGAGAAAATGCACTTACTTTTTTGGACAAGAGTGACACCAAGTCTGCTGATTTGGATCACCGTAAAAAAATCAATTATAATATTGGAAAATACAATGCTGTTGTTCCTCAGGGTAAACAGCAATATGAAAATATTAACCTGGCACGGGAAAGAGCCAAGAACATTAAGTGGCGGTCACTTGAATCGCTGGATCAGCAACTGGAAAGATTTGAACAGGCTTTTACCAAACGGGGAGGGAAAGTGATCTGGGCAGAAGACACCGCAGAAGCTCTAAAGGAAATTCTTGCCATTTGCAAGGCTAAACAATGCAAGGCCATCGTGAAAAGCAAGAGCATGGTAACGGAAGAAATTCATCTGAATGCATTTCTGGAGGATAACGGAATTGAAAGCCTTGAAACGGATCTTGGAGAATATATACAACAGTTGGATGGAGAACCTCCCTACCATATTGTTACTCCGGCCATGCATAAAAGCAAAGAAGACATTGCCCGGTTATTTCATGAAAAATTAAACACAGCACCTGGGCTCTCACCTTCCGAACTTACTCTTATTGCGAGGGAGAACATGCGGAAAAAATATCTGGAGGCCCAGATTGGTATTACAGGCGCGAATTTTATTATCGCAGATACAGGCAGTATTGCAGTATCAGAAAATGAAGGCAATGCAAGATTATGTTCTTCTTATCCCAAAACACATATTGTAATTACCGGAATTGAAAAAGTAATTCCTTCGCTGAATGATCTTGCTTTGTTCTGGCCACTGCTGGCTACTTTTGGAACAGGTCAGCGGATTACAAGTTATAATTCGATCATATCAGGCCCCCGGCAATCAGGAGAGTACGACGGACCTGAAGAAATGTATGTTATTCTGATTGATAATAACCGCTCTACAATGCTTGCTAATACAAAACTCAGAGAGAGCCTCTATTGTATCCGTTGTGGTGCTTGTTTAAACGCCTGCCCTGTTTATAAAAATATCGGTGGCCATACTTATGGAACTACTTATAGTGGTCCTATCGGAGCGGTTATTACACCACATCTTAAAAATCTTGGCGAATGGAAACACCTGAGCTATGCTTCTTCTTTATGTGGAAATTGCACGGAAGTATGCGCCGTGAAAATAAACCTGCATGAATTATTACTGGAAAACAGGCACGAAGCTGTGCAGGAGGGATCTGCAGGATGGATGGAAAAATTAGCCTGGAAAGGATGGAAACAGGCAAGCTTGCATAGAAAATGGATGAATATGGGCAACTCAAAAATAAAAAACTGGTTTATCAATCGCGTCTTCCGCGGATGGAACAGGCAAAGAGCCGACCTCCATTTCCCTGAAAAGAGTTTTAATCAACGATGGATCGAAAAGCATAAACTCTGAATATGCTTTTTTATAGTGGTCAAAATAGCCCCCGACTGACTTACATATTGGATCTGATCAGCAATGAAATCTTCAATGAACCTTTCATACTGATTTCGGATAAGGAGGCATTCATTTCTTATGCAGGGACTAAATTAAATTACTCTGATGAAAGATTGTCGGGAAATGAATTTTTTATTAAACCCCATGGACTTCTCTTTGAAAAGGACATTCACCAGCAGCAAATTAACCGGATCGATTTTTTAGGTAAACCTGCTTTTTTTGAAACGTCAGGAGATTATCCTTTTGACGTTTTTGCAGCTTCTTTTTTTCTGGTAAGCCGGTATGAAGAATATCTTCACTTTCAGCCGGATAAATACGGCCGTTATCCACACCAGGATTCTCTCGCTTTCAGGGAAAATTTTCTTGATTTCCCTCTCATAAATTACTGGCTGGAAGATTTCAAAACAACCCTTCGTCAGAAATTTCCGGACATAATCTTTCGCATGAAAGATTTCAAATTTATTCCCACTTATGATATTGACATTGCGTATTCTTATAAATATAAGGGACTGAAGCGTAACCTGGGTGGCTTTTTCATGTCGACTTTCAAAGGTCAGTGGTTAAATCTACTGGATCGTTGGGATGTGTTGTTTAATAAGAAAAAGGACCCCTTTGATTCCTATGAATGGCTGGATTCGCTGCACCTTTATTGCAGAACACGTGCGTATTATTTTTTTCTTCTCGCGAAAAAACAAATTGGAGTCGATAAAAATATTTCTCCTGAAAAGCCCGAATTACAGTCGCTGATTGCATATCATGCCCTTGGTTATACGGTGGGAATTCATCCTTCATGGCAAAGTGGGGACGAAGAAGCAATTTTAATGGAAGAAGTGGATGAGCTCGAGAAAATAATAAGGACACCTGTAAAATACAGTCGACAGCATTATATCCGAATGATATTACCGCATACTTATCGCAAACTGATCAATGTGGGAATTGAAAAAGAATTTTCAATGGGATATGGTACAACCAATGGGTTTCGCGCATCCATTGCTTCTTCTTTCTACTGGTATGATCTGAAGGCAGAAAAGAAAACCGGACTGATGTTATTCCCTTTTTGTTTTATGGATTCGAATTCCTTTTATCAAAATAAATCCAGGCCCAAAGAAGCATTTACTGAACTGATGGACTATTATCGAAAAATTAAACAAATCAACGGACTGATGGTAACCACCTGGCATAATAACTTCTTTGGAACAGATCCTATGTTTGCCGGCTGGAAAGAAGTATACGAAGTGTTTCTAAAGGATCAGATATACTGGGATATGTGAAAAAGCCTAAAGCTCAAAGCCCAAAGCTTCATTTTATACATTCTCAGTTCTATATAATTTTACTTTGCTACATTGTTAAACACATCATGTTGCTAATGTTTAAAATGCCGCATCCCTGTAATAACCATCACGAGTCCTTTCTGTTTGCAAAATTCAATACTATCCTTATCGCGAATAGAGCCTCCGGGTTGTATAAAACTGGTAACTCCTTCCGCGGCAGCAATATGTACACAGTCGTCAAAAGGAAAGAATGCATCAGATGCCAATGCGGCTCCCTGCAAATTGAATTTAAACTGATGTGCCTTTTCAATTGCCTGTCTCAAGGAATCTATCCTGCTTGTTTGGCCACAACCTTTTCCAATAAGCTGTTTATTTTTTATCAGGGCAATTGCGTTTGACTTCAGGTGTTTGCAGACAAGGTTACCAAACACCAGGTCTTCTTTCTCGGCATCTGTGCTGTTTCTTCCACCTGCTTCCTCCCATTTCAAATAATTTCCTTTATCCATATCCTGGATCAGTACGCCATTAAGCAGGGATTTTTTTACAAGACTTTCCTCAGGCTTCTTAATCAACTGAAGCAGGATACGGTTCTTTTTTGACTTTAGAATCTCCATTGCTTCATTGCTAAATGATGGTGCAATAAGTACCTCAAAAAATAATTCGCGCATGGCTTCTGCAGTACTCACGTCAATTTCATTATTACAAACAAGGACACCGCCAAATGCACTTTCAGGATCTCCTGCCAATGCATGATCCCAGGCGTTTCTTGTGGAATTACGTACAGCAATGCCACACACATTAGTATGTTTAATTATCGCAAATACTGTTTTCTCTTCAAATTCATATATGAGCTGAATAGCAGCGTCGATATCCACCAGGTTATTATATGAAATTTCTTTTCCGCTCAATTGTTTAAAAATACTTTCCCAGTCACCCTCAAAATATGCTTGTTGATGCGGATTTTCTCCATAACGTAAATGCTTAATGGATTTTAAATCACCTATTGGCTTGCCAGGATTAAAATATTCATGTATAGCAAGATCATATCCTGCAACCACTTCAAAAGCTTTTGCCGCGAGTTCTTTTCTTTGGGCGAGTGTAAGTTCTCCTTGTTGGGTGACTAACAATTGTTCAAGAAGGGGATAATCTTTCTTATCAGCAATAACTGCAACGTGGGAGAAATTTTTCGCAGCTGCCCGGATCATGGAAGGGCCACCAATATCAATCTTTTCAATAATTGCTTTTTCTTCCTTTGTATTGGCCACTGTTTCCTGAAATGGATACAGATCTACTATTACAAGGTCGATTTCAGGAATATGATATTGTTTCATCTCCTCTATATCCTTCGCTTCTTCCCTTCTTCCAAGTATGCCTCCAAATATAGAAGGGTGCAATGTTTTAACCCGACCCCCCAGGATGGATGGATAGCTTGTAAGCTCTTCTGCACCAATACAGGCGATACCCAGCCCTTCGATAAATGTTTTTGTTCCTCCAGTCGAGATCAATTTTACTCCGAGTTTATTCAATTGTCTCACGATGGGTTCAAGACCATCTTTATAGAAAACAGAAATGAGTGCTGATTGTATTTTTTTCGTCATATATAATCTTTAAACCGGTGTGGCTGAAGAAGAGCCGCAAATTTACTGCAATAGGTTTTCCCGGCAAAGTCAGGCTAATCAAACAGACCGATAATCTGAGAAAGACAGATGCTGCCCAATCCAGTGAACAGCCAATTTTTCTGTTTTAAAAAAAGGAAGCGGAAAAAACAAAATATGATAAAATAAAACAAAATAAGTTGTGGCAGGGTTAGAGTTAATTGGGATATGACAGAACCAGGTAACTTCGAAATATAAAAAATAAACCCATTTAAGAAATGTATTAAAAGACCCAATAACCATCCAATAAACTGACCTAAAGGAAGAATAAATGAAAAAACGCATAAAAGAATTCCTCCGATCAGAATACCGCTCGATAAGGGTACCGCCAGCAAATTAGCAACAAGGAAATAACTCGGAAACTGGTGAAAGTAATATATACTGAGAGGCGTAGTCAAAACCTGGGCCGCCAGGCTTACAGATGCAGCATTCCAGATTGAAACAAGGATTTTATTTTGTAAAAGTAGCATATCCCTCAATGGTTTAGAAAATAAACTGAGACTGAGTACGGCAGCATAACTAAGCTGAAAGCCAATGTCCCAGGCCCAATTTGGTTCAAAACAAAGTAATAGAAATGCAGATGCAGCAAGGGTGTTAATAAATACAGTTTCTCTTAGAATATTGCGTGCAATCAGTGTAATACTGAACATTCCTGCCGCACGTATAACTGATGGGGACGCCCCGGAAAGCAGACTATATCCCCATAAACTGGTTATAATTAAGACCAATTTTATCCATTTACTAAGCTTTTTTCTCCAGGTTTTTTGCAAAGCAAGCTGAAGCGTATAGCAGATGAGAGCAAGATGCAACCCTGATATGGAAATTATATGGATGACTCCTGAATTGGCATAGGATTTCAATAGGCCTGGATCCAGATCTTCAGTAAAACCGACCATCAGTGCTTCCAGTAAAGTGTTCCCGGATTTGTCT
>Ga0207132_1100_pt1 | contig 18791 bp, 14 predicted proteins | sample Alteio_BWMinHeat_14_FD_153554 | JGI IMG/M metagenome (GOLD analysis project Ga0207132, IMG submission 153554) | Enriched cells from forest soil in Barre Woods Harvard Forest LTER site, Petersham, Massachusetts, United States -... | ecosystem: Environmental > Terrestrial > Soil > Temperate forest >...
GCTGATCGGGAAAAGTTTTATAAAAAAGCGACCTTGGTCACTAATGGTTTAAGTTTAACCGCCGAGAAAATACAGGGATTATTAAATGAGCCGAATTAATATTGTCTACCGCAGGTAAACGCCATCCTCTTCACCTTCTTCGTCTAAAACAACGTCAACATGCTCTTTTAATACCGTGGAGAGCGCCATACCGGCGTAATCGGTCGTCATTGGGAATTTCTTATGGTTACGGTCTATCAATACTGCAGTCCGTAACTTTTTAAGCGGTACGTCCCTGAAAACGCCAAAGCCGTAGGCCAGGGTTTTGCCATGGGCGTTCATCCATTGCATATTGTCAAAATAACAAGGCAAGCCCCCGCCGGTCGAAATCACGGCGTTCTCGGGATATCTGGTTTGCTTTAAAACTTCTGATTCCAGTTTACGAAAAGCATCTTCACCATTTTTGGAGAAATACTCAGCTATCGTCATGCCAACCTGCGCTTCCAGCACGTGATCAAGATCCATAAACATGTACCCTAGTCTGCTTGCCAGTTTGCGGCCCAGTGTAGTTTTGCCGCAGCCCATAAAACCGATAAGGAAAATAAGCCCCAACCCACTCGATGTGGTGGACGAACTATCATCAGCGGGCAAACTATTTTCTGAATTATCCATCATTTTATTCAAACATGCCCTGCGGAAACTATCATCTGCGCTCTGTTAATTATCAGTTAAGAAAGTTTTACCCTTGGATCAATCCAAACATAAATAAAATCTACCAGGATGTTTATGATCACAAAGATAAAGGCAATAAACAATATAGAACCCATTACTACAGGGAAATCTGACATCTCTAAAGCGTCGACCGTTGTTTTCCCAAGCCCGTTATACCCAAATACATATTCCACAAAAAATGAGCCGGCCAGCAAAGATGCAAACCAGTTGGCTATTGCGGTAATTACGGGGTTCATCGCGTTTTTTAAGGCATGCCGGTATATGATTGTGCGCTTGCTTAATCCCTTAGCTTTTGCTGTGCGGATATAGTCTTTGGCCAGCTCGTCGAGCATGGCATTTCGGGTAAGCTGCACTATAATTGCTAATGGGCGTAACCCAAGCGTCACCATTGGCAGCACCAAATTTCGCCAGGTGATCACTTCGCCTTTAAAAGGATCGTAGGTATACAAACTGCCCGACATGTTGAGACCTGTGTATTTTGACAGCTCAAAACCGAATATCCAGGCGATGATAATCCCAGCAAAAAAAGACGGCGCCGAAACCCCCAGGGTTGAGAAGCCGATAGCAAGCCTATCGATCCACGTATTTTGGTGCACTGCGCTCATCACGCCAAAAAAAACGCCTATTATGATCGCAAACAGCATTGCCGTTGTGGCGAGCACCAATGTATTTGGTATAACTTCGAGTAGCAGCGCGGCAACTTCCTTTCGCGTTTGATAGGAGCGGCGCAAATAGGGCCATTTTAATGCGAGCGCCCTGCTCTTTGAAACAGGGAACAGTTTTACATAATGGTATTTTTCTTGCTCTTCCTTATTGTCCAAATGAACGCCTATCGGCGAAAGGTCATTGATATAATACAGGAACTGTACGGGAACCGGTTTATCCAGGCCAAATTCCTTGCGTATAGCCTGGAGTGATTGAACATCAGCCCGTTGTCCCTGGGTCATGCGCGCTGGATCGACGGGTAAAACATTGAACAGGAAAAACACGACCACCACAATACCCAGCATTACTGCTATGCTATAAAATAATTTGCGGATGAGGTAGCGAATCATTTATTGCTGTTGAAAATATTGTTTTACCAGTTCGTCGTATTTGGGAATGGAATGGTAATGCCATTTGTTGATGATTGTACCGTTTTTTAACAACAATATTCCGGGGTTTGCCCTCACCATCGACTTAAGCGGCACTTCGTCGGCATAAAATATTTCGAAAGCCAAATTATGCTTCTTGGCAAATGCTTCGGCAAACTGGGCCGAATTGGAGGTTAGCATTACCGTACGCTTGCCATAATTTGAGGACAGGTTTATCGCGAGTGCATTCAGGCGGTCAATGGCATTTTCGTTTGTTTCCCGCAGGTCATAGGCAACGATCATAAAATTATCAAACGGATTCGAGAGTAATTCTTTTGTGTAATCAGTTCCCTGGGCATCGTGGATGGTCAGATCCTGTATTTTGGGGGCAAAGCCCTTTTTTACAAAACGCCGTTCCGGCTCACCCACCACCTGCCAGTTATTGTCCTTCCAAATATTGCTGCTCATGTATTCCTTATCGTTCATCACCTTGGTTTCGCCTGTTTTCTTATTTTTAAGATTATAGGTCAGCTCGTATTCGTCCGGTTTTGCACCGGGAGGTGTTTTCATTTCATCCGGGATATTTGCTCCTATTTTGTAGGGAAGAAAATCGATCACCGGCGAAAAATTATAGGTGTACAAACCCACGCCTACTGATACGATAGTTGCAGCCAGCAACAGCTGATCGCCGGATTTGGCGATGAACAGCGGCTGTATCTTCTTCCTGTTTTTAAATATGACCAGCACCAGCACCAGCAAAAATAAATCCTTGCTGAACGATTGCCAGGGCGTTAATGGTATCGCGTCGCCAAAGCAGCCGCAGGTTTGAACCACTTTAAAAACCGCCGAATAAAAGGTTAAAAAGGCGAAGAAAATAATGAGCAGCAATAAGCCCCATGCGACCTTTACGGACCTAACCCCAATCAACAGGGCAAACCCGAGGATGATCTCCAACGCGCACAATAAAATGGCTATGGTGAGGGCAAACCCACTTAAAAATGTAAGGTGAAGAACTTCAAAATACTCCTCCAGTTTATATGAAAAACCAAGCGGATCGTTAATTTTTACAAGGCCCGAAAAAATAAAAAGCACACCTACAAATATTCGGCAGGCCCATAACCACCAGGGGGCAGATTTATTATCAGAATTATTTTTCATATTATTTGAAAGAATTGTAATGTTGTAATGTTGGAACGTTGAAATGTTACTTTTAGCGGGCTTCCCAATCCTGCAACCCCCATTTCAACTTTTTATAAATCACAACACAAAGTGGCTAAAGATACATTTTTTCAAAAAAAAGCGACGTTAAATGCAGGGGGCAAATTGCTTGATTTAAGCAGCCCCCGCGTAATGGGGGTAATTAACCTTACGCCCGATTCTTTTTTTGCCGGCAGCCGGCGGCAGAGCGTTGACCAAGCATTACAACTGGCCGAAAAGATGCTGACCGAAGGCGCAACGTTTTTGGATTTGGGTGCATACTCTTCCCGACCGGGCGCGGATGACATTTCGGTTCAAGAGGAAACAGATCGCTTGTTGCCGGTTGTTGAAGCCCTTGCTGCCGGTTTTCCCGAAGCCATTTTATCGATTGATACCTTTCGCGCAAAAGTCGCTGAAACAGCGGTCAGGACCGGCGCGCATATGATTAATGACATTTCGGGCGGGCAGTTGGACGACGAGATGTTTGCTATCGTCGCGAGGCTGCAGGTTCCGTATATTTTGATGCACATGAAGGGTAACCCCAGGACCATGAACCGGCAGGCGCAATATGAAGACGTATTTGCCGAAGTTTATGATTATTTCGCCGATAGGTACTATCAATTAAAACAACTCGGCGCACATGATGTGATCATTGATCCCGGTTTCGGCTTTGCTAAAAAGCGCGAACAAAGTTATGCCCTGATGCATCGGCTCCAGGATTTTAACAGGCTGCAATTGCCCATACTCGCAGGTGTATCGCGCAAAACCATGATATATGGTTTGTTGGGCCTGACGGCCGAAGAAGCGCTGAATGGTACGACCGCCCTAAATACCATCGCCCTTACCAAAGGCGCCGACATCCTAAGGGTGCATGATGTAAAAGAAGCGGTTGAAGCGGTTAAAATCTTTGAAGCCTGCCAGTGACCTGGCCTGCGATTAATCCGATATTTTTTGGTAATCAGTAGTGGCAATATCCGGAATCAGCGGTTTTATGGTCAATGTGCTGTTATTTAAGCTGATCAGCGATTTAAAGGATGTGTCGCTATCGAAATATATCTCATCATAAACTGCCTGGTTGATTTTGAAACCATTTCTACGGATGTGAAAGGCACCCTGGTTGCTTGGTTTATTATTAATATAATGTATGTAAGTGCTGTCAGTGTTAAACTGCATAATGTTGCCGTTGCCAACGGCATAGGTTGAATCGGGCGGATAGATATTTCCACCATACACCCTTCTTGCCTCCCATTTCCCGAAAAGGTTTGTGTTCAAAGGCTCGTTTCCTTTTTTGCATGATACCGCAAAAAATACAATTGCAGCAGCCGCAAGTATAAATGCTTTCATGATCGTTTTTTTTAATATTTACGCTCACAGATGATAAAATGTAACAAATCAGGACGATTTTATTAGGACCTTAGCAGCAATATTCAGAATGGAGGCTTTTCAAATCTTAAAGAGGGGAATTTTTCCATCTCAAATAACCGCTTTTCTATCGCTTTCCATGTGTATTTCTGATTGACCATCTGAATAGGCTCACTAAAGTTTACATCGCCGTGGTATGACAGGGCTTTTAATATCATTACGGGATTTCTTGATGCGTATTTATTTTCATAAGCTTCCATCATTTGTCTCAACGATAAATAAGAGGATAAAAATGCAATGTCAACAAAATCTTTCAAACGGGTACCGTTTCCTAAAATGGCGTTAAGTTTCATTGCTGAAATATCCTCCAGACTCGCAATTTTTATACCTTCTATCTCATTTAATTTATTTACAAGAGGGTAGGGATGCGTTATCAGGTCGACTTTGATATTATCAATTTGCCCTTTGAGCGTGTTTTTAGCAAGATAATCCAATTGAAACCCCCTGGTTGCTTCAAGGTGCCTGAGCATTTGGGTTTCATCAAAAGTATTTTGCGAAAATAAATCTATATCAATACTGATCCGGTGACCGATTTGCAAGGAAAGAGCAGTTCCGCCAACGAGGAAAAAGTTCTCCAGGTTTTTGTCAAGCGCCAAATTCTTTAGGAGTTCCAGTGTACCTGCCGTAACTGTTTCTTTTCGTAACATTTCATTTCCGATAAAGGAAGTTCAAAAGCCAGGCTGACAAAGTTCATGTCTTTATCATTCAAATAAGGAATAGTTTTTATCGCTTCTCTCATACCCTCTTCGCCGTATAAGTTAAGCGCCGCCCACCAGTCATGAGGCCAACCCCTTTCGATCACTCTCTGCACCACCACATTTCTCATTTTCTGAAAGTCGAATTGCGAAAGATCGTATTCCCACAATAGTGAAGGACGTATTGTTGCTTCCGGATGTTTTTTATAATCTTCTAAATAAATAAAATTCATTTCAAAGGTGTCGTTGGGCTAATCAAATATAACATTTTCGACTGGGATTTGGCTAACGAGCCATTTTTTCGTTTGAACTTAAATTCATTAGTTCATTAGTTCACTGGTCCATTAGTGCCCGCTGGTTGAACGTGTTCTGAAAAACCTTTCGCCTTTTACCTTAAAACTACTCACTCCTCAAACTCTCCACCGGGTTGGCCAGCGCTGCCTTAATGGATTGAAAACTCACCGTTATAAAGGCTATGAGCACAGCGGCCCCGCCTGCTGCAATAAATATCCATGCATTAATGCCGATGCGGTAGGCGAAATCCCGTAAAAACCAATGGTTCATAGCGTACCAGGCCAATGGCGTGGCGATAATGACCGCAATAAGCGTAAGCTTTAAGAAATCTTTGGCGATAAGGCCCACTATCCCCGCTACGCTGGCGCCAAGTACCTTGCGAATACCGATCTCCTTTGTGCGCTGCACTGTCGTAAATGCAGAGAGCGCGAAGAGGCCCATACAGGCAAGTAAAATGGCGAGCGTTGAAAAGATACCAAACAAATCAGCCTTTTGTTGATCGGACTGGTACATGCTGTTATAATTATCGTCAAGGAAGCGATAGGTAAAAGGCATGGTGGGCACGCGGCTTTTCCACAGTGTTTGTAAGGCCAGTAGGGTGGCTGGAGCATTTTGGCCCGTTGTTTTTAAAAGAATATAATTGGTAAACGACGTGTCGAGGAAAAGCATCATCGGGCCGATAGGCTGGCGCAACGATGCAAAGTGGAAATCTTTGATGACCCCTACAACGGTACCCCGGGAGCCTTTGATAACAGTTTTGCCGATAGCCTGTTGCGGCGACCAGCCAAGGTCTTTAGCAGCTGTCTCGTTTAAAATAAAGGAATATTTAAAATTTTTGTATTTGTTGGTGGTATCCATCAGCTTAAACTCGGCATCGGTAAAGTCCGCTCCGGCGATGAGTTTCATATTCAGGGTTTTTATGAGCCCGATGTCTGATGGCAGGCAGATGATGTTCAAATCCTTTTTACCATGGCCATCGTCGGCGGTGATGCCATCTCCCCATTGTACAGAAGTAGGCATGGCATTTGCGCCGCTAACGCTGGTGATGCCGGGCATTCGGGAGATCTCAGACTTCAGCGCTTCATAGTGCTGGTGCGCATTATCGTCAGTTGTTATAACGATGACATGGTCTTTATCATAACCCAAATCCTTATGCCTGATATAGTTTAGCTGCTGCACCACGATGATCGTCGCGATAATAAGGCAAACTGAAACAGCAAACTGGAAGACAATAAGCGCCTGCCGAAAAAAGCCCCCGGACGAGCTTAGCCTTAAACCGGATTTGAGAATGCTGATCAGCCGCATGTTCGACAGTACAAACGCGGGGTAACTACCGGAGGCAAAAGCAATAAACGTGCAGAGCACCAGCATAATTAGTATAGGCAGCGGGTGCAACCAGACCATAAAAGATAGCTGCTTGCCGGTCAGTTGGTTGAAGTAGGGTAAAAATATGACCGCAAATACCGCGGCAAAAACAAGAGCGATCAGGGTCAGTAAGAACGACTCGCCGATAAACTGCCCAAAAAGCTGTGATTTTTGAGCGCCCAAGACCTTTCGAATGCCGATTTCGGTGCTTTTGGCGCTGGACTGCACCGTTGCAAGGTTGGTATAATTGATACAGGCGATGATGAGAATGAGCAGGGCGATGATGCCAAGTACATAAACCGCAGTCGCGTTACCCGATGGTTCCAGCCCGTCGAGCTGCGAATGCAGGTGCACCCGCAGCATTGGCTCCAGCTTATAGGTAAGGGGGCTGTTGGCGGCCAATTTGAGCTCGCCCTTGCTGACGCCCATCATATAGGTATCCAGTTGTCGCTGAAAAACGGGCAGCTGGTCTTTATTTTTCAGCAACAGGTAAGTTATATAGTTGGCGGTCCACCATTCTTCGTGTTTAGAAGCCCAGATGGATGAAAACGAACCGATAAAATCAAACTTAATCTGCGAATTTTCCGGGGCATCAGTTGTTACACCTGTCACCTGGAAAATTTTTGGCGGCCCGTACCAACCCACAGATAGTGTTTTACCGATCGGGTCGCTGTTGCCAAAATATTTGGTTGCCATGGATTGGGTGATTACCACTTTATTAGGCGCATCAAGCACCGTTTTCGGATCACCCTTCAGTAACGAAAATGAAAAAACCTTAAAAAAAGCAGAATCGGCGTACAAAAACCGCTTCTCGATATACATCTGGCTGCCATACTTCATCACCACGGTGCCATTGATAGTACGAACAAAGCTTTCCACTTGCGGAAAGGTGCGCTGCAGCTGCGGGCCGGCTTTGCTGCCTGTAGTTGCATATTTTTCCTTACCCCCCTCGCCAAACTGCATCGTCATCCGAACAATGCGGTCGGCGTTTTGGTTGAAACGATCATAGCTGAGCTCATTAATAATAAATAAGCCGATCAGCAAACAACTACTAATACCCACGGTTAAACCCACCAGGTTTATCAGGGTGTACAGCCTGCTTTTTTGCCGCCTGCGAAATGCGATTTTAAAATAAGTCCAGATCATGGTTCGTTAGTTCATTGGTTCACTCGTTCATTAGTTCATTAGTGTTGTTAGCGCTAATCATTTTCCGTTTCATAACTGCCAACTGCTACTGCAAACTGCCAACTTTCTCTCATTCGCTTCTCAAACTATTTACAGGGTTAACCAGCGCGGCCCCGATGGCCTTATAGCCCACAGTTAACCATGCAATTATTACGGATATAACCATCGCCAATATAAATATCCCTGGTCCCAAGTTTATCTTATATGCAAAAGCCTGGAGCCATTTGTTCATAAAATACCAGCCAATCGGAGCCGAAATGGCAAAAGCGACTAAAATTAATAAAGTGAATTCTTTGGAGAACAAGTAAACGATATTGCTAACCGATGCGCCAAGTGTTTTGCGGATTCCAACCTCTTTGGTGCGCTGTACCGCCATAAACGACACCAGCCCATATAAGCCCAAACAGGAAATAAAAATGGCAATGCCGGCGAATATTTTATATAAGGCCGATAATTGAGTTTCCCGGTCATAAAATTTGGCAATCTTGTCATCCAGGAATTGGTATTCGTATACATCTTTCGGGAAAGCGTTGCTCCACAGTTTTTGGACGGCCGCTAATGATTGCTGCATGTTATTGCCCTGCAATTTGATATTTATAGTTTCATAAGCATCCCTCCACGAACTCATTAACACCGCCGGAATTGCCTCCTTCAATGAAGCTACGTTAAAATCCTTAACCACTCCAACTATGCGGGCCGTTGTCTTTTTATCGTCCTGCAGGCTTATATATTTCCCGATGGCCTCTTTGGGGTTATGCAATCCCAATTTTTTTGTCAGAGTTTCGTTAACTATGTATCGGCTAATGGTGTCGCTTTTGGCGTAAGGGCCGCCAGCAATAAATTCGAGGTTGTAAAGCTTAAAATATTCCGCATCGGCCCACTTTAAGTTAGCTTCAAAATCTGTTTTTTTTGGCGAATTGTTATATCTAAAGTTGCCGCCCCAGTTGCTGTTGTCAGATGGGCTTGTAAAGCTAAAGCTCACATCTTTTATGCCGGATTGCTGCAATAATTGATCGTGCAGAGCATTTAGTTTCGTATGTGCTATACTATCCTCAGGGACTGGGACGGTAATTATTGCGTCTTTGTCAAAGCCCAGCGACTTGTTACTAAAATAACTCATTTGGCTTATGAATACTAGAGTAACAATCACTAGTAATTGGGCAATAAAAAATTGGACGACTACCAGGCTCCGCCTTAAAGAAATACCGCCTGCATTTCCTGCTGCAATTTTGTTTTTCAAAGCTGTAATCGGGTTAAACCCGGATAAAACTATGGCAGGATAAAATCCGGATAAAAATGTAACTCCGAGAATAACCGCCACCAGAAAAACCCATACAAGCGGATCGGTCAAAAATGCGGTGTTCAATTTTGTTTTGAGCAGTTGATTTAAGAACGGGAGGGCAATCTCAGCAATACCTATGGCAAGCACAACAGCACAGACCGTTATTATAAATGTTTCACTGATGAACTGCAATGTCAGCTGATTCCGGTTGCTGCCAAGGACTTTCCTGATCCCAACCTCCTTTGAACGGTTAATAGCCTGTGCTGTAGCCAGGTTGATGAAATTAACGCAGGCAATTATCAGCAGAAATATCCCGATCAGGCTCAATGCTTTTATCAAATCCATGCTGAATGTGTGGCTGTCAAAAACGCCCAAACGGTCATCAAAGTGCATTTCGTTTAATGGCTGGGCCATCATGCCATCCTTTACGTATTCGGCAGGTTTATGTTTCTTAACCAACGCAGCCAGGTCATTGTTAAAAGTGCCAACAGAAATGTTAGCCGGTAAACGGGCAAAACAATAATGACTCCTGAAAGTACTCGTCCAATTTTTCAGGTTACTTTTAAAATAAGTATTGTTAAGCGTTGCAAAAGAAATTACCGTACTTAAATGCAGGTCGGTATTGGCAGGCATGTTTTCTAAAATACCAGTAACTTTCAGGTATTTTTATTTTCGTATACAATGGTTTTGCCTACAGCATCCCTCCAGTTGCCGAAATATTTTTCGGCTGTTTCCTGTGTTAATACTACAGTATTAGGTTCAGTTAGCGCAGCTTTTTTATCGCCAGCTAACCATGCAAAATTGAATATGCCGAAAAATTGCGGATCAGAAAAAAAAATGTCCGGTTCCTTAAATTTCTTTAAAACCCTTGCATTATCATCTAAAACACTTATTTGTCCGCCATTCCGGAATATTGAGGTTACTTTTATTTGAGGATAGTCAATTCGCAACCCCTGTGATGTTGGTAGCGGGACACCTGTGCCATACTGCATCCCTTCCGGCGTTTTTGCAGCCGTAACAACGCGGTAAATACGGTCCTTATTCTGATGAAAATTATCAAAACTGGTTTCATAGTGTATAACGAGGAAGATAAGCAGAGAGGCTGCTATTCCGATAGCTAAGCCCGCAATATTTATTGCTGTATAACTTTTGTTGCGAATCAAATTTCGCCCCACGGTTTTAAGATTGTTTTTTATCATGACTTTACCAATTATTGATTTAGTGAATTATTGAATTGATAATTTGTTCATTAGTTCAATTGTTCATTAGCGTTAATCATTTGTCGTTTCATAACTGCCAACTGCTACTGCAAACTGCCAACTTTCTCTCATTCGCTCCTCAAACTATTTACCGGGTTTGAAAGGGCAGCTTTTATCGACTGGAAACCGATAGTAATAATAGCGATAATTGTGGCAGTAAGCCCTGCAAGGGCCAAAACCCACCATTGTATATTTACACGGTAGGCAAAATCCTGCAGCCACTTATTCATTAAATACCATCCGGCCGGCAATGCGATCAGCATCGCTATCAATACCAGTTTTATAAAATCAAACGATAGCATAGTTGTAATGGCCGATACACTTGCCCCCAAAACTTTCCGGATACCTATCTCTTTTGTGCGCTGTTCAGCGGCATAAGCAGCCAGACCAAACAGACCCAGGCAGGCAATTATTATTGCCAGGGTGGTAAATACAATAAACACGGTGCCTACACGCTGCTCGGTCCGGTAGGTAGCATCAAAATCCTGGTCCATAAACGAGAAATTCATCCTTACATTCGAAGACAGCCCGCTCCATTTGTCCCTGATCTGTGACAGCAGGGCCGGAATATTCTTCGCGTTTATCCTGACGCTTAACGCGCCGGTATTATGGCCCATTGTCAATACCATCGGGCTGACTACATCGCGCAGCGAAGCGAAATTGAAATCCTTAACTACCCCGATGATGTGATATTTTTTTGAGTTCGACACTGTCTGCTCGCCGCCATTTGACCGGTATAAGGGTTTGTTCAGGGGATTATCCAGACCTAAAAATTTAGCAGCGGCTTCGTTAATGATGACGCCTGAAGAGTCTGTCAGTATTTCGTTTGAAAAGCTTCGGCCTGCGGCCATTTTCATGTCCAGTGTTTTTATATAATCTTCGTCAACTTCCCATGTTTGAGGGAACAGCGCCTTTTTCTGATCGAAAGAAGCATCTTTAAAAAATATACTGGTGTTTTTTTGGTTGGCAGTCGGTAAAAAACCAGTTAGTGTAGCATCGTCAACGCCGGGTATTTGCTTTACTTCCTGCTTAAAGGTTTGCGCCCGGTTACCCAGCTCAAAAGCGTTTTGAACAATGAGCACCTGGTTACGGTTGTAGCCGAGATCCTTGCTTTGAATATAATTGAGTTGGTTGTGGATAACTAAGGTGCCAACAATGAGGAAGATAGATATGGAAAATTGCAAAACCACCAGGAAACTCCGCAAACCGCCGCCTTTAAACCCTGCCGATAATTTACCCTTCAGCACATCAATGGGCTGAAACCCCGAAAGGAATAAGGCAGGATACGCGCCTGCAAGTGAACCTACGATTAAGATAATACACCCTAATGCAGGAATAAGCCAGGTCAGCATTTGGCCGTTAATAACCATGTTTTTACCGGATAACTGGTTAAATGCCGGTAGCAATACTGCGGCCGAAAAAAAGGCAATGAGTGTAGCAACAAGTGTAATTAAGATAGACTCCGTAAGAAACTGGAAAACCAGGTATTTTCGTCGCGACCCCAGTACTTTGCGTACGCCAACCTCGCGGGCGCGATTTGACGAACGGGCCGTGGAAAGATTCATAAAGTTGACACAGGCAATCAGCAAGATAAAAAGGGCGATCGCCGAAAAGATGTAAACATATTGCACCGAGCTGTTCGGTCCAAGCTCGCCGGTACGGTTTGATTTGAGGTGTATATCAGTCAAGGCTGTTAAATTGAGCCTGAAATAGCTGCCGCTTTTCTCGAACTCGGTGGTGTTCATTTTTAACTGCGACTGCATTTGGGGGCCGCTGTATTTGTTAAGAAACCCGGGCAAAGCGGCTTCAAGCTTTTTATGATCGGGGGCATTTTTAAATAAAACATAAGTATTGTAATCACTTCTTAACCATTGATCCGATCGGCTGTCGGGAAATGTCGACATCGATATAAAGAAATCGAAATTAAAATGAGAGGTCCTTGGGATATCTTTTATTACACCGGTAACCTTGTAAAAATCTTTATCATCAAAAGTTAACGTTCTGCCAACTACAGCTGTGCTGTTAAAGTATTTTTTTGCGGCAGACTCAGTTAGCACCACGCTATTCGGTTCGGCCAGGGCAGCTGTCCGGCTGCCACTGATCATCGGCAAGGTAAAAACGTCGAATAAGGAAGGATCGGCAAAGGCGATATTATTTTCAAGGATGTTTTCCGCCCCTTTCTTAACATGCCGCGAGCCGGCATTTTTTATCCTTACGGTATTTTCAACGTATGGAAAGTCGTTTTTCAACGTCTGCGCCAGGGGCGGCATACACACAGCGTAGAGCACATTATTTTCGCCAAGTTTCAGGTCCTCGTTTACACGGTAAATACGGTCGGCTTTGGTGTTGTAGCGGTCATAACTTAGTTCATCTACTACATAAAATATAATCAGCAGGCAACTGGCCAGGCCAAGAGACAGTCCCAGAACATTTAGTAGCGTGAAACCTCTGTTTTTCAGCAGGCTTCTGTATGCGGTTTTAATATAGTTGCGTATCATGGTTTGTTTATTGGTTCATTAGTTCATTGGTTCACTGGTTCATTTGTTAATTGGTATCTATCGCGGGGCTTAAATACCCTTCGTCCGTTAAAGCTTTAGCGACGGCGGATTTTACCTTAACAAAAACTGCCCACTGCTACTGCAAACTGCTACTCTGACCGAAGGCTATTCACCGGGTTTGCCCGGGCTGCTTTTATGGTTTGGAAAGCCGACGTCAGGATAGACGTTGCCAGCATCAAAACGCCGCCGCCGGCGAAAATCCACCAGCTGATGGCGGTGCGGTCGGCGAAGGTTTCCATCCATTTATTTAGCGCCAGCCATCCTATCGGAACAACGATAATAAAAGCAAGCATTACGAGCAGCACAATTTCGCGCGATAGTAACGCGACGATTTGTGTTACTGTTGCACCCAGTACTTTGCGTACGCCGATCTCCTTGGTGCGTTGGCTGGTGGTAAATATAGCCAGGCCAAGCAAGCCGAGGCAGCTGATCAATATGGACAAGCCCGTGGCCCATTTGAGCAGGGTAACCGTATTTTCTTCCTTGCTGTACAAATTGGCCACTGTTTCGTCTACAAAATGGTATTCAAAATCATCGGCCGGGTATACATGCTTCCAGTATTGTTGCATGGCGGCTATGGCGGCATGCCAGTTACTGCCTGGGCCGGGTTTAAGGGCTATGTGAAAAATATTGCCGGAATTTTTTTTGTCGGTGTTGGAAAGGATAGCGAGCGGCGCAATCGGCGCGTGCAATGATTCCTGGTGAAAATCGGACACTACTCCGATGATTTGCATGCGGGTATCGCCGTCAAATTTGTCGATGTTTTTACCTACGGCGTCCTGCGGATTGCGGAAGCCAAGTATCCTGGCGTAAGTATTGTTGATCAAAAATGCCTTACCTGCATCGCCGGGCTGCAGGTTACGCCCTGCCAGCAGGCGGATATGATAGAGCTTGATATAATTTTCGTCGCCAAATTTTTCGTCGAGGCCTTCAGTCGTTATCTCCTTCTTGCCATTAAAGTAATGGGCTTCGGTACTGTTGGCATTTTCTGATGAAGGTGCATCGTTACCCATGCTAACCATTTCTACCTGGGGTACGACCCTGAACTGGTTCAACAATACCAGGTTTCCCTTTGGATTGATGTTTTTAAACGGCGAGGCCACCGTTAGAATGCCTTCCTTTTTGAAACCGAGGTCCTTGTTCACCGCATAATAGATCTGCTTGCTCACCATAACGGTTGCGATAATGAAAAATTGGGCGATGACGAATTGCGTAACGATCAAGGATTTACGCATCCATTCGTTCCGCGACCCTTTGCCGCCAACTACCTTGTTTTTAAGCACCTCGACAGGTTTGTATCCCGACAAGATTACAGCCGGGTAAAATCCGGATAGCAAGCTCACAACAATTGACAATCCCAGCAGGAATAAAATAATCCCTGGCTGTGCAAACAGATCCAATTTGATACCCTGCGGAATAAAACCGGAAAAAAGGTTAAGTATCACAGGCGTAAGCGCTGCTGCTGCTATAACAGCCAGCAGGGTTGTGAGCCAGGTTTCGGCCAGGAACTGACCGATCAGCTGCAGCCTGGTGCTGCCCATGGTTTTACGCACGCCTATCTCGCGGGCCCGCTGGGTGGATTGGGCAGTAGTGAGATTTATAAAATTGATACAACCGCACAATAGCAAAAACAACGCTATCCCAAGTAGATAATAAAGCGTGGTGACGTTAGCTGTTTCCCAGTTTGAGATGCCGCCATAATTGGCATCGAAATGAATTTTATTAAGCGGCTGCAAGGCCAGCGTCTGTGTCCTTCCCGGTTTTTGTTTGTCATTTTTTTTGAGGATGGCATTCAATTGATCCTGCACCCGAGCAGCCGAAACACCGGGCGAAAGCTTCACAAAAAACTGCCGCATCTGATTATGGCCACCCCAGTTGTGCAGTTGAAGCTGCATGCGCCAGCTTATGTGGGCGAAGGCTGTTTGGTAAGAGATAAAATCGTGGAAGGTAAAATCGGTATTATCCCGGATCGGCGCTACGATACCCGATACCGAGGTTTTGATGGTATCGTAAGTAACCGTTTTGCCAATTACATGTTCATATGGTATCCCCGGGAAATAAACCGCCGCCTGGTCTGAAGTTAATACCACATGATCGGGTTCGTTAAGCGCTGTTTTGGGCGAGCCGGCCAGCCATTTGTATTGAAGCAATTGAAAATAGCTGCCGTCGGCAAAGGCGACATCCGGCTGCTGCTTAAACTTAACAGCCGCGCCGCCAGCCTTTTGGATAAATACATTCGGCGGTGTCATGTGAAACACCGACGCGAATACCTCAAGCCCCGTCACGTGGTCTTTAACCGCCCAGGGTAAAGGCCCGCTTACGCCGGGGTTATACGCCGGACTGCCTTCGAAATTGAAATTGGTTACTACGCGATAAATGCGCTTGCCGTCCTTTTCGAACTTATCAAACGTAAAATCATGCTGAACCAGTAGGTAAATAACCAGGCAGGCGGCAATGCCTACAGAAAGCCCGGTGATGTTGATCAGCGTAAACACCTTGTGCCGCCAAAAATTGCGGAATGCGATTTTGAGATAGTTTTTTATCATGGTTAGTTCAATGGTTCATTTGTTCATTAGTTCATTGGTGACCATCGCGGGTCTAAACACCCTTCGACCGTCAAAGCTTTAGCGACGGCGGATTTTACCTCAATAAAAACTGCCAGCTGCTACTGCCCACTGCTACTCGCTCCTAAGGCTCTTAACCGGGTTTGCAATCGCTGCCTTAATACTCTGATAGCTTACAGTCATTAGTGTGATGACGATAGCGCCCGCTGCTGTAATGCCAAATATCCACCACGAAAGCTTGGCTTGGTAAGTATAGTGCTGCAGCCAACTGTGCATAAAGTAATAGGAAACTGGTGTAGCGATCAACAGCGAAATAATTACCAGCACTACAAAATCTTTCGACATCAGCCGCCACAAGCCAAAAACGGTAGCACCCAGCACCTTGCGCACGCCAAATTCTTTGATGCGCTGCTCGGCCATAAAAGAAGCCATACCAAACAAGCCCAAGCAACTGATAAAGATGGCCAGGAGGGCAAACGAGGTCGACAATTTACCTATACGCTCTTCATCGGCGTATTTTTTGGCATACTCGTCATCAACAAATTGAAAGGAAAATGGAACTGAAGGCATATAGGTTTTACAAATTGCCTGGATTTTCCTGATCGCCTCATGGGTACTCAAATACGGGTTTATTTTGATAATGATCGCGTCGAAACTGTCGCCGATATAAAAAATCGTTTGTTTAGCCGGCTCATAAGGCGATCCCATAACCATGTCTTTTATTACACCAATAATGGTATAGGATTTATTCTGACTTCCGAACTGACTTCCGAAACTTATGGTTTGCCCAATGGGATCTTTTAGTCCCATATATCTAACCGCAGCCTCATTCAATACAACTTTTGAAGAGTCGGTAAGAAACTTTGCCGAAAAATCCCGCCCGGCATTAAACTGCCAGCCAACCGTTTGACCATATTCGGTAGTTACGCGGATATTGGCAAAATTAATCGCTAATCCCGGGTCTTTGCCGCTCCAGGTCACGTCGGACCTGCTATTGTGTATCTCCGTCATCGGGCTCGACGATTCGGCTACCTCCGCTACTGCACCAGATTTGATCAGGTCCTGTCTGAAAGCATCATATTGTTTATCGATTTCGTGATTGCCCGTTGCGAGACTTATTAACCCGGCCCTGCTATAGCCAACAGGTCGGTTTTTGGCAACCTGTACCTGGTTAAAAACGACGATGGTGCCTATGATCAGGATAATGGAAACACTGAACTGCACCACAACAAGTACTTTGCGCGGGATAGCGGCCAAAGGCCCGGCTTTGAAAGTGCCCTTCAATACCTTTACAGGCTTAAACGACGAAAGGTACAATGCAGGATAACTGCCGGCAATAACGCCGGTAAACAAGGTAAACCCGATACCCATCAACCAGAAAAGCGGACCGCTCCATAAAATATGCATGTCCTTATCGGCAACATCATTAAAAAAGGGCAATCCAAACGTTATTAGTATTAATGAAAGGCCGAATGCCATTACCGCGATCAGCAGCGATTCGCAAAAGAACTGGCTGATCAATTGCCCCCTTACAGAGCCAACGGCTTTGCGTATGCCTACTTCTTTAGCCCGTTTTTCACTTCGGGCGGTGCTGAGGTTCATAAAGTTAATGCAGGCTAGCAGCAGCACAAATATCCCGATGACGCCAAAAAGCCACACGTATTCGATACCACCTCCTGTATTGACGCCATTTTTAAATTCAGCGTATAAATGCCATTTGCTCATCGGCTGAAGAAACAACCCGGGTTTCATTTTGACTTCGCCCGGCGCACCATTTTTCAGCTTAATATCTTTTATTTTTTCCGAGAGGGCGTTCATATTTACCTGATCGGCCACCTGTGCGAACACCTGGAAGGAATCTTCGCCCCAGTCAGTCGCTGCTCTTTTTAGCCAATCCTCGGTGGAGGTAAAATAATTCCATGGCGCCATGAATTTGAGATCGTGCAAAGTGGTATTGCGGGGCAAATCCTTGTAGACCCCTGAAACTGTCAGGCTAGCCCGATTATCAAACTTTACAATTTTCCCAATCGGTTCCGCATTGCCAAATAGCGCACTCGCCACTGATTGGGAAATCAATAACGACGATGGCCCTGCCTTACGCGACCCACTCAGCATTTTGAGCGTGAAGATTTCGGGAATTTCGGGAGTTACGAATGTGCCGGAAAAGGATATCTTTTTGTCGGCCACTGTTAAAACATGCCCCTGTATCCAAAACATAACGCCGGTATGCTTAAAATTGCTGCCATAGTTTTTGCGTAATTCTTCTTCCACCGGCAGCGATGTTGCGCCTCCGGTGCTCACTGCGCCATTAAAGGTTTTATTTTGCATTACCTGTGCAATGCGGTCGTAGTTCTGGTGGTATTTGTCGAACGATAATTCATCCCATATCCACAAACCGATCAGCATAGCCACCGCCATGCCTACTGCCAGCCCGCCAACATTGATAAAAGAAGAAGCCTTGTTTTTGATGAGATTTCTCCAGGCGATTTTTAAATAGTTCCTAATCATAGAATAATTTAGCTACAGAGTTTACAAATTATGTAAATTGTACTTAAATTCTATGCCAAGCTGATAATATATTTAATATGAGTATGTTACAGAAGGAATCATGCCTGAAATTGTATCGATAGCGAACATGTACCGTTCATTTTCATGCTAGTTAGACCATGGGAGAATTTGCTCAAAGTGTATTTATTTTTTGACGTAGACCGATGTCACGCCGTCAGCGTAGGTATTTCCGATGGTAAGGCTGTCTGTTTTTTGAATTATAAAATCACCAGAGGGGCTTCCGTTGAAATAAATACCATCGTAGGTTGCGCCGGCAAAGGAGATATTATTTTTGATGATACGAAAGGGTCCGTGTCCTCCGATAGTATCCTTGTGGGAGTATTGATAGGTACTGTCGCTATTAAACTGGAGGATATAGCCATTTCCGGACGGAAAGGTTTTAATGTAGCCGGCTATGGTTCCCGACTGACCCCTTAATTCCCAGCTGCCAAAAAGCCCGGTGGGTTTTACATTTCCTTTTTTGCAGGACGCCAGGCAAAAGGAGATCATTAAAGCAGCAGCAAACAGCGGGGTTTTCATAATTTTATGTTTTTAGATTTTGCGCCTGCGAAACGCAAAATGTAACAATTTGAGAAAAATTATTTAAGCAGGAAATCATCTAAAAAATAATATGAAATT
>Ga0207132_1101_pt1 | contig 18778 bp, 9 predicted proteins | sample Alteio_BWMinHeat_14_FD_153554 | JGI IMG/M metagenome (GOLD analysis project Ga0207132, IMG submission 153554) | Enriched cells from forest soil in Barre Woods Harvard Forest LTER site, Petersham, Massachusetts, United States -... | ecosystem: Environmental > Terrestrial > Soil > Temperate forest >...
AACGGGGAAATCTACCTTTCAAAGGACGAAACACTGGTAAACACAAGCAATTCCTTTCAGGCCGGTTTAAAATGGGATAGCGTTGGCGGCCCCGCTAATATGCCGGTCAATCTCCAAATCCCGTATAATCAAAGTTTTATTCATTTCATTTACGGCAATTTAAATTTAGTTCCGCACGATACTACCCGCTACCGGTATATATTGAATGGAGTTGATAAGGATTGGAGCGCGGTCACAAGCGATACCTCCACCGTAAATTATATGAACCTGCAGCCAGGCGGCTATACCTTTGAAGTGATCAGCAGGAGTGCAGATAATTTATGGAGCCTGCCCGCAAAGTTTAGTTTTACGGTCGCTCCGCCATGGTGGAAAACATGGTGGGCTTATATCACTTACATTATTCTTTTTGCAGGCGCGGTGTGGACATTTGTTTACTATCGTTCGCTTCAGCTGGTAAAAGAAAAACGCATACTCGAAAACAAGGTACACCTGGCCACCGAAGAAATAACACAGCAAAAGGAAGAGATAGCGGCGCAGCGCGATTCGCTGGAAACCCAGCGCAATGACCTGGAAAAAACGCTGGTTGAATTAAAAACCACGCAAACCCAGCTCATCCAGTCCGAAAAAATGGCATCACTTGGCGAGCTGACTGCGGGGATTGCCCATGAGATACAAAACCCGTTGAACTTTGTGAATAATTTTTCGCAGGTGAGCGCCGAGTTGATTGACGAGCTTGGCGAAGAACTGGACAAGGGCGATATTGAAGAAGCCAGGACCATCGCCGCTAACGTAAAGCTAAACCTCGAAAAGATCAGCCACCATGGCAAACGTGCCGACGGCATTGTAAAAGGCATGCTTGAGCATAGCCGGGCATCATCCGGGCAAAAGGAACCCACTAATATCAATGCACTCGCAGATGAATACCTGCGCCTGGCTTACCACGGCTTAAGGTCCAAAGACAAAAGCTTCAATGCCGATCTTATTACGCATTTTGACCCTGATTTGCCAAAAATAGACGTGATTCCGCAAGACATTGGCAGGGTACTGCTTAATTTGTTTAACAACGCCTTTTATGCGGTAAATCAAAAGCAAAAAACGGCGGGCGAAGGCTATAAACCGGAAGTATCGATAAGTACGTCTGTCGAAAACGAGCTGGTGGTCATAAAAGTAAAAGATAATGGCGTGGGCATGCCAGATGCGATAAAAGAAAAGATCATGCAGCCATTTTTCACCACCAAACCTACCGGCGAAGGCACCGGGTTGGGATTGAGCTTAAGTTATGATATGGTGGTGAAAGGGCATGGTGGAAAAATCGAAGCTAATAGCAAAGAGGGTGAGTTTACTGAGCTTATTGTTACACTGCCGATAAACTTATGAAGACGAAAAATAAAAACTATACCGATGCTTGTTTATTTCATTTCAACATTTTAATAATTGGATTATGAAAAACTTTGCCCTGATAGGCGTGCTTCTCCTTTTTAGCTGCTTCGCCTATTCACAAAACAAAAAGATAGACAGCCTTGATCGCCTTATTGCCAAAGCGGCTTCAGACACACAAAAAATTAATTTAACCATTTCAAAAATCAGGATAGTAGCAAACATTAATCTCGATTCGGCTATTGCGCTTGCAAACAAAACCATCGAAAAAGCTAAGCAAATAAATTATAAAAAGGGGGAAGCAGGCGCCCGGATAGCTTTGGCGAGTAATTATTGTTTTAAAGGCGCCTATAGCGCAGCAAAAGAAAACCTTGATGTTTCCAAACAAATTCTTTCACAAATAAGCGATCCGGTCGCGGTTGGAAAAATGAATAAGATTTACGGCATTATGTACTCCATGCAAAATAAGTTTGATAGCGCACACCTTTTTTTCCAGCGGGGGATCGCCGCCGCTACGGCAATAAATGATAAGGTTATGCTAAGTGAAATATTGCAAAACAATGCAATTGCCTACCAGCAGCAATCTAACTTTCCGCAGGCTTTATTATATTATCAAAAAGCCCTGGGCATTGCCGCGCAGTTAAATGATGAGGAGACAGAAGCATATGTTTATCTTAACATCGCGATAACTTATCAATCTATTGATGATTACCTAAGGGCCGAACAAAGTTATTTAAAGGCGGCGGGCCTGGCAAAAAAATTGGATCTTAAAAACGTACTCGCGTATACCTATTCAAACCTTTCCTCATTTTATGAAGGAACGAAAAAGTTTAAAGATCAATATGATTTTGGGATGAAAGCCGCGCTTTTAGGTAAACAAATGGGCGACGAAGGCATAGAGGCGTCCAGTTTATCAAGAGCTGCTCTGGCCTTGTCGTCTCAAAATAAATTTGACGACGCGGAGAAATTAAACCGGCAATCAATGGCCGTTGCTGATGCATCCAAACAGCCTTACAACATATACCAGGCTTATTCAGATATGGGAATTATACTCCGCGCGCAAAAAAAATATAATGAAGCGATTCCATATTTTGAAAAAGCGTTCCGGTCATTAACAAAATCCGATCTCTATACCAAAGAAGTTGGCAGTACGTACGCTGATCTGTCAGAATGTTATGAAAAAACCGGCGATTATAATAAAGCGCTGGCCAACTATAAAATCTCGGCGAAAATTGCCGATTCCGTGCGGGGCAGGGAAAATATAAAAAAAGCCACAGAGCTCACGATGAATTATGATTTTGAAAAAAAACAGCAGATCACAAAATTCGAAGAGCAGAAACAAAACGACCTGGCAAAAACAAGGCAAATTGCTTTATCAATTGGCTTAGTGCTCACATTGATTTTGGCCGGCGTCGCCCTTAATGGTTTTAAAAATAAACGGCGGGCCAATCTTCAGCTTCAGCATCAAAAGGAAAAAGTAGAAAGCACGCTGACGGAATTAAAATCAACCCAAAACCAACTTATCCAATCGGCAAAAATGGCCTCGCTGGGTGAGCTGACGGCCGGTATTGCCCACGAGATACAAAACCCATTGAACTTCGTGAATAACTTCTCCGAAGTAAACCGTGAAATGCTGGAAGAGCTGAAAGCCGAAAGCAAAAAGCCGAATGCAGAGCGCGACCAGCAACTTGAAATCGAGTTGATAAATGACCTGATAGGCAATGAAGCAAAAATAAACCTGCACGGCAAACGTGCCGATGCCATTGTAAAAGGGATGCTGCAGCACAGCCAGTCGGGCACTGGGACAAAAGAACCAACAAACATTAACGCCTTGGCCGATGAATGTATGCGCCTGGCTTATCATGGCATAAGGGCAAAAGACAAGTCTTTTAATGCAGATTTGATAACCCGGCTGGATAAAGCACTGCCTTTGGTAAATGTGATACCGCAGGACATGGTTCGGGTAATGCTCAACCTGTTTAACAACGCCTTTTATGCTGTAAATCAGAAAGCGAAAACAAACGGCAATGGTTATCAACCTGAAGTGGCGGTGAGCACATCATCAGTTGACGGGCATATCTCCATCAGCGTAAAAGATAACGGCAACGGCATCCCCGATGCGATAAAAGAAAAGATCATGCAGCCATTTTTCACCACCAAACCGACGGGTGAGGGAACTGGATTGGGTTTGAGCTTAACTTATGATATGGTGGTGAAGGGGCATGGAGGGGGTATACAGGTTAATAGTGTGGAAGGGGAAGGATCGGAGTTTATTATTTCGCTGCCGCTTAATTGATTTCAATGAACAAGCTTTAAATTTATCTTTATAACGAATACTATTCCAAATTAATTCAGAATCATGAAATCAGTAATAATTACAGGCACCAGTAAGGGTATAGGATTGCAAACAGCGCTTGCCTTCGCCCGTGCAGGTTATAAAGTTTTCGCTACCATGCGCAATCCCGTAAACGCAGTCGATTTCAGACAAAAGATCCAGGATGAAGGTTTGGCAATAACTATTTCGGCGATGGACGTAGATGACGACGAATCAGTAAAAAGCTGCATAGGCGCCATCCTGCTTCAAAACGGCCCGATAGATGTACTTGTAAACAATGCCGGTATTGAATATCACGGCTCCATTGAGGAGGTGCCCCTGGCTGATTTTAAAGCTGTGATGGAAACCAACTATTTTGGGGCGGTACGGTGCATCAAAGCGGTATTGCCGCAAATGCGCGAAGGTCGTAGCGGCTGCATTATTAATGTTAGTTCCATTTCGGGTAGGGTCGCTAATACACCTATGGGCCCGTACGCGGCCAGCAAATTCGCACTCGAGGCGATAAGCGAAGCGCTGGCCCAGGAAATAAAGCCCTTCAACGTCAGGATTGCGATGGTTGAGCCGGGTATTATCGATACTAAAATGGCCAGGGATATTGCAACTAGTGGTAAGTCCATTTATCCGCAGGTGAACCGGTTTGGCGGCATTTTTGAAGCTATGCTAAAAAACCCGACACCGGCAAAGCTGGTAGCCAACAAGATACTGGAAATAGCAGGCAGCGGAACCTGGCAGCTTCGGCACCCCGTAGGGCCGGACGCGTTGCCCACACTGGGCTGGCGTGCCAGGATGAACGACGAAGAATGGGTGAGCTGGCACGCTGCCAGCAATAAGGAATGGTATAAAGCTGTGCGACTTCCCTATAAGCCAGATCCCACGCAGGGAGAATAATTTTGGACGGGACCCGGAAGATAAAGACATCCCTGCGGAGTATGTAAAACTAAGTTTGCAGGTTAATAGTGTTGAGGGAGCAGATTCGCCATTTATTTTTTCCTTTTAATTAGACGAGACATATAAGAGGAGTGGCCCTTAAGAAAATGTCCATCGATCAGGTGAAACAAAAATGATATTACAAAAGAAAAGATCATGCAGCCATTCTTCACCACCAAACCGACAGGTGGGGGTACCAGACTAGGCTTGAGCTTAACTTATGGTATGGTGGTAAAAGGCCATGGCGGAAGCATTACAGTTGACACCCAAGAAGGAGAATATACTATATTTACTATAGAGCTGCCCTTATCGTAATAATTTAAACCATGAAAAAATTATCACTGCTGTTATTATTGCTGATCACCGTTTTTTTTGCCGATGCACAGAAAAAACATATTGATACCCTAAGGGTAGCATTAAGCAAGGCCAAAACGGATACCATGCGGTTTGAAGCTTTATACAACTTGGGCTTCGCATACTATTTCCCCAACCCGGATTCGGCCATCCTATTTCAGCAACAGGCTTATTTGCTGGCTAAAAAAAATAACTGGGCGCTCAACCAGGTAAAATGCCTTGTCAGTATGGGAGCTGTCTATACCAATTTAGGCGATTATGTTAAAGGCCTGCAAGTACATTTTAAAGTCCTCAAAATAGCCGGGGAGTTAAATAATCTCTACGCCATGTCGGTTGCGAACAACAATATAAGCGGTATCTATGTTCAGCAGCAGGACTACAAAAAAGCCCTTCCCTATTTGCGCCTGTCCCTAAAACAATTTAATACCTTTGCTTTATCCAATAAACTTCTTTTTAAACATAAACGCTATAGGGCGATCGTCTATGACAACATAGGTGAATGTTACCTGTATATGCACCGGACAGATTCGGCGGCATATTATCTGAACATCTGTTATGATGATTGCAAAAAATTAAATCTTACTGATGTGATCAACGTGGTTCAGGACAACCTCGGCGATCTGCAGGCTGAAAACGGAAATAAATCAGCGGCTCTTCAATTTTACGGGCAGTCTGTTTTAAATTCAAAAGCAATTGATGATGGTGAAACTGTGAGTACTGCTTACCTGGGGAAAGCCAACCTGTACCATAAATACAAACAGCAGGATTCGGCGGAATACTATGCGCAAAAAGCACTTGAAGCGGCAGCAGCCGGAAAATTTGAACAAGACGTTTTAAATGCCGGAAAAGCATTATACACTTTTTATGATGAGGACCATAACTTGCCGCAGGCCTATAAATATTTTAAAATCACCACCGCCGCAAAAGACAGCCTGTATAGCCAGGATAAGGTAAAGCAATTGTTATCAATCGATTTTGATGAAAAAGAAAGGCAGCAGGAGATACAAATCGCGCAAAAAGAAGCACAGGCCGAGGCAGAAAACAGGCTGCGCACTTATATTTTATCAGGCGGGTTGGGCGTATTGTTGCTGCTGGCGCTGATATTCTGGCGCAACAGCAGGCAAAGGCAAAAAGCCAATAAGCTGCTGCACCGTCAAAAGGCGGATATAGAAAAGGCCATGGCGCAGTTGAAGCTGACACAGAACCAGTTGATCCAGTCGGAAAAGATGGCCTCGCTGGGTGAGTTAACAGCCGGTATCGCGCATGAGATACAGAACCCGTTGAACTTCGTGAATAATTTTTCGGAAGTGAGCGTAGAACTGCTGGAAGAGCTTACCGAAGAAGCGAAGGCCGGGCACAACGGAGATGTAATAGCGATTGCCGGCGACCTGACCCAAAACCTGGAAAAGATAAAGCACCACGGCAAGCGCGCCGATTTTATTGTAAAAGGCATGCTGCAGCACTCGCGCGCCAGTACAGGAGAGCGGCAATTAACCAATATAAATATTTTGGCGGAAGAGTTTTTCAAGCTCTCGTACCAGGGCCTGCGGGCTAAAGACAAAACCTTTAATTCCGAAATGGTTACCCATTTTGACCCTGATCTGCCGAGGATGAATGTCGTGCAGCAGGATATGGGCCGGGCGATGCTCAACCTGTTCAACAATGCCTTTTATGCAGTTAACCAAAAGCAAAAAATGGCTGGCTCAGATTATAAACCCGAAGTATCGGCAACAACCTCCGTCGAAAACGACCAGGTTATCATCACGGTTAAGGATAACGGTATTGGCATACCGGAATCTATAAAAGACAAAATCATGCAGCCATTTTTTACCACCAAGCCTACAGGCGAAGGCACTGGTTTGGGGTTATCGCTAACCTATGATATGGTGGTGAAAGGGCATGGGGGGAGCATGCATGTAAATAGTGTTGAGGGCGGGGGCTCGGACTTTACTATTCAATTACCCTTTAAAACAGACCAATGACAAAACGTTTAATACCTACTATTCTCTTTTTATTCGCAATCACAGCTGGTTTCGGCCAAACCCGTCATGTTGTTGACAGCCTTCAGCGAGTATTGCATACCGCTAAAGATGATACTGGCAAAATTAATGCGCAAATAAGGCTATGTTACGCTTATAGGCTCGGGAACACCGACTCCGCTCTTTTTTACGGCCGGCAAGCCCTGAAAGCAGCCGAAAAAATTAATTACCCGGCAGGCGAGGTATCAGCGCGCGGTTTTATGGCAGTAACCCTGGAGCAATTGGGTGATTTGCCGGAGACATTGGGAATGGCGTTCAAGGCACTACAGATAGCAAAGGAAAATAATATAGAAAGCAAAACTACCCCGGCGCTTAATGCAATTGGTGAAACCTACATTATATTAAAAGAATATCCAAAAGCCATATTTTATTTCCGCCTGCAAAAAGCGTTAGACGAAAAGGTCGGGATTGAAGAAGGCGTTGCGTATGCCATGTATGATATGGGAAATGCCTATGATGAAATGGAGAGGTTGGATTCGGCTTATTATTGCGAGCAGGAGGCTATAAGGCATTTTGCCAATACAGGAAGAAAGGAACCCATTATTTATAAAATTTTAGGGGATATAGCGCTGAAAAAAGGTGATAAACAAAGGGCATTAAATGAATATAAACAATGCCTGCAAATAGCTGTGAGCAATAATGAACGCCGCGCTATATCCTTTGCCTATAATAAGATTGCGGCTTACTATAAAGATCAGGATCAGCCCGATTCGGCCATTTATTATGCGCACAAAGGGCTTCAGGAATCCGAGGCCATCGGGAAGAAATTAACGGGCATGGAAGCCGCCGGTTTGCTGTCAGAGCTATATGACCAAAACGACCCGAAAGAAGCGCTCCGGTACCTTAAAATGGCTAACGCCTATAAAGAGAGCTTGTTTGGAACCAATAACATTCACTCTGTACAGGCGCTGGTTGCACAGGAAGAAGCACATCAAAAGGAAATTGAGGCTAACAGGGCCAGTTATCAGACTAAGTTAAAGCTGCTTGCTTTGTTAGCGGGTTTGGGAATATTGCTGCTTATCGCTTTGATTTTATACCGCAACAATTTGCAGAAACAAAAAGCAAACAAAGTGCTGGAGAAAACATTGGCCGAACTGAAATCGACGCAAACACAGCTCATCCAGTCCGAAAAAATGGCCTCGCTGGGAGAGCTTACCGCAGGCATCGCCCACGAGATTCAAAACCCGCTCAACTTCGTCAATAACTTCTCGGAAGCGAACCGGGAAATGCTGCAGGAGTTGAGAGCTGAAAGCGAAAAGTCGAAAGCAGAAAGAGATGAGCAGCTAGAAATAGAACTAATAAATGACCTGATAGGCAATGAAGAAAAGATAAACCATCACGGCAAACGCGCCGATGCCATTGTAAAAGGCATGCTGCAGCACAGCCAATCAGGCAACGGAACAAAAGAGGCGACCGATATTAATGCGCTGGCCGATGACTACTTAAGACTGGCCTATCACGGGATGCAGGCAAAAGACAAAAACTTTAGTGCCGCAATGATTACACATTTTGATGCCGGCCTGCCCCAAATTACGGTAATTCCGCAGGATATAGGTAAGGTATTGCTCAACTTGTTTAACAATGCTTTTTATGCTGTAAATCAAAAATCAAAGATTGCCACCAAAGATTATACAGCAGAGGTTGCCGTACACACATCAACTGAAAATGGCCATGTAGTCATTAAAATAAAAGACAATGGCATTGGTATTCCGGATGGCATAAAAGACAAGATCATGCAGCCATTTTTCACCACCAAACCAACGGGCGAGGGAACAGGGCTGGGTTTGAGCTTAACTTATGATATGGTGGTGAAGGGGCATGGGGGAAGCATTACGGTTGATACAAAGGAGGGTGATTTTACTGAGTTTACCATAATTTTGCCAGTTAACTTATGAGTTATGAAAAAAGTGTTAATCTCTGTAGTTGTTTTATTAGTTTGCCAGGCAGTCTTGGCACAAAAAAAGCGCATCGACAGCCTGCTGACGAAGATCGAACAAACTGCAGAGATCAAGGACTGGAACCCTTATCTCGCTCAGCTATACGCCATTCCGCAAGGCATGTCTGCCTTGTCAGAAAAAGGTAAGGGGGAACTCGCAGAAGCCTTGCGCGCCGGCGATAGCAAGAAACAGCTTCGGGCGTTGTTCATGATCGCATATAGCGCCTACGCTCGATACGATGCTCCCCAAATGCTCACCGCTGCTCTACCAGCCATCCGAATTTGCCGGGACATGCATAATAATTATTACCTCGGCCAAATGCTGGCTATGGCAGGCCTCGCGAATTTTATTCAACAGGACAAGCGCAAAGCCATATACTATTTTCGGCTCGCGGAGCAGGCATCGCTGACGGTTAGGGATACAGACAATCTAATTGCCGCCTATACAAATCTGGAGCCAGCGTATGCCCAGCTTAAAATTGCGGACTCCGCATTGTACTTTGGCAGGCGCGAATTGGCGATGGCAAACAAATTCCATCGTAAATATCAATGGAGCGCCTTACGAAGTGCTATGGGCGACCTCGGCGAGGCGCTTGCCGTTTCCGGGAATATCGATTCAGCGCTTTTCTATTATCGCAAGGATGAGAATATTTCAAAAAAATATGGAGCTACGGACGATGATGCTTACCTGGAAAACAATGTGGCGAAAGCATTTATTAGTCTTGGCAAAGCGGATTCGGCTGAAAAACATGTGCTCGAAGCTTACAATGCCGGGTTTAAAAACAAGTTATGGGAATTTACAGCCGATGCAGCTTCTATCCTTTCTAAACTGTATGAAAACCGCGACAATAAAAAAAGTATTTTTTATCTACGGGCTCAATTAGTCGCCACCGACAGTGTAAATGCCCGGGATAAATCGAGACAGTTTCAGTTGGTTGCCGATAAAGATAAACAATACGAGCAGGACCTGAAAACCGAACGGGAAAAGTATAGTTCGTTGGTGCGCTTTTATTTGACGATAGGGGCTGCAGCTGCCTTTTTGGTTATTGGGATAATTCTTTGGCGAAACAACCGGACGCAAAAGCATACTAACCGGTTGCTCAGCGAGCAAAAGGAAGAAATTTCGGCCCAGCGCGATCACGTAGAGGCGGCACTCACTAAGCTCAAAACAACGCAAACGCAGCTTATCCAGTCCGAAAAAATGGCTTCCCTGGGCGAGTTAACCGCGGGAATCGCACATGAAATACAGAACCCGTTGAACTTTGTAAACAATTTTTCGGAGGTAAATACCGAATTGGTAGATGAAATGGATCAGGAGATTGATAAGGGCGACCTCGCTGAAATAAGGGCTATCGCCATGGACATCAAAGAAAATTCAAAAAAAATAAACATGCACGGCAAGCGCGCCGATGCGATTGTGAAAGGCATGCTGCAGCATAGCCAGTCCGGTAGTGGGGTTAAAGAACCGACGAATATCAACGCCGTGGCCGAAGAATGCATGCGGTTGGCTTATCATAATTTAAGCGCAAAGGACAAAGGCTTTAGTGCAGAAATGGCAACTCATTTTGATACCGATCTGCCCCGGATAAATGTCCTCCAGCAGGACATTGCGCGGGTGATGCTTAATCTGTTTAACAACGCATTTTATGCCCTTAACCAAAAGCAAAAAACCGCGGCCAAGGCCTACAAACCGGAAGTATCGGTAAGTACCTCTCTCGAAAACGGCCAGGCGGTTATCCGGGTAAAAGATAACGGCAGCGGTATCCCTGACAGCATAAAAGAAAAGATCATGCAGCCGTTCTTCACCACCAAGCCTACCGGCGAGGGTACGGGATTAGGTTTATCTTTAACTTATGATATGGTAGTTAAGGGGCATGGGGGAAGTATACAGGTAAACAGCATCGAAGGCGAAGGCTCAGAATTTATTATTCAACTACCCGCGAAAGAAAATTTCTAAATAAATTGTTTTATGAAGATTTTAATTTGGCTTTTCCTGGTTGCTTTTTTGCCTGTTTCTTATGGTTTTTCACAAGATTTAGCAACTACCATTGTTCACATAAATAAAATTCCGGCTGAAGGTATACTGTTGGACAAAGGATGGATATTTCACCAGGGCGATAACCCTGAATATGCCAAACCTGGATATGATGACAGAACATGGAAATCCATTAATCCCGCATTAGATGTTCACGATTCACTCCCGCAAATACCCAGATCAGGAATTTGCTGGTTTCGGTTGCATTTTTCGGTGGATAGCACTATTGGTCATCAGCTGGCTTTTAATATTTATCAATCCGGGGCGTCGGAGGTTTATTTGAATAGCCGCCTGATCGCTCGTTTTGGGGTATTGAGTGCCAATGCCACCGAAATAAAAGCTTATGACCCCTGGGGAAAACCCGTTTTAATCCCGCTAAATAAAGGTACCGCCCAGGTTTTGGCCGTGCGCTTTGCGTTACAACGCGGCGTTTCCTACACAATTATGTCCGCCGATAATAATCCTGCATTAAAGATTAGCATAAACACTTTGGAAGGTTCGATGAAGGAATACTATCAAAAATTCTATTCCGGTTTATCAATTTTAGAAATTTTCAGGGTGGGGGTATTGTTTATCCTGGTTATACTTCATTTAGCGTTTTACCTGTTTTATCCTCCTCAAAAGGCCAATTTGTATTTTTTCTTATTCGCGTTTTTCTTTTTCGTTAGTCAAATCACCGGAGTAAGGTTGCTTGTCAACCAAATAGATTATAAATTCTACTACTATAATCTCGCTATAGACTTGCTGCTAATTGGTTATGCGTTTATGCTCAACGCGCTGTATATCCTGCTGGCAAAAAAAAGAGGATGGATATTTTGGACATTGACGATTATAATTGTTGTCAGCATTTTTTTAAATGCCCGTACTTATGCGTTGGGACAACTCATAAGTGCCGTGATTTTGCCCTGGCTGATCAGTTTAGAAATTGCACGCATTGCTGTAAAATCCATCAGAACGAAAAAGAAAGGGGCTGCAATAATACTTGGCGGAGCTATCGGCTTTATGCTGTTTACAATGACGTATGTTTTCTCCGTTCCCCTTGGTGTCTCTCAAACGATTATTTTATCCAATTTTACTATTTTAAATCTTGGTTTTAACTTCGCAAACCTAAGCATTCCTATAGCTACGTCCATTTACCTGGGCCTTGATTTTGCTTTTACCAACCGCTCATTGACACAAAAATTATCAGAGGTAGAAGACCTCTCAAAAAAAAACCATAGCCCAGGAACAGGAGAAGCAGCAGATATTAGCCGACCAGAATATCGTATTGGAGCAACAGGTAACCGTACGCACAGCCGAGCTCAATCAATCGCTAACTAATTTAAAAACAACGCAAACACAACTGATCCAGTCCGAAAAAATGGCCTCGCTGGGTGAGCTGACCGCGGGTATAGCGCATGAAATACAGAACCCGCTCAACTTCGTCAATAACTTTTCGGAAGTAAGCGTTGAACTGCTGGATGAAATGGACGAGGAACTGGATAAGGGCGATATACAGGAAGCCAAAACAATCGGCGCCGATCTGAAACAAAACCTGCAAAAGATAAACCACCACGGCAAGCGCGCCGACTTTATTGTAAAAGGCATGCTGGAACACAGCCGTATCAATACCGGCGAAAAACAGCCGACGGATATGAACGTGCTTTGCGACGAGTTTTTTAAAACTGTCCTTCCACGGCTTGCGGGCAAAAGATAAATCCTTCAATGCCGAAATGACCACCCATTTTGACCCGAACCTACCAAAAGTAAACGTATCGCAGCAGGATATGGGCCGCGTAATGCTAAACCTGTTTAACAATGCTTTCTATGCGGTGAATCAAAAATTAAAAATAGCTGGGGCGGACTATATACCAACTGTCGAAGTAACCACTTTTACACCTCCGCTTGGAGGCGGAGGCTGGGGGGTTAAAGTGACAGACAATGGCATCGGTATCCCTGAGAATATAAAAGACAAGATCATGCAGCCATTCTTCACCACCAAGCCTACCGGCGAGGGAACTGGATTAGGCTTATCTTTAAGCTATGATATCGTGGTAAAGGGGCATGGTGGTAAGATAGACATGAATAGCGAGGAAAATGAGTACACCGAATTTATAATAACACTACCAGCAAACTAGTTGTATGAAACTGTTTTTTAAGATGACATTACTGCTGCTGCTACCTGTTGCCGGGTTGTCCTGAACCACGTTGATCACATCAGTAAGATTTAATTTTTTGCAATCATCATAACAGATGTTCAGATAATATGCCGCCGAATCTGTCCGGTGCATATACAGGTAACATTCACCTATGTTGTCATAGACGATCGCCCTATAGCGTTTATGTTTAAAAAGAAGTTTATTGGATAAAGCAAAGGTATTAAATTGTTTTAGGGACAGGCGCAAATAGGGAAGGGCTTTTTTGTAGTCCTGCTGCTGAACATAGATACCGCTTATATTGTTGTTCGCAACCGACATGGCGTAGAGATTATTTAACTCCCCGGCTATTTTGAGGACTTTAAAATGTACTTGCAGGCCTTTAACATAATCGCCTAAATTGGTATAGACAGCTCCCATACTGACAAGGCATTTTACCTGGTTGAGCGCCCAGTTATTTTTTTTAGCCAGCAAATAAGCCTGTTGCTGAAATAGGATGGCCGAATCCGGGTTGGGGAAATAGTATGCGAAGCCCAAGTTGTATAAAGCTTCAAACCGCATGGTATCCGTTTTGGCCTTGCTTAATGCTACCCTTAGGGTATCAATATGTTTTTTCTGTGCATCGGCAAAAAAAACGGTGATCAGCAATAATAACAGCAGTGATAATTTTTTCATGGTTTAAATTATTACGATAAGGGCAGCTCTATAGTAAATATAGTATATTCTCCTTCTTGGGTGTCAACTGTAATGCTTCCGCCATGGCCTTTTACCACCATACCATAAGTTAAGCTCAAGCCTAGTCTGGTACCCCCACCTGTCGGTTTGGTGGTGAAGAATGGCTGCATGATCTTTTCTTTTGTAATATCATTTTTGTTTCACCTGATCGATGGACATTTTCTTAAGGGCCACTCCTCTTATATGTCTCGTCTAATTAAAAGGAAAAAATAAATGGCGAATCTGCTCCCTCAACACTATTAACCTGCAAACTTAGTTTTACATACTCCGCAGGGATGTCTTTATCTTCCGGGTCCCGTCCAAAATTATTCTCCCTGCGTGGGATCTGGCTTATAGGGAAGTCGCACAGCTTTATACCATTCCTTATTGCTGGCAGCGTGCCAGCTCACCCATTCTTCGTCGTTCATCCTGGCACGCCAGCCCAGTGTGGGCAACGCGTCCGGCCCTACGGGGTGCCGAAGCTGCCAGGTTCCGCTGCCTGCTATTTCCAGTATCTTGTTGGCTACCAGCTTTGCCGGTGTCGGGTTTTTTAGCATAGCTTCAAAAATGCCGCCAAACCGGTTCACCTGCGGATAAATGGACTTACCACTAGTTGCAATATCCCTGGCCATTTTAGTATCGATAATACCCGGCTCAACCATCGCAATCCTGACGTTGAAGGGCTTTATTTCCTGGGCCAGCGCTTCGCTTATCGCCTCGAGTGCGAATTTGCTGGCCGCGTACGGGCCCATAGGTGTATTAGCGACCCTACCCGAAATGGAACTAACATTAATAATGCAGCCGCTACGACCTTCGCGCATTTGCGGCAATACCGCTTTGATGCACCGTACCGCCCCAAAATAGTTGGTTTCCATCACAGCTTTAAAATCAGCCAGGGGCACCTCCTCAATGGAGCCGTGATATTCAATACCGGCATTGTTTACAAGTACATCTATCGGGCCGTTTTGAAGCAGGATGGCGCCTATGCAGCTTTTTACTGATTCGTCGTCATCTACGTCCATCGCCGAAATAGTTATTGCCAAACCTTCATCCTGGATCTTTTGTCTGAAATCGACTGCGTTTACGGGATTGCGCATGGTAGCGAAAACTTTATAACCTGCACGGGCGAAGGCAAGCGCTGTTTGCAATCCTATACCCTTACTGGTGCCTGTAATTATTACTGATTTCATGATTCTGAATTAATTTGGAATAGTATTCGTTATAAAGATAAATTTAAAGCTTGTTCATTGAAATCAATTAAGCGGCAGCGAAATAATAAACTCCGATCCTTCCCCTTCCACACTATTAACCTGTATACCCCCTCCATGCCCCTTCACCACCATATCATAAGTTAAGCTCAAACCCAATCCAGTTCCCTCACCCGTCGGTTTGGTGGTGAAAAATGGCTGCATGATCTTTTCTTTTATCGCATCGGGGATGCCGTTGCCGTTATCTTTTACGCTGATGGAGATATGCCCGTCAACTGATGATGTGCTCACCGCCACTTCAGGTTGATAACCATTGCCGTTTGTTTTCGCTTTCTGATTTACAGCATAAAAGGCGTTGTTAAACAGGTTGAGCATTACCCGAACCATGTCCTGCGGTATCACATTTACCAAAGGCAGTGCTTTATCCAGCCGGGTTATCAAATCTGCATTAAAAGACTTGTCTTTTGCCCTTATGCCATGATAAGCCAGGCGCATACATTCATCGGCCAAGGCGTTAATGTTTGTTGGTTCTTTTGTCCCAGTGCCCGACTGGCTGTGCTGCAGCATCCCTTTTACAATGGCATCGGCACGTTTGCCGTGCAGGTTTATTTTTGCTTCATTGCCTATCAGGTCATTTATCAACTCGATTTCAAGTTGCTGGTCGCGCTCTGCATTCGGCTTTTTGCTTTCGGCTTTCAGCTCTTCCAGCATTTCACGGTTTACTTCGGAGAAGTTATTCACGAAGTTCAATGGGTTTTGTATCTCGTGGGCAATACCGGCCGTCAGCTCACCCAGCGAGGCCATTTTTGCCGATTGGATAAGTTGGTTTTGGGTTGATTTTAATTCCGTCAGCGTGCTTTCTACTTTTTCCTTTTGATGCTGAAGCTGAAGATTGGCCCGCCGTTTATTTTTAAAACCATTAAGGGCGACGCCGGCCAAAATCAATGTGAGCACTAAGCCAATTGATAAAGCAATTTGCCTTGTTTTTGCCAGGTCGTTTTGTTTCTGCTCTTCGAATTTTGTGATCTGCTGTTTTTTTTCAAAATCATAATTCATCGTGAGCTCTGTGGCTTTTTTTATATTTTCCCTGCCCCGCACGGAATCGGCAATTTTCGCCGAGATTTTATAGTTGGCCAGCGCTTTATTATAATCGCCGGTTTTTTCATAACATTCTGACAGATCAGCGTACGTACTGCCAACTTCTTTGGTATAGAGATCGGATTTTGTTAATGACCGGAACGCTTTTTCAAAATATGGAATCGCTTCATTATATTTTTTTTGCGCGCGGAGTATAATTCCCATATCTGAATAAGCCTGGTATATGTTGTAAGGCTGTTTGGATGCATCAGCAACGGCCATTGATTGCCGGTTTAATTTCTCCGCGTCGTCAAATTTATTTTGAGACGACAAGGCCAGAGCAGCTCTTGATAAACTGGACGCCTCTATGCCTTCGTCGCCCATTTGTTTACCTAAAAGCGCGGCTTTCATCCCAAAATCATATTGATCTTTAAACTTTTTCGTTCCTTCATAAAATGAGGAAAGGTTTGAATAGGTATACGCGAGTACGTTTTTAAGATCCAATTTTTTTGCCAGGCCCGCCGCCTTTAAATAACTTTGTTCGGCCCTTAGGTAATCATCAATAGATTGATAAGTTATCGCGATGTTAAGATAAACATATGCTTCTGTCTCCTCATCATTTAACTGCGCGGCAATGCCCAGGGCTTTTTGATAATATAATAAAGCCTGCGGAAAGTTAGATTGCTGCTGGTAGGCAATTGCATTGTTTTGCAATATTTCACTTAGCATAACCTTATCATTTATTGCCGTAGCGGCGGCGATCCCCCGCTGGAAAAAAAGGTGTGCGCTATCAAACTTATTTTGCATGGAGTACATAATGCCGTAAATCTTATTCATTTTTCCAACCGCGACCGGATCGCTTATTTGTGAAAGAATTTGTTTGGAAACATCAAGGTTTTCTTTTGCTGCGCTATAGGCGCCTTTAAAACAATAATTACTCGCCAAAGCTATCCGGGCGCCTGCTTCCCCCTTTTTATAATTTATTTGCTTAGCTTTTTCGATGGTTTTGTTTGCAAGCGCAATAGCCGAATCGAGATTAATGTTTGCTACTATCCTGATTTTTGAAATGGTTAAATTAATTTTTTGTGTGTCTGAAGCCGCTTTGGCAATAAGGCGATCAAGGCTGTCTATCTTTTTGTTTTGTGAATAGGCGAAGCAGCTAAAAAGGAGAAGCACGCCTATCAGGGCAAAGTTTTTCATAATCCAATTATTAAAATGTTGAAATGAAATAAACAAGCATCGGTATAGTTTTTATTTTTCGTCTTCATAAGTTTATCGGCAGTGTAACAATAAGCTCAGTAAACTCACCCTCTTTGCTATTAGCTTCGATTTTTCCACCATGCCCTTTCACCACCATATCATAACTTAAGCTCAATCCCAACCCGGTGCCTTCGCCGGTAGGTTTGGTGGTGAAAAATGGCTGCATGATCTTTTCTTTTATCGCATCTGGCATGCCCACGCCATTATCTTTTACTTTTATGACCACCAGCTCGTTTTCGACAGACGTACTTATCGATACTTCCGGTTTATAGCCTTCGCCCGCCGTTTTTTGCTTTTGATTTACCGCATAAAAGGCGTTGTTAAACAAATTAAGCAGTACCCTGCCAATGTCTTGCGGAATCACGTCTATTTTTGGCAAATCAGGGTCAAAATGCGTAATAAGATCGGCATTGAAGCTTTTGTCTTTGGACCTTAAGCCGTGGTAAGCCAGGCGCAGGTATTCATCTGCGAGTGCATTGATATTAGTGGGTTCCTTTTGCCCGGATGATGCCCGGCTATGCTCAAGCATGCCTTTTACAATGCCGTCGGCACGTTTGCCATGGTGGCTGATCTTTTCGAGGTTTAGCTTTACGTTAGCGGCGATGGTCCTGGCTTCTTCAATATCGCCCTTGTCCAGTTCTTCGCCAAGCTCGTCAATCAACTCGGCGCTCACCTGCGAAAAATTATTCACAAAGTTCAACGGGTTTTGTATCTCATGGGCAATCCCCGCAGTCAGCTCGCCAAGTGATGCCATTTTTTCGGACTGGATGAGCTGGGTTTGCGTGGTTTTTAATTCAACCAGCGTTTTTTCCAGGTCATTGCGCTGGGTTTCCAGCGAATCGCGCTGCGCCGCTATCTCTTCCTTTTGCTGTGTTATTTCTTCGGTGGCCAGGTGTACCTTGTTTTCGAGTATGCGTTTTTCTTTTACCAGCTGAAGCGAACGATAGTAAACAAATGTCCACACCGCGCCTGCAAAAAGAATAATGTAAGTGATATAAGCCCACCATGTTTTCCACCATGGCGGAGCGACCGTAAAACTAAACTTTGCGGGCAGGCTCCATAAATTATCTGCACTCCTGCTGATCACTTCAAAGGTATAGCCGCCTGGCTGCAGGTTCATATAATTTACGGTGGAGGTATCGCTTGTGACCGCGCTCCAATCCTTATCAACTCCATTCAATATATACCGGTAGCGGGTAGTATCGTGCGGAACTAAATTTAAATTGCCGTAAATGAAATGAATAAAACTTTGATTATACGGGATTTGGAGATTGACCGGCATATTAGCGGGGCCGCCAACGCTATCCCATTTTAAACCGGCCTGAAAGGAATTGCTTGTGTTTACCAGTGTTTCGTCCTTTGAAAGGTAGATTTCCCCGTT
>Ga0207132_1102_pt1 | contig 18397 bp, 17 predicted proteins | sample Alteio_BWMinHeat_14_FD_153554 | JGI IMG/M metagenome (GOLD analysis project Ga0207132, IMG submission 153554) | Enriched cells from forest soil in Barre Woods Harvard Forest LTER site, Petersham, Massachusetts, United States -... | ecosystem: Environmental > Terrestrial > Soil > Temperate forest >...
AAAGGGAAAAATAACGCTGTTAATGCCCTACCAGGTGACGATGGGGTGCCATATGCCATAGGGTCCGCAGAAGGCGGTCATAAAGATATCTTAAAAGACCTGGGAACTTTACAGGATTTTAAGCATTTGATAAAGGAATCAGCCGCTCATGGACTTGAGGTGGCCATGGATTTTGCCATCCAGTGTTCGCCCGATCACCCTTATGTTAAGCAGCATCCCAAATGGTTTAAGTGGCGCCCTGACGGGACGGTACAATACGCCGAAAATCCACCAAAAAAATACCAGGATATTTTACCTATCAACTTTGAGAACGATGACTGGCAAAATTTGTGGAAAGAACTAAAGAGCATCCTCGACTATTGGTGCGAACAGGGGATCCGTATTTTCAGGGTGGACAACCCCCATACCAAATCGTTTAACTTTTGGGAGTGGTGCATAGCCGAAGTTCAAAAAAAATATCCCGGCACTATTTTTCTGTCCGAAGCCTTTACAAAGCCTAAGGTGATGAAAGAACTGGCGAAACTGGGTTATACGCAGTCATACACCTATTACGTTTGGAGAAACTCGAAACACGAGTTGATTGAGTACATGACCGAGCTTACTCAAACAGAGATGAAGGACTATTATCGCCCTAATTTCTGGCCCAATACCCATGATATCAACCCCTATTCGCTGCAAAATGGCTGGGAACCAAGCTTTATCACCAGGTATTTTATGGCGGCTACATTATCGTCAAACTACGGCATTTTCGGACCGGTTTATGAATTGATGTACCATGACCCTTATCCTGGTAAGGAAGAATATTTAAACTCCGAGAAATACGAAGTCCGATATTGGGACTGGGAGAAGCGCAATAAGCTTACCGACGTGATCACCCGGGTGAATGCGGCACGTAAAGTAAATCCAGCCTTGCAAAGCACCAATAACATCAGTTTTTGCGAGGTCCACAATGATATGCTGCTTGCTTATTACAAAAAGACAGGCGATAACCATATTTTGTGCGTGGTAAACCTTGATCCTTATAATAGCCAGTGGGGGCATGTGCGGGTGCCACTTTTTGAGCTTGGAGTTTTTCCGGGTGAGGATTTCGCCGTTTTTGATATTTTAACCGGAATAAGCTACCGATGGAACCAGGAATGGAACTATATTGAGTTGAATCCTTATGATTTACCCGTACATTTATTCAAGATAGAAATATAAAGAACCGCGATGATTAACATAAACGTTATGGGTAACACCACTTCGCTGGCGCTGAATAAGCCCTGGACGGACTTTGCTCATGACGAAGATGCGATCAAATTCCTGGAAGAAAACGTGTTTTATGACTATATGCGCAAATGCCGCTGGTTTGCCGGCAAGGCGCGCATGATAAAGTTTTTAAAAGTACAGCAGTTTCTAAATATGCCCATCGAAGACGGGCTTTCGTACCTGGTGATCGTCCACATTGGGTATACTTATGGCGACGAAGAAAAATACGCTATGCCCGTTTCATTTATACCTGACGATTACGAATTATTAGGACAGATAAATCAAAAAGCATTTATTACCCGGATCACGGCTGATGGCCAACAAGGATGGCTAATTGACGCGATATACGATTTCAGGTTCCAGACACGGTTATTTGAGAATATTTGGAGCAATGCCAAAACGAAACAGCAAAAAGGAGCTTTAACCTATCACAGGGGCAAAGGTCTTGCTGAGACCGACGAAAATATGTGTTACCTGTGCACCATACCTGACCTGGAGCAAAGTAACTCATCGCTTATTTACGGTAATAAATATTTTTTTAAACTGTATCGCAAACTTTTCAGGGAGATAAACCCGGAGGTAGAGATGCTGCAGTTTTTAACCGAAACCGGCGGCTTTAAAAATATACCGGCCTATTGCGGTAGCTTCGTGTTTGAGCGGCCAAGCACGCCACCCGTCACATTAGGGCTAATGATGCAAAAAGTGGCAAGTAAGTCGGACAGTTGGGTATCTACCGGCGACGACCTTAACACCTTTTTGTTCATGTTTGTCGATAAGTTTTTCAGTATTCACGATGAGGTGTTCGAAAAGGTAGAGCTGCTCGGGAAGCGTACAGCCGAAATGCACCTTGCCCTGCTATCAGGCCAAAAAAACAAGGATTTTAAACCGGAGCCCTTTGACGAAGTTTACGTTAAATTTTTACAAAATCACCTGGGCAATCTTCTTAATAAGCGAATTACTTTATTAAGGGAAAATTATGCCCGGCTTGATAACAATGCAAAACAACTGGCGGATGATTTTCTGAACAGCGAAACCATCATCAGGCATTTTTTTGAAAAAATTGCCAGTAACGATTTAAAGTCGTCAAGGATCCGCATTCATGGCGATTATCATTTGGGCCAGGTACTTTTCACCGGAACCGACTACCTGATCATCGATTTTGAAGGCGAACCCGAAAGCTCCATTACCGATCGTAAAATAAAACATTCTCCTTTGAAGGACGTAGCCGGGATGATTCGCTCCTTCCATTATGCGGTGTGCGCCAAGTTATATTTTAGCAGCGAAACCAAAGGAATTAACCCTTTGCGTCTTCAAAAAGCTGCGGACAGGTGGTACAAACTGATAACCGACGCTTATTTGGATGCATATATGCAAACCATGGGTAATATATCAGGTATATTTGGCAACCGCACCGAGCTGAATTTTTTGCTGCAGCTTCACCTGCTCGAGAAATCGGTTTATGAACTGGGTTATGAGCTTAACGGTCGGCCTGATTGGATAAGGATACCCCTTAAAGGTATACAACAAGTATTATTTGAAATAGAAAAGTTTAACAGCTAACAGGCCCGCGGGCTAAAGACATATGGCAAAAAAGAAAATTGATACCGGAAATGACGCACCTGCTGGCGAAGCAGGTGTGAAAAAAGCTAAACCGGCCGCAAAAAAAGCGGCGGCAGCTAAAGAAGTAAAAGCGCCTGCGACCCTTTCAAAAACCAAGAAAGCGTCATCCCCGGCCAATGAAAAACCATCTGCCAACAATACCCCGTCGCAAATGAAAAATGTTGAAGTATACAGCCGCTTCACCGATTTTGATATCAGCCTGTTCAAATCAGGAAAGCATTTTAAACTATATGAGAAATTAGGCTCGCATGTAATTGAGGTCAATGGCGTAACAGGAACCTACTTTGCGGTTTGGGCTCCCAATGGGCACTACATCTCCGTGGTCGGGAATTTCAATGGATGGAACCGGGGATCACATCCGCTCTACGTTCGCTGGGACGGATCAGGGATATGGGAAGGCTTTGTCCCTCATATTGGCAGCGGCGAAGTTTATAAATACTTCATCAATTCGACAAATGGTGAGGATCTGGAGAAGGCAGACCCTTTTGCGCTTCGCTGGGAGATTGCCCCGCGTACCGCTTCGCTGGTTGTAGATACTTTTTATGAATGGAAAGATACTGAGTGGATGAAAAACCGTTATCGCCATAACGGGTTAGATAATCCATGGTCTGTTTACGAGATGCACCTGGGCTCATGGGCGCGGAGTCCCGAGAGCCCCGACGAGTTTCTAACCTATGATCAGCTCGCCGAAAAACTTGTTCCTTATATAAAGGAAATGGGCTTTACCCATGTGGAGTTTATGCCCATTATGGAGCATCCTTATTACCCGAGCTGGGGTTACCAGATCACCGGGTTTTTTGCTGCGTCGTCGAGATATGGAAGCCCTCAGCAGCTCATGTACCTGGTTGAAAAATTGCACGAGGCAGGGATCGGTGTGATATTGGATTGGGTGCCTTCGCACTTCCCGGGTGATGCACACGGCTTGTATAAATTCGACGGCTCCCATTTGTACGAACATGCCGACCCGCGCAAGGGATTTCACCCCGATTGGAAATCGTATATATTTAACTATGGGCGCAACGAAGTGCGCTCATTTTTGATCAGCAATGGGCTGTTTTGGCTCGATAGGTATCATGTCGACGGCCTGCGGGTTGATGCCGTAGCTTCGATGCTTTACCTGGATTATTCGCGCAATCATGGCGAATGGGAGCCCAATGTGTATGGAGGCAACGAGAATTTGGAGGCCGTTTCATTCTTAAAAGAATTTAATGAAGCAGTGTATCATCATTTCCCCGATGTGCAAACCATTGCTGAAGAATCGACCTCGTTTACAGGCGTTAGCCGCCCGGTTTACACCGGCGGCCTTGGCTTCGGTATGAAGTGGATGATGGGCTGGATGCACGATACCATCAAATACTTCTCAAACGATCCTGTATACCGAAAATATCACCACAACCAGATCACTTTTAGCCTGATATACGCGTTCACAGAGAATTTTATGCTGCCTTTTTCGCATGACGAGGTAGTTTATGGGAAAGGCTCCATGCTGAATAAAATGCCCGGCGACGAGTGGCAAAAATTTGCTAATCTACGCCTGCTTTATACTTATATGTTCACGCATCCGGGCTCAAAATTGCTGTTCATGGGCGCCGAATTTGGCCAGGGCAGCGAATGGAATTTCCAGCAATCCCTGGACTGGCATTTGCTCGAATATCCTAATCACCAGGGGATAAAGGAAATAATAAAGGCATTGAACCAATTATACAAAGACGAACCGGCTTTGTACGAAAAAAGCTTTGAATGGAATGGGTTTGAATGGGTAGACGGCGGCAACTCGAATGATTCCATACTTATCTACAATCGCAAGGGAAATGACGAGGCCAATGAACTGGTAATTGTGTTAAATATGACACCTGTTCCCCGGAGTGATTTCCGCGTCGGCGTACACGCCAGTGGCAAGTGGGTTGAAATATTTAATTCGGATGCAAAAAGCTTCTGGGGGAGCGGGGTTGGAAATCCACAGCCGCTTAAAACAGAAACAGTTAGCTGGCATGGGCGCGAGCATTCCATAAAAATAGTCCTTCCGCCTCTTGGAACGAGCATATTTAAAAGAGAGAAGATCGTACCACCGAAATATGAGCTTAAATAATAATTGATTTAAGGGTATCTTTTTTTTTCGGATAACGTAAAAGACCTGCAAGTGCGCTTGGTAAATTGTCTTGAGCGGCCCTTAAATTATGATATTCATGAGTTCGAAATTTCGTTATTTCTATCTTCTTTTGGGAGCAGCCGGGCTGGGTTTGTTGTTTTATTATGTGATCGGTAACTTAGCTGACCCTTCAACTATTGACCCGGTTCGTGTTTTGAGCATTTCGGTGCCTGATATGGCTGTCTTCTTTCTGGCTTATAGAACCTACCCCTCCGACCCTCAATCCAAGCGGCAAAGGTTCAGGAGATTTTCCAACCGGTAACCCGGGCTGGCCCGATAAGGTTAATTTTCCCATCCCCTAAATAACTGCAGCGATGCAAAACTAGTCTTTAATGTAAGGAAAAAGCGCGAACCTTTTGACTTTCTCCGCAGGTTTGTTTACCCGCTGCTTTTTTTTGTAACAAATTCGATTACATAACAACTCTTTTTCGCGAGTGTCGTAAAAAGGAACAAGGCTGCCGCGAAGGTTAGCTGGTTGTCGATTTTTTAACATCCTATCATCGCCCTATGAACCCAAAATTTCGCCCTTTGTATCTTATACTCTCAGCAATCGGTTTGCTTTCATTGCTCTTTTATGTAATTACCAATTTTAGTAATATCGATCCGGCAGCCGTCATAGCCATTGCATTACCCAATATGCTGTTTGTTTATATGGCTTATTCAACTTATCCGTCCGAACCAGCGCCCAGTAAATTTAAGCGTTATAAAAGCCAGGAGGCTTTAAATGAGTAGTGAGTTGCAAAAGCCGCAAGCTAATTGCAAAAAAAGATAGATGAAAAAGGTTCACCTATCTTTTTTACAACCAGTCACCCAGTCAACTACTCGCCATTCGCCACTCACAATTTCCCTACTTCTTCAACCATGTCGACGAGCTTGTTGGAGTAGCCCCATTCGTTATTATACCAGGAAACTACTTTTACAAAGTTGTCATTTAAAGCAATACCTGCCTTTGTGTCAAATATTGATGTGCGTGCATCACCTTTAAAGTCTTCAGATACCACCTAATCTTCAGTATAACCATGATGCCTTTCATCGAGCCTCCAGATGCTTCTTTCATGGCTGTTTTTATATCGGCATAAGTAGCAGGTGTTTTTAAACGCACGGTTAAGTCAAACCAGCAGATATTTATGACCGGCGTGATCAGCTTTATCAGGGATGTGGGCGGGGGGAGGAAATGACAGCAGGCTGGGGCGAAGGGAGATGAAAGGTTATCAGCATGACACATAAAACACAGATTATGATCTGCGTTTGTTTATATCTTTAACTATCAAAAAGTCCAGGGTATGAAAAATTATTGCATCGCTTTTTTTTCAATTTTTCTCGTCGCCGGCCCTAACCCTTTGACCCTTAAGAATCATCAGAAAGATGCTATTTCAGGCACCTGGCGGGGTTCGTCCATTTGCCAGGATAAAAGTTCAGCTTGTCATGATGAAATTGCAGTGTACCATGCGTCGAAAGCAGCGGGAAGCAACGTCTATAAACTTCAAATGAACAAAATGGTGAACGGACAGGAAGTAGAAATGGGGCCGCTTAATTTTATATATAATGACACATTAAAAACGCTAATCGCCATCGATAATTTTAGAGGAACAAAGCATACATGGAGCTTTAAATTAAACGGTAAAACGATGCACGGCACTTTGACCCTGAACGACTCCCAGATATTCCGTGTCATCGATCTGAAAAGGGATGATTAATTAGGCTGGCATGACACAATTTGGATAGATGAGGCAACTACCCGACATTGCCCGAAAAAAAGCGACACACCGCAATATTTTGAAATCCCGAAAAACAAACATTACCTTAGCATAAGCGCCCCCTGGCTAAAAAACCCAACACTGCACCTTATTAAAATTATTAAAATGAAAAGATCGACATGCTTTTATTTGATGCTGCCATTACTCCTGCCGTTTCATTCGCTGGCGCAAACCTCCGCGGAGGTTAAAAATTGCATCCCATGTGAACAACTGATGAATCTGCGACTTCCTGACGTAACCATACTGGAAGCTAAAGGCATGCAGCACGATAGTATTGAAGGCCAGGTAATAAAAGTCCCTTTTTGCCGCCTGTTAGGTAGAATAAGCAAGGAAATTAATTTTGAATTGCTTTTACCCGACACCTGGAATGCGCGGTTTGTAATGTCGGGCGGCGGAGGCTTTGTGGGCAATATTCAAAATGGCATGAGGGACAAAGTAAATACGGGTTATGTTACCGCCGGCACCGATGCAGGTCACCGCGGGTCGTCGGTTGATGCGAGCTGGGGCCTTGACAATATGGAACGACAATTGGATTTCGGCAGACTTGCTGTTCATCTTACCGCCGTCGTTTCAAAGTCGATCATCAATACTTTTTATTGCAAACAGCCGGCTTATTCGTATTTCATGGGTTGTTCGAGGGGCGGCGGACAGGCTATGGTTGAAGCGCAATATTACCCCGACGATTTTCAGGGCATTGTATGCGGTGCGCCTGCCTTCGATTGGCCTGGCATCGGCGCAAAATTTATCCAGGACAGCCAGAAGAATTATCCTGACCCGGCAAATTTGAAGAAGCCGGTGATCACAAAAGACAATTTACGCCTGCTGGAGGCCGAAGTGATAAAGCAGTGTGATACGCTTGACGGAATTAAAGATGGCATAGTAAGCGACCCACGGGCTTGCAAATTTGATTTTTCGCGCCTGCCTGTTTGCGCCGATAATATGGCGACAGCCGGATGCTTTACGCCAACGCAATTAGAAGCTATAAAAACCGTTTATGCACCGCTTACCAATAAGCAGGGTGCCGTTATATACCCCGGTTATCCGTTTGGCGCTGAAAATGCAACAGGCGGCTGGGACGTATGGATCGCCGGAAACAACCCGGCTTTCCCCGTGCAGAGTTTGCATTATTTATTCAGTATCAACATGTTTAAATACCTGGTTTTTAATGACCCTGCGTGGGATTATAGTAAGTATGATTTCGCTGATTTTGCTAAAGAAACCAAATATGCTGCGGCTTACCTCAATGCAACCCAAACAGATTATACCGGCTTCAAAAAACTCAACGGAAAAATGATCATGTTCCACGGTTGGGATGATCCGGCGCTGTCGGCCTACTCCACCATTTCATATTACGAAGATGTTGAGAAAAAAGACAAGGACGTTCAATCTTATATCCGCCTTTTCCTGCTTCCGGGTGTGTTGCATTGCAACGGCGGCCCTGGGCCTGACGAAGTTGAATGGCTAACGCAAATAAGGGACTGGGTAGAAAACGGTAAAGCGCCGGAACGCGTTGTGATGTCGAAAAAGACAGCAGGGAAGGTAGTAATGACGCGGCCTGTTTTCCCTTACCCAAAAGCTGCAGCTTATAAAGGCAAAGGAGACCCGAACATTGAAACGAGCTTTGCGGAAAAATGAAAATAGCGAGCAACAAAACGCGAACGGCGAAAGATCGTCCAACCTTTCGCCGTTCACCTTTAACCTTTCGGCCTTTAGAATTTGCCCACTTCTTCAACCATATCGATGAGTTTGTTGGAGTAGCCCCATTCGTTATCATACCAGGAAACTACTTTTACAAAGTTGTCATTTAAAGCAATGCCTGCTTTTGCATCAAAAATTGATGTGCGTGCATCACCTTTAAAATCTTCAGATACCACCTCATCTTCGGTATAACCCAGTATGCCTTTCATGGCGCCTTCAGATGCTTCTTTCATCGCTGCTTTAATATCTTCATAAGTAGCAGGAGTTTTTAAACGCACGGTTAAGTCAACCACTGATACATCAGCAACCGGTACGCGGAATGACATACCAGTTAGTTTACCTTTAAGAGCAGGGATAACCAATGCCACGGCTTTGGCCGCACCTGTTGATGAAGGAATAATGTTTTGATAAGCGCCACGACCACCTCTCCAATCTTTGTGCGATGGGCCGTCTACCGTTTTTTGCGTAGCAGTAACCGCGTGTATAGTGCTCATTAAGCCTTCTTCAATACCGAATTTATCATTCAGTACTTTAGCAATCGGAGCGAGACAGTTGGTAGTGCAAGAAGCATTCGATACAATAGTTTGGTCGGCTTTTAATTCTGTGTGGTTTACGCCCATTACAAATGTTGGGGTGTCGTCTTTTGCGGGTGCGCTCATTACTACTTTTTTAGCGCCGGCGTCGATATGTTTTTGTGCGGTTTCTTTTGTTAAGAACAAACCTGTGGATTCGATGATGACTTCCGCGCCAACCTCGCTCCATTTTAAGTTTGCTGGGTCTTTTTCGGCGGTAACGCGGATAGTTTTACCGTTTACCACCAAATGACCGCCCTCAACAGCAATGGTGCCTTTGAATTGACCGTGAGTTGAATCGTATTTCAACATGTAAGCCATATAGTCAGGGTCGACCAGGTCGTTAATCCCCACAACTTCAATGTCAGGTCTTTCAATTGCGGCCCTGAATGCCAGGCGGCCAATACGGCCGAAGCCGTTAATTCCTATTTTCATGATTTTTTTAATTTTTGCTTGAATAGTACGTCAATAAATTGTTTATCGGTTCTTTAATGATATTTGCAATTTTAAGTTTTGCATCGGCAGCGGCCTGGTGTAAATGGTCCTGAAAGCCTGCTGCAACAGAGCCCGCAAAGTACAAAAAAGCTTCGGGATGTTCATCATGCAAGGGTAATAAATACGTTTTCACGAGCTTATCAAAGCCGTTCCTAACGATGGCGCCCAGGTAGTTATCCTCTTTATTCTCGATAAAAAAATCGGTAAAGGAGCTTAGAAATACCGCAGGTTGTTTTTGCCGGTAAACCTTCTCGAGCAGGGTTTTCCGGTCGAGATCATAACGCTGAACAAACTTTTTGTGAATGTTTTCGGGGAGCGTCTCGTTCATAAAGTTTTTTACCAGCTGCCTGCCCAGCCAGTTTCCGGATCCTTCATCGGCCAAAATATAACCCAGGCCATAGTTGTTCGGTTTTACTTTTTTTCCGTCGTACCAGGCTGCGTTCGAGCCGCTGCCGACGATGCTTATTATTCCGGGCGAGTTTTTGCAGCAGGCAATGGCAGCGGCCGTAATATCGTGTTCGACGGTCACCTTCCCGAACTTAAAAAATGTGGAAAGCGCGTTAAAAACAATGGTTTTGAGTTCGGGAGATGATGCGCCGGCGCCAAAAAAATAAATTCGTTTAATTTCTTCGGCGTGATGTATCAGGTTAATGTTTTTGCTGAGGAGTTGTACGATATGCTTTTCGTCGTTTAAATAGGGATTTATGCCGCCCGTTTTGAAGGTTGAGATAATTCTGTCCTTATCCGCAAGTCTCCAGTCCGCATAGTTCGATCCGCTATATACAACTGCAATCATTTATTTAGATTGAAAGTATTTCAACCATCTTCATCAAATCTTCCTCCAGTTTAAATTGATGCTGATTAAGCGCTTCTTCAAGGCCAGTCAGCTTAATAAAGTTAGCCTCGAGGCCAACCATCATCTGCGATTTACCGGCCAGCAAGGCGTTTACCGCGGCAAATCCGAGGCGGCTGCCGAGCACCCTGTCAAACGCCGAGGGGCTGCCCCCGCGCTGCAAATGGCCCAATATGGTAACCTTTATATCGTAGTTTTTAACTTCCTTCTCCACCACTTTGGCAATATCGTAAGCGCCGCCGTGCTTGTCGCCTTCGGCCACAATCACAATGCTTGATGATTTCTTTTTGTTCTGACCGTTTTTAAGATTTTCGATCAGGTCCTCAATGGCTGTTTCTTTTTCAGGCAGCAGTATCGCTTCGGCCCCGCATGATATGCCAGCGCGTAATGCAATAGCGCCCGAGTCGCGGCCCATTACTTCGACGAAGAACAAGCGGTCATGCGCATCGGCGGTGTCGCGTATTTTGTCAATTGCTTCAATTACGGTATTGGTTGCCGTGTCGAAGCCAAGCGTGTAGGTTGATCCGTAAAGGTCATTATCAATGGTTCCCGGAACTCCCATCACCGCAACATCAGGATACTTCTGCGAAAAACGCAGGGCGCCGGTAAAAGTTCCATCGCCGCCGATCACTACCAGGGCGTCAATATTGTGTTTTTTTAAGTTCTGGTAAGCAGCTTCCATCCCTTCATCGGTGCGGAAGGGTAAACAGCGCGCTGTTTTTAAAACAGTTCCGCCTAAATTTAAAATATTGCTTACGGAACGGGGGTCCATCGGGTACATATCGCCGTCAATCAGCCCCTGGTAACCCTTCCTGATCCCAACCACATTAAGTCCGTTATATATTGCCGTACGCACTACCGCCCTGATGCAGGGGTTCATCCCCGGGGCATCACCGCCTGAAGTAAGTACCGCAAGTGTTGAAATTTTAGGCATTTAATACGATAATTTTTTTTCGGCACGAATATAGTGTGTAAAAATTACACCATTAAATTTAATTTATTTTTTTTAAATTAGCGGTTGACCAATACTATTGAAATTACCAACCTAAAATTTATCTGGATTTGGAAGTAAAGTTACCAACATTTGAATCGGTTTTTTCGATTGACTGTGTAATATTTGGCTTTGAAGCAGGAGAGCTAAAGATATTACTCATCGAACGAAACGAAGAGCCATATAAGGATTGGCTCGCTTTGCCCGGCTACATCGTTGAGCAGGACGAAAGCATCGATGACGCTGCGGAGCGCATTTTGTATGAGCTCACAGGTTTGCGCGATCTGCATATGCAGCAATTTCACACTTTCGGCGAGGTAAACCGGCACCCGCAGGGGCGGGTTATAACCGTTGCCTATTACGCGCTGATCAGAATTAACGGGCAGAAAGAATTGCGGCCGATAACGCAATATGCCCGCAAGGCTTTTTGGCACCCGGTCAATGACCTGCCCAAGCTGGCATTCGACCATACCGAAATATTTAAAACCGCCTTCAATAAAATACGCCGGCGTTTAAACTATCAGCCCATAGCGTTTGAACTGCTCCCGGAAAAGTTTACGCTTACCCAACTGCAATCGCTTTACGAAGCGGTTGAAAACAGGAAACTGGACAAGCGAAATTTTCGGAAAAAAATGCTGAGCTACGGATTTTTAAAAGAGCTGGACGAAAAACAAAAGGGAGTATCATACCGTGCGGCTAAACTTTACAAGTTCGACCGGCGCAAGTATGCCAAGATATTTCACAGCGAAATAAGTACTGGTTAGTTGATTGGAGGGTAGAGATTAGAGATCAGGGGAGCCTGACAAATGTATAACCAAATGAGCCGGGACGATTAACGTCCCGGCTCATTTGGTTTAATAACTTTTTTCGAAGTTTAGTTTTAACCAGTTCGATATTTACGATAATCTTTTTCCCTAATCTCTAACCGCTAACTAACCGCTAACTCCAAATGGAATTTTACGAGGTTATCTATAGGCGAGCGGATGATATTGCCTACCACCATTCCGTTTTCCAAAACTAGTTCTTCCAGTACATTTCTGAAATTATAGCCTACGGAGCCGATACAGTTGAATGTATATCTCTGGTAATCAGGATAATGTGTTACCAGGTTACGGAAAAAATCTTCGAATGAGGTACGTACAATATTGCGTGAATATTCAAGATTTACGGGGCTGTCGTACACAAATTTGCTGAAGCTGGCGCAAAAACGATTGGCGCGCGGCTGCGTATAAACTATTTCGTTTATATCATCAGGTGTAAGCTTGTAGGTGTCCCAAAAATTCTTACGAACCGCTTCGGGCATATAACCGCGCAAATAATCGATCAGGAGCTTTTTACCGATATAGCAACCGCTTCCCTCATCACCAAGAATGTAGGCGCCCGAATCAATATTATGGGTTACTTCCTTGCCGTTGTATAAGCACGAATTGGTGCCGGTGCCTAATATGGCAGCAAATCCCTCATTATGACCTAACAGCGCCCTTGCGGCAGCCAGCAGATCATGACCGATAAATACCTTTGCTTTTTTGAAGATGGCCTTCATGGCCTCCTCAACTATCTTGCGCATCTCGTCGGTCGAACATCCGGCACCGTAATAGTTTACTTCGGTTATGTCGTCTCTTTCTAAATCAGTTGGCAGCGTTTCGTCGAGCGACTTGATGATGTAATCAGTGGGAGAAAAATAAGGGTTATAACCTTCGGTGTTGAAGTATACTTTTTTACCTTCTTCGGTGACCAGGCACCAATTAGTTTTTGTTGAACCACCGTCAGCAATTATGATCATAAAATAAGTTTATTTAAAAAAAATCGGATAAAAGTATGATTAACTTATTGTAAAAAAAACACTTTATAATTTTAAAAAGTAAAAATCTGTTTTTTAGCCCTGTACCAACCCTATCTTTTACAAAATGTGCCGGTGCAACGCGTAAATATTGATAGCTATTTATAAAGATAAATCGCCCGTTTTAAAAGTATGCCGTTTATAATTAGGTGCAATAATATGGATTATTTAGTAAATAATTATTTAGCTCAAATTGTTTGTTTGTGATCGGGTTTTCATTTACGCGTCAAAATCCCGTTGCCCTTAGACATCCCCGGATATCGTATTTTAAAAAGATTCGGCCATTATATCCAGGCTCATAACACCTTCAGCTTCCGAAACTAAGTTAAAAAAATATCAGCAATTCAGCGACTTTTTTGATCGCCTTCGAAGCAGCGAAAACGAAACAGGCCAGGAGCTTTACTGGACGGAGGGACCTGCCTCTTAAAACAAAATCAGCTTCCCTGCTGTTGTATCTCTCAATTTATAACCCCTATTAACCGGATAAACTTGAAGACTAAATATTTTATTCCCGTTATAATTGTACTTTTCGCAGGCCGTTTAAAAGCTCAAAATCGCTTGCAGCAGATTGCCATAGGAGCCGGGGCCGGTTTTGCAACCGCATATGCAGGCGCCCAGCAGCCCGAAACAAAATGGGCCTGGTTTGGCGATGCCGGTTACTATGTTACCCCATATTTTAATATCGACATCCAGGGACAGGCAGGTACACTGGGTGGCACTTCCATCACTATAAAAAATCCCAAGAGTTTTAGCAGCAGCTATCGCGCGGCGACTGCGGAGGCGAGGGTGCAGCTTGGGCAGTTCTTCGACCCACATGATAATAGATTTTTAATTTTTGCCAAAAATATATACGTTGGCGCCGGCTACGGTTTTATACGAAGCGATATTAACAATGTAGCCCTCAGAAATCAGCAGACAATTGATCACGTTAAAAGCAATATCCCCATGGTACCGGTAAAATTGGGCTATGAGTTTAACCTGGTAAATAATTATGGCGAACCGCTTATAAAAGCAGACTTTTCGTACAGCTTTAATTATACCATTGGCAAGGGGCTTGACGGGTATTATGACAATACCTCGAAATCATTTAACTTTTACAACTACTACGCTTTCGGCCTAAAATATCTCATTACTATAGGCGGGCCGCATAAACACAGCTATGATAAGTTCGATTAAGTTTAAACTTAAACCGTTGGGGTCTACTCGAAAACCTTTATTTTGGAGAAATTAACAACGGCCTAAAAAGTATTGGTTGGCAATTTTATGAGATTTTTGCATCTTTGCAGCGCGAAATAATCGCAGATGGTCCCATAGCTCAGCTGGATAGAGCAACAGATTTCTAATCTGTCGGTCTCAGGTTCGAATCCTGATGGGATCACTTTTTAAAGGCGAAAGCTAAAAGCGGAAAGGTAAAAGGTTTTTAAAAGCAGGTCAGTGATGGCTTGCTTTTTTCTTTAAAGGGTTAGTCTCAGGGAGACTGTAATCCGCAGACACAGCACCCCGGACAGCAAGCAATTTGACTCCCCATCGACCTGTTTTCCAAAATGGAACTAAATTATTGATAATGGCGATTTTTTAAAATAACCCGTTGACGAATCATTCGCACCAGGAAGTAACATTTTGGATTATATGCTGTCTCACAACTAAACAAATGGAAAGGAATGAAGAGCATCTTCGCAAGACAGCGCAGATCTGGCGTGCCGGGGGAATGATCTGGATGATCACCATCACGCTATTTTTTGCGGTCTTTGATCTGTGTTTTTTAAACCTGTCGCTGTTTTTGAGCATAGGTTTAGGGGCAGTCACTGCTACGGTTACCTTTATTTTGTTCGCCTGGAGCCTCAAAACATTGCGGCTTGCCAAACAATTACCCGAAGAAAAAGTGGTAGATGAGGTTAAGCGGCGTAAAATACGAAAAGGCTTTCTCGTCGTTTTGATCATTGAAATCGCGGCTTTCAATATCGCTCCTTTCGCTTTATTATATTTTAATCATATTGAAAATATCGTACCGGTTGAGATCCTGATCTGTGCGCTGCATTTTTTGCCATTGGCCCGCATTTTTATGATGCCGATCTACTACCTGTTAGGGGGCACAGTTTCTGTGATCACCGTCCTGACCCTTTTATTAGTTCCAGCTACGCAACAAATTGGAAATTTGGCTGTAATCGCGGCAATACCTAGCCTGTGTTTTATAATGTTGAACTGGATGACCATTGCCTATATTTTAAATGATGCAATGAAATATTTGATCAAGCCTGACATTAACACTATCCTGGTAAAAGATTTTTAAAACAGGCCGGTGATGGCTTGCTTTTTATGATAATCTACGGACAGCAACGGCAACAGATTTCTAATCTGTCGGTCTCAGGTTCGAATCCTGACGGGATCACAAAGGAGATGTTCAATTTCGAGCACCTCCTTTTTTATTTATTATAACATAACCTTTGAATTGAGAAACCAGGGAAGCTTCCCGAAATGTTCTCGAACAGACGTAAAACGATTGACGAATACTTTTTTGGCCCTCGATCCTTATTCGTGGACTTCCTGCCAGCCCGTAATAAACTTTCTAAGCGCTTCAATATTATCGCTCATCATTAAAATCGGTATGTCGATATAAAGGGAATCGGCCTTGCTTTGAGAACCCGAAGTATTTTGAGATTGCTCTATATTTTCTATCTCTTTAAAGGCAGTTATGAACAACAGCGCGACTAAAAAAGTAATCGCGGTAGTTACTTTGTGCGAATTCTTAATTTGCATTTTCATGATTTCCGGTGACGATTCGTTTAAAAATCTATATCGTTATTTGGTGAATCATCCTTTGAATACTCCAGCAAATCTCCGGGCTGGCAGGCCAATGCTTTGCAAATAGCTTCGAGCGTACTAAAACGGATTGCTTTTGCCTTCCCGGTTTTGAGTATAGAAAGATTGGCCAATGTCAAATCCACTTTATCAGAAAGTTCATTTAATGACATTTTTCGTTTGGCCATCATCACGTCAAGGTTTACTATGATCGGCATAATTATATAGTTAATTCGTTTTCCGTTTGAATTTCGATCCCTCTCTTAAAAATTTGTGCGATCACAAAAAGTACAACTCCCATAAACAGCCACACATCGGCCCCGCCTAAGCGCATATTTTGCACATCTGGCATTGAAACCCCTTTTGTAATAAGCCAGCTGCCATATTTAACTCCCCACCAGGAGAACAAACCGGTACCCAAAGACAGGTACGACAAACTAAAAATAAAACGCCCGACTTCGTTATTAAAAGGCTGAGCCATGTTTAGTTTTTTATCGTGCAGGACTTTTACGATCAAGTAGAATATACATGACCTAAAAACAGCAACAATGATCATCAGTAATGTCTCGGCAAAAAAATAGCCGGGGTCGTACCGGTAAAGACTTGAGAAATCAATTCCCGGCCAATAATGTTTGGCGTCAACCGGGTTGATGACCAGGGTAAAAAAGGTATTGAATATAAAGCCGCCGGCTTCAATACATACACCTACAAATATGATCCACGAAAGAACATAAAGAATTTTGAGAATTTGTTTGGTATTAATTTCCATAATTTTTTTGAGTTTTTAAATTTGATGATGCAAATATAAATAAATATTTATTGGAAAACAATAAAAATTTATCTTTTTCCTGTATTTTACATTTTCCCCATTTCTTGAACTTAGAGAAGGACAATTAAAGAAGCCTAAACAGATATCCGGATATTCCGCAAGTTGTGGACCAACACAACCCAAATTACCCGCCGTGCGGTTGATTAGCATATGTAGTGATTGCTTTCCCGAACTTCGTGGGGACAGGCTGCTCCTCGCCGCGACGAACTGGGTAACTTAACTTAAACCCGCGTGAGACCCTATTAGGCCAGATCGCGGTTAGTATGGGCATATCTGACCCTTTGTGAGAGACCTGATGGGAACAGATAAGAAGATCAATTAACTGGTTGAGGCACGTGTGGCTATTGCGGAATACTCCATAATGATGTAACTTGACAACTTAAATCAACCTTTATGAAACTCTATCGCCTATTAGTCACCATTATACTATTGGGATTGTGCTTGCGCACACTGGCACAGGACTACAACTCATTAAAACCAAACGAAACGGTCGAAGGCTTTAAGGTTGTCAGCGTGTATTTAAGCGGCAGCGGCCACCGTATGGGCGCGCGCTTTATACATGTAAAAACCGGTTTCACGCTCGATCTGCTGCAGATCGAATCCGTACCGCAGGCTTTTATTTATGCAAATACCTTCCCGGTTTCTGATCGCGGCGAGCCGCACACCCAGGAACATTTGCTGATTACCAAAGGTAACAAGGGCCATGAGCTGAATACCCGGGAGGAGATGTCGCTTGCGGTTTCCAATGCCTTCACCTCTCAGCTGCATACTGCTTATAACTTTTATACCGGTGCGGGCGCTGATGTGTTTTACGGCCTGCTCAGCAGTTATATGGATGCTTTGCTTTACCCCGACTATACCAATGAGGAGGTAAAACGCGAGGTAAGGAACTGGGGCGTTAGCGAAGCGCCCGATAAAACTTTATCCATCAAGGAAAAAGGCTCAGTTTATAACGAAATGTCTACCTCGATGAACGACCCCGGCGCCATCCTGTACGACCAAATGGGTCGCCTTTTATACGGGAATGCCCACCCATTATCGTACAACGCCGGCGGCTTGCCAGCAGGTATCCGGCAACTGACGCCTGCCAACATCGCCGCTTATCACGATGCGAATTATTATTTAGGGAACATGGGGGCCATCGTGGCGTTACCCGGTAGCATGGCGCTTTCCCCGATATTAAAAAAAATGCATGCAATATTTGATAAGCTCGACAGCAAAGACCAGCACCGGCATACCCCAAACCTTACACTGCCCGCGCCGCGGCCTGCCGAAAGCGGAAAAATACTGGCACTGGATGTTCCTACTACAAACGTTCAGCAACCGGGTATTATGGTGCTTGCTTACCCGGCATCGTTAAAGCTTAGCTTGAAGGATAATATCGAATTATCGAACTTTATGAGTGCTTTTGCCGGCGATGCTACCACAAACCTGTATAAACTATTTGTCGACAGTAAAACGCGGATACCGGGATTCAGCGCCCAGGGAGTGTCATCTTATGTAGACAATGGACAGGGTAATCCCGTATCTATCTATTTTGACGGCG
>Ga0207132_1104_pt1 | contig 18266 bp, 15 predicted proteins | sample Alteio_BWMinHeat_14_FD_153554 | JGI IMG/M metagenome (GOLD analysis project Ga0207132, IMG submission 153554) | Enriched cells from forest soil in Barre Woods Harvard Forest LTER site, Petersham, Massachusetts, United States -... | ecosystem: Environmental > Terrestrial > Soil > Temperate forest >...
TGGCCGCCCGTGGTGGAGAACCTTTATGGGCAAGGTCCAGCACAGGCTATCCGAACGGTAAGTTTCGTGATCGGAAGCGAGCGCGCGGGCACCGAGAGTTTTCTGAACGCGGTGCGGCGAGCGGTGTGGTCGATAAATTCGAATTTGCCGCTGGCGTCGGTGCGCACGATGGAGGAAGTGTATGGCAAATCGGTGGCGCTGACTTCGTTCACGCTGGTGATGCTGGGAATCGCTGGAGCCATGGCCGTGGCGCTGGGGATCATCGGCATGTACGGCGTGATCTCGTTCACCGTGTCACAGCGGAAGCGCGAAATTGGAATACGTTTGGCGCTTGGAGCGCAGCGTGGAGACGTGGTGCAGATGGTTTTGAGCGATGGCGCAACGATGGCGCTAGTGGGAGTGGCAATTGGAATGGCCGCGGCGTTTGGATTGACGCGGTTGATGACCAGCCTGCTGTTCGGAGTGACCGCGCATGATCCGCTGACGTTTGGGCTGGTTGCTGTGCTGCTGATGCTCGTCGCGCTCTTGGCGTGCTATGTGCCCGCACGGCGGGCCATGAAAGTGGACCCGATGGTGGCGCTGAGGTATGAGTGAAAGAGGGAGCAGCGCCGGAAGCGACGGGGAAAGAAAGGTCCCCGGGGTCGCAGGGTCGCAGGCTCGCACGACTGTGCCTGGCAATCGGGCGAGCAACCCCGAGACAGCGTGGCAGGTTTAGAAAACTCGGCCAACACCCGCTATTGGAGAGTGGGACGCGCGGGAGGGCGCTGCGGTTACACCAGACTCACCCGGACGTCGCGAGGCACGCCGTCACTTCATGTGGGCGTCGAACCACGCCAGGGTGCGCTCGACTACGTCGCGGCGGTGCTTGGGGCTGGCGAACAGGTGACCCTCATGCTCGTAGACTACGAATTGGGTTTCAACGCCTAGCGTTTTGAGGGCGTGCCAGAATTCGTAGGATTGTGGAGCGGGGACTTCGCCGTCGCTGTCGCCGACGAGAATAAGGGTGGGGGTTTTGACCTTCTTGATGAAGTTGATGGGGGAGCTTTTGGCGTAGACGTCGGGATCGTCGTAGACGGATTTGCCGAAGAACGGAATCATCCACTGGTCGATGAGATTCTCGCCGTAATAGCTTTGCCAGTTGGAGAGGCCTGCGCCTGCCATGGCAGCTTTGAAGCGGCTGGTTTGCGTGACGGCCCACATGGTCATGTAGCCGCCGTAGCTCCAGCCGCAGATGCCGAGGCGATTGTGGTCGATGGGGGCGACTTTGCTGGCTTCGTCGACGCCGGCCATGATGTCTTTGAAGTCGCCATTGCCGAAATCTCTGACGTTGGCGCGGGTGAAGGCTTCGCCTTGGCCGAAGCTGCCGCGGGGATTTGGCTCGAAGACAAAATAGCCGGCGCCGGCGAGAGGCGAATAATAATCGGAGGAGCTTGGCCATTCGGAGAGCACCGCGGCTCCCGGACCGCCGTGAACGCGGACTACTAGCGGATATTTTTTGTTGGGATCGAAATCGCGGGGGTACAGGAGCCAGCCCTGGACTTCGAAACCGCCGTTTTTCCAGTGGATGCTTTTGGCTTCGCCCCAGCCGGGCTTGATGGACTGGTTGCGCTCGGTGATCTGCTTCCAGTTGGCGGTGGGGCCGGCCCAGACTTCGGGCGGAGTGCTCGAGGAACTGCGAATCACGGCAGAGGTTTTTCGGTCGCGAGAGAGTGAGAGATTGATGCCCCACGCGCCCGCGGTCAGTTGGCCGGCATAGCGAAATGGTTCGGTTTTGGTGCCGTCGGCGGGATTGATCGTAGCTATGCCGGAATCGCCTTCGAGATATTCGCCGAAAATAATATTTTCTTCTGGCGTCCACGCCAGCCAACTGGCAGAGGCTTTCATCTCCGGAGTCACGTTGGCGGCTTCGCCGCCCGTGGCTGGGATGGTGAAAATGTCGCCGCCCACCGAGGGTTCGTCGCTCATCAGGCCGCCGATGAAGGCAATGCGCTGGCCGTCAGGGGACCAGGCGGGATTAGCGATTTGGAGTGGGGGCTTGTAGATGGATTTCATTAGGCCGGTGGCGGCGTCGAGCGTGAAAAGCTCGGCGATGTACCAATTGTTGTCGCCGTTGCCGAGGGCAGCGGTGACGGCGAAACGGAGTCCGTCGGGAGACCAATCGTATTCATAGACGTAGGTGTCGGCGGGGGAGAGTTGGCGGAGTTTGCCGCTAGCGATGTCGACCAAGGCTAGGCGCTGCTCGAAGAAAGAATCTTTGATTTCGCCAGTTTGGGGAGTTTCGGCCACGAGCGGGCCTGCGGCGCGGGTGGCGTTTTCGGTGAACAGGACGGCGATGGTTCTGCCGTCGGGGGACCAGCCGGGAGCGGAGAGGAAGCCTTTTACTTGCGTGATTTTTCGCGCGGAGCTGCGGCCGGCCGCCTCGACTACGTAAAGTTGAAGCTGACCGGCTTTTGCGGCGTCGGAGAGGAAGGCAAGTTTTCTGCCGTCGGGGGACCAGGCCACGCTGCCTTCGGCATGGATGGCGTCGGCGACGGCTGCGCTGATGCGCTTGGGCGGATTCTTTCCATCGACCTCCGAGACATAAATGACGGTGTCGCCGGTGGAGACGCCGCGCCTGGTGACGACGTCTTCAACCCAGGCGACCTTTTTGCCGTCGGGAGAAATGGCGGTTTGTTCGAAGCGCTGCGTGGCGGAGAGCGTTTTGATGACGTCTTCGGCCGTAGCAGACGCTTGGGGCTTTGCGCCGGCTGCTAGACGCGCTTCAGCGGATTGTTTCGTGCCACTGGTTTGTTTGGCAGGGGCTTCTTGCGCGAAGGCGCGGTGCGCGGCGGAAAAAACAAGCAGTGAAGACGCGGCGAGCGCTAGCCGTGGTCGAAGACGAGTCATGTTCGCTTCCTCTTAAGAGCTGTGATGGTGTGCGCGAGTACCTTAATCCGCTTGGCGACGGGCCGCAAGCCTTGGTTGCTGGATTTTCGTTGCGAGATTTCAGGAAGATGGGTTGTCGGCTTGCGGGCTGGCGAGTAGAATCCGCCGAGACTCGGCTGTGGAGGAAATGATGCTGGATCGCCGTGGATTTCTGTCTTCGCTTGCAGGAGCTGCCGGAGTCGCCCGGACTCTAGGCCTAGCGCCCGGGTGGCCGAAATTGCTGGAGCAGGCGCCGGCGCAATTGCCAGATCATGGGCTGCTGGATTCCAATGAAGAAGCCTACTGGACCGAGATGCGGAAGCAGTTTTTGATTCCGGCGGAGGAGGTGTATTTGAATAACGGCACGGTGGGTTCTTCGCCGACGCCCGTGCTGCGCGCGATTTTTGGTGCGTACAACGACACGGAGAAGATGGCCGAGAGCGATCCGGAAGATTATCCGATTTGGGGCTATGCGTCGTGGAACGAATTCCGGGACCCGCTGGCCGCGTTTGTGGGATCGACGCGCGACGAGATCGCTTTGGTGCGGAACTCGACGGAGGCCAATAGCTACATTTCGAACGGGCTGGACTTCACCGCGGGCGACGAAGTGCTGATGACGGATCAGGAGCACCCCGGAGGGGAGCAGGGTTTTCTTTTGCGCGCGAAACGGCACGGCATCGTGGTGAAAAAAGTGGCGCTGCCGAAGCCGGTACCAAACGCCGCCGCGGCGCTGAATTTATTCAACGAAGCGATGACGCCGCGCACAAAACTGGTTTTTTTCAGCCACATCACAACCGCGACGGGCGTGGTGCTCCCGGCGAAAGAGATCTGCGCGCTGGCGCGTTCGAAGGGGATCCTGAGCGCGGTGGATGGCGCGCACGTGATTGGGATGATGAAACTGAATGTGAAGGAATTGGGTTGCGACATGTATTCGTCGAGCCCCCACAAGTGGCTGCAAGCGCCGAAGGGCACGGGATTTTTGTATGTGCGTGACGAAGTGATGGACCGCCTGTGGAACACCATCGTGACCGCTGGATGGGATGAGCCAAAGTTACGCGCGGAACGATTCCAACGGATCGGGAGCTCGAACCTGCCGACGCTCTACGGCCTGCGCGCGGCGGTCGAGCTTGCGAATCAGATCGGGATAGAGCGGATCGAGAAACGCCACCGGGCGATGGCGGACTATATTTTGAAGGAGATGGTGAAGCGCGGCGCGGAGTCGTGGACGTCTCCCGATGCAACCCTGCGGTGCGCGATTGCGTCCGTGAATGTGCCGCCGATTCAGATTGGAGAGCTCGAGACCTGGATGTGGAAGGAAAAGAGGATACGGATTCGCGGAGGCGGGCCTTCCAAGATACGGCTGTCGACGCCGTACTATTTGCTGCGCAAGGATGTGGATCGGTACCTGGCAGCGTACGACGAGTACAAGAAGGTGAAGAACATCGCGTGATGGCTCGCTGAAACCAAACCAGTTGCAGACGCGAATTGCGTGCGTCACAACGCAGGTCCGAAAAGCTAAACCTAGACCTGGAATGATTTCCCACAAAAAATGAAAAAACACGAATTTCACTTCGCGCAACTGATGGTGCGGCATCTAGGAGACTTTAGGCACCCCGACGAAACAAACGGCGTGGACCGACGTTGAATAGGGAGTAGGGGAGTACTGGCCGGAGTTCGGATGGGTAGGAAGGCCTTGGGTCACAAGCTCGCATCGCGATGTAGAACACTCCTTCGTTTGGATTCCGCGCGGCGCTCGCGGGGATCGCTCACGAGCCTGGTCCTTTTGGTTGTCCTTCCGGCTATAGCCTGCACGCAGCGTGGATCGGTCGAGAGGCCCTCCGAGAAACGCGGGATCAGCGAGGAAGCGGTGCACTTTGCCAGCGGCGACATAACGCTGGCCGGCACGCTTGTCCTCCCGGAGCGGCCTCAGCCACACCCAGCGGTAGTTCTTGTCCATGGCTCTGGTCCGCAGAAGAGGGATCTCTTTACGGCGCGGTGGTTCGCGGCCGAGGGCATCGCGGCCCTGGCGTACGACAAAAGGGGTGTGGGGGAATCCGGTGGAGATTTTCGCAAGGTGCCGTTTATGGAACTTTGCGATGACGGACTTGGCGCCATCAAGTACCTGAAGTCGCGAAAGGAGATTGACGCGAAACGGATTGGGGTGTGGGGCTTGAGCCAAGGAGGGTGGTTGGGACCGCTGGCAGCGTCGCGTTCCGCGGATGTCGCCTTCGTCATCGCCGTGTCCGGTCCAGGCGTGTCACCGGGCGAACAAATGATCGTCTACTACGCGAATGAGCTGCGCGAGCAAGGAGTGGACGAAGGCGATGTTCGAGAAGCCAGCACCGTGCGCCGAGACATTTGGGGCTACATGTCGAGCGGGCTTGGGTACAAGAAGGTTAAAGCTGAACTGGACGAAGCGCGCACAAGACCGTGGTACAAGCGCGCGAAAGTGCAGCTGGACGACTCCTTCGGGCCGCTTCCGACGCCCGCGGAACTGAGCAAACCGGTAGGGCGCAGCGCAATTTGGTTCAAGCAAGAAGCGGTCTACGACCCAGTTCCTGCGCTACGAACGTTGCGAGTGCCTGCGCTCTTCTTGTTCGGGGACCACGACCGGTTGATACCGGTGGATGAGAGTGTTGCGGTCATCCAACGAGTTTTGGTTGAAGACCAGCACCACGATTTTACCATCCGGGTATTTCCGAACGTTGACCATGAGATGAGGCTGCTAACGAGCGAGGCAACGGGGGCGATCGATCCGGAGTATCTGAAGACCATGCGGAACTGGCTGTCTACCCACGTTCTGAATAGACCTTGATGCGTTTTCTTAACCGCACTACGTAAGCACCAAAGCACCATGCAGCGACGGAATGTGTTTCCGTAAGAAACGAAAAAGTACAAATAAGTACAAATGTGTTCTGCATTCCACTCGTCCAGTAACCGCGTTCATCGTCCAAGTTCCTCTACGGCCCGCTGATTTCCATAAGTCCTTTCCAGAACGCTTTTCTGATCGATGAAAATTCAAGGTATGGGTTTTCAGTCCTCCGTTATCTTGGCGGATTTTTGGTTGTGCGTCTTGGCGTCAAGAAGTGAGACAACATCCTCGAACCGTTGTTTGCGGACATCATCCCCCATCTCTGCGAGAACTCGTCGAACATAGAACACAGCAATTCTCCCGTTCTTATCCACGTGCCTCGGGTCGGCGCCCGCGTGAAGCAGCGCGGAGACAACTTCCGGGCTACCTGACTTCGCTGCCCACATCAACGGCGTTTCACCCCGTTGATTCGCGGTGTCAACGGTTGCGCCAGCTGCTATCAAGGCATTGATGACGCCCACTTGGTACGCGGGCTTATACCAGAGATAAGGATTCGCCGCCGCCCCAATCAGTGCGTTATCTCCGTGATTGTCTCGAAGTTCAATACCTGCACCGCATTTCAGTAGCAACCGGACTAGATCTTCCTTTCCCTCAACGGAAGCCAACATGAGCGCTGTCCAACCAGTTGCATCTTGAACGTTCACGTCGGCTCCGAATTGAAGCTCCTCTTGAACACTCTTCGTATCGCCGGTGCCAGCTGCTTGCATCAGTTTCGTCATTCCAGGCTTAGTTCGCGCCCCGACGTCACCGGAGACAATTGGCTCATTTTTCAAATCATCGATGAAAGGGAGCTGCCTTCCAAGTTCAGGAGATTCCAACGTCAGCCGGTTATGCTGATCGTGCAGCCATTGGTGAGAGTTAACAACACGTTCAATTTCCACCTCCAATCTCCTGAGCTCGTCGGGGGCGTATTCATAGTCCTCAATTCTCTTGGTTTGTCCATTCTGGGTCAGGCCTATATAGGTGGTCGGCAAATCGGTCGTGCGCCATGAGCGCGTAACGCTGCCATCATCTGCAACGATATCAGCTCCAACAGCGTAAGAGTCCTTTAGCCCGAAGTAGTTGATTTTCGCGAAGTCATCCAAGAGTTTACGAACCTGCAGCTCCGTAATCTTGGCGGTCCGCTTGCCAGTGACCGCAACGTACTGATCGCCCTTATATTGAACCTCTCCATCAGAGTTAATCTGCAGAGAGTACACCGCGCACATTCCGTAGCATGCTGTATGTTCCAGTGTGATTACAGTGCCCGTGTCCTGCTGGCAGCGGCACGTTGTAGCTAGGCAAACGGCAAAGCAGAGGACGGCAATTCTGACAGGCATTTTCGATCCAAATCTCTTTGAAGCCGAGGCTATGCCGTAACGTGCCGGTGGGTCAACTGAAAGGGGTGCTCTTGGGCGATGCAAACCGCTGTTGCCCGGTCTTTTAGGCTGTGATCTGCGCAGAACAAGAATAAATCCCGCATCCGAAGCTTCCTTCGGTCTGCGGAGGCCAAATCCTGGAACCCAACGGAAAGCGGCGGCTCTGATTGCGATACACTCTAGATTCACCCACAAGGAATCTACTTGGCGGAAATTTCGGTGAAGACCGACCACTTCCTTCGGTTCGTGCGCTTAGCCTCTCTTGCTGCTTGGTTCACGATTCCGATTCCATCCTGCTTTGCGACTACTCCCCGCATTTCTTGACCCTGTGCGCGGGGGTCGACTACACTATTAAATTCGATACCTGTCGCTTATGCGGCTTGACGGTCGCTTTGTGTTTACAGGGAGAAACGGCCGCATCTTCTTGAATCTGCGGCCACGCAGTTAAAGGGGGATTGCTTTGCCAAAGCGCACATTTCAACCGCGGAAACGACGCCGCGCAAAGACGCACGGATTCCGCGCACGTATGAAGACCGTAGGCGGCCGTCGGGTTCTGGCGGCCCGCCGCAAGAAGGGACGCCATCGCCTCACGCCCGAGTAGTCTCGTGCGTCTGGAGTTTCCGCGCGAGGCACGGCTGGTGCGGCGCGGAGAGTTTGATGCCGTGTACCGCGCCGGGAAGCGCCGCTCCAGTTCCCATTTCACAGCTTTCTTTTGCGCCAACCAATTGCCGGTGAGCCGCTTCGGCTTCAGCATCAAGAAGGCCCTAGGCGGGGCGGTGGTGCGCAATCGCATCCGGCGGCGAATGCGAGAAATCGTGCGTTGCCATCGCTTGGAGATTCCTGCGGGATGGGACATCGTGATTCATCCGAAGAGCAGCGTGGGGCGGGCGGAGTTCGCGGGGTTGGCGGGGGATTTCGTGCGGCTGATGAAGAGCGTGTGAATCCAACGATGAATAGGAACAGCAGGGACGAAGCGAGAGAAGAGGACAGATGGAAGTCTGTCCCAGCGCGAGCGGCGGTCGCCACCGGTATCGGAGCGGGCCGGGCAAGCCTCGTCCCTACAGCCACTGGGGAGCAATCCGTTGGTGTGAAAGCGGCACTCGCGGCGCTGCGTATTTATAAGGTGTACTTTTCGATTTTGTTTGCTGGGAGTTGCCGGTTCGAGCCGACGTGCTCGAGGTATGCGTATGAGGCCATCGAACGGTTCGGCGTGATGCGGGGGGCGTGGATGGGGTTCAAGCGGTTGCTGCGGTGCCAGCCTTTGTCGCGTAAGTTCGGCTACGATCCGGTACCGGAGAAGACAGACGCGGCGGGATCAGAGACCGGAGGAGCTCGGCAAGAAGCGGGCCGGGCCGCGGTCATTGGCAGAGAGGCACATCCTTGAGCGAGCCGCAAAAGAAAAAAGAACTTTCTTCAGAGATGCGCATTCTGATTGCCTCGATCCTTTCGATGGCGGTAATTTTGCTGTGGGCCAAGTTTTTTGCGCCGAAGCCGCCGGTGAATTTGCCGCCAGCCAACAAGACGGCCATCACCGCGCCAGCAGCGGCCACTCCCGCGGCGACTTCCGTTTCTTCCGCAAGCAAATCTAACGCGTCGTCGCTGGCGGGAGTGGCTTCGGGGATGGCACCCTCAAACACAGCAGCGATGCCGCCGAAGGCGGATGCAGAAGAGCGCACCATGGTTGTGGAAAATGGACTCTACCGCGTGGAGATTTCGAACCGCGGCGGTGTGGTGAAGAGCTGGCAGCTGAAGAAGTATATGGACGATTCGAAGCCGCAGCGCGTGCTGGATGTGGTGCATCCAGAAGCGGCGGCGCAGGTCGGCGGGTGGCCGTTCGCGCTGGTGCTTGATGACGGGCAACTTGAAGCTCAGGCCAATTCCGCGTTGTACGTGGCCAGGGTGGCCGAGCCGGGTGCGCACGCGGGAGACTCGGCGGCGCGTTACGAGGGTCTTCCGGCCGGTCCACTGTCGGCTCCGGCGGAGTTGCAGTTGACCTGGAGCGATGGACACTTGGAGGTTACCAAGAATTTTCGATTTGATCATTCCTATGTGGTGCGCGTGGAAACGACCGTCAAGTTCAACGGCATGCCCATCAAAGCAGGCTTGGCATGGCTGGGCGGGTTCGGGGATTTGACGGTGCAAAACCCGGTGCCTGTCGAGACGGTGTTCACGTTTTACTCCGAAGGCGGTAAGCTGACGGATTTGCCCTACAAAAAACTTGAAGGACCCGAGAAATGGGGCCCGGGCGTCTGGATGGGCAGCAAGGATTTTGCAGGGATTGAAGACCGTTATTTTGCCGCGGCATTTCTGCCGGCTAACGGCATCGCTTCCGGGTCGATTGAAACGCGCTACTGGAAAGTGATGCGCACCGTCCAGAGGGAAGGGAAAGAAGAGCAGGAACCGGTTTCGGAGTTGGCGGCGGCAACGTCATCCCCGCCGATGGCTTTGCGTGTTTACGTTGGGCCGAAAGATTACGACGACTTGAAAGCCATGAAGCCGCCGCTGCAATCCTTGGTGAACTTTGGATTTCTCGAGTTCATCGCGGAGCCGCTGTTCCACGGGCTTAAGTGGCTGCACAAATACATTCACGGCTATGGCTGGGCCATCATCGTTTTGACGCTGGTCATCAACATGCTGCTCTTCCCGTTGCGCATTTCGAGCTACAAAACGACGCTGAAGATGCAGCGAGTCGCGCCGGAAATCAAAGCGATTCAGGAAAGATACAAGAAGTACAAGCTGAACGACCCAAAGAAGCAGGAGATGAACAAGGAAGTGATGGCGATTTACAGCCGCGAAGGAATCAACCCGGTGGGCGGCTGTTTCCAAATGTTTCTGCAGATGCCCATCTGGTTCGGGTTGAATAGCGCGCTTCGCGGAGCCATCGAATTGCGGCATGCGCAGTGGCTGTGGATTAATGACCTGGCTGCGAAAGACCCTTTTTACATTTTGCCGGTCGTGGTGGGCGTTTCGATGTACTTGGTATCCAAGATGACGCCCATGACGGCGGCCGACCCGCAACAGCAGCAGATGATGAAGGTCATGCCCATCATGTTCGCGGGCAGCTTCATTATTTTCCCGTTTTCGAGCGGACTCGCGTTGTATATTCTCACCAGCAGCCTGGTCGGTATCGGGCAGCAGTGGTATTTGAACCGCACGCACCCGGCGCCGGCAGCCGCGAAACAGATCACGCGCGGAAAGAAATAGGAAGTCTTACAGAGCTCGCCACGAGCGGGCCAGCAGCACCGGTTCGACGGAGATCCATGGGACAGGACCTGATCCGAGATGGCAAGCTCGACCGCCAGGCGGCGGCAGAGGTTTTGCGGCGGTTTCTGGAAGAGATCGTGCGCACATCCGGGCTGGACCTGAAGATCGCCGTTCGTGCGGTTGAGCCCTCCGCGGTGGATGCTTCGGGCGACGCAGAAGTGATAGCCGATCTCGGCGGGCGGGACAAAGAGATTCTGCTGGAGCGTAACGGAGAAGTTCTAAAAGCCTTTGAGCACCTGGCGTTTCGCGCGCTGCGGCTCGAACCTAGCTACCACGAAAAAATTCATCTGGACAGCGGCGGGTATCGCGCCTTGCGCTTTGAAGAGTTGCGTATGACCGCGCGGGTGGCGGCGGAACGCGTGCAGAGCTCGCACCAGCCGTTCCGCTTGAACCCGATGTCCTCGCGCGAGCGGCGCATTGTGCATTTGGCGCTGAAAGAAATGCCCGGAGTGCGCACCGAAAGCGTGGGCCTGGGCGAAGAGCGCCAAGTGGTGATCCATCCGGCCAAAGCCAAGTAGTTTCACGCACCTCTCGAGTTCCCCGAGAGCAGCACCGTCTTATTCCCTCTCCCACCCTTGCGAAAGGACCGCGCCGGATTCATCCATTTTTACGCGGTAGGTAAAAGATGCAGGGCGATCTCTCCGCACTTGCGGAAATCGCGCGTCGTAAATCTCCACGATGGCGTCGCTGCCTTCCTTGTGAAAGCGCGTGACCGGAAAACGCGAGAACCAGAAAACGGTCTGCACCTCGGGCAGGCGCTTGGCTCGGTCGATATACGGATTGGGAATGGCGTCGGGGTAGTAGCGATGCTCGATGGACGCTCGGGAGCTTGCTTCGCTGAGATCGAGACGGACTTCATAGACGCCGTGGGCCGTGCTGACCAGGCCGTCCCAATGCCAGAGCGAGGGGGGAAAAGGTAGCGCGCCCAGGGATTCCACTTGAAGCTGGAAGAGCGAAGCGAATTCTTTGACGCGGTCGAGAGCGGCGCGATGGGCGTACAGAGCGGCGGCCAGATAGAGCATCGCCGTTAGGAGGCCTGCGCGATTCCATGTGGCGTAGCGGACGCGCAGTCCTTTGCCACGCGTGGCGGGGAGAAGAAAAAACGCCGCGAGCAGCATGATGATGGTGACAGCAGTTCCGGCAGATATCGGCGCGCCGACATTTCTCAATAGTGCGGCGATACCAAGCGAAGCGAGCGCGAGCACGGACCAGGTGATGATCGCGCGATTCTTCAGGCCTTCCGGCTGCCGGTAAACCCAGGCCAGTATTTGCGGACACAGCAGAAGTGCGGTGAAGGTGAAGTCGATGATAAAGATCAGATCCCAGGCGGGGCGGGACCACTCCAGCGGCGACCAGACCATGGTGCCAAAACTCGTAACCAGGTCGAGAAAAATGTGGCTGAGGATGCCGATGGCGTAGATTCCGGCTAAAGCCAGAAACGATGGCGCGTCCCATTTGCGCCAGCGTGTGAACCCGCGCGTCAGAGCGGCGAGAACTATGGCGAACAACGGCATGCACACGAGAGAATGCGTGATGCTGCGATGCCACGTGAGGATGAGCAGCGGATTGCTGGAGAGCCATTCGCGAAACATGTCGGAATCGGGAAAGATCGCGCCGAGCATGAGCGACCAAGTAAGGATGCGGGGGCGATTCATGGGACCAGATCGAAACATGTCTTCGCCACCGAAGACTGCTTTGCTGATTAATGCGCCGGCGATCCCGTGCGTGATGGTGTCCATTCGTTTTTCTAAACGCCGCCTTTCCAGGGAGCCGTGGCGTTCCTTCCGATGATACGGCCAGAAAAATCCACAGTTTCAAAGCACTCTGATCAAGGGAGAGGTTTTGGGGAGCACGCGGCCAACGCGGTGCGCATGGACGCCGCGCCGCGCGAAGGCTGCCAGGGCGGAATCCGCGTGGTCGGGGGCGATGGCGACGAGAAAACCGCCGGAGGTCTGCGGATCGAAGAGAAGATCCTGATATTCGGGGGACACGCTCGGTTCAAACCTTGCGCATTCGCCGACGAAGGCGCGATTGTTTTTCAGGCCGCCGGAAAGATGGCCTTCGCGGGCGGCTTCGACGGCGCCCGGAAAATAGGAGAAGGATGCGTGATCGATTTCGAAGGAGACCGGCTCGAGGCCCTGTGCCGGATCGCCGAGGGCCATCTCTCGAGCGTGACCGAGGAGACTGAAGCCGGTCACGTCAGTGACGGCGTGAATGGGTTTTGCCGCTTCGGACTTTTCTTCCAGTTCCCCGAGGGCAGCAGCGGCGGCGGCATTGAGAGTGCTCATGGCAGCCACGGCGGCGGCGAGTGATACCGCCGAGGCGCGGTCTTTTTTCAGGGCCGTGGTGATGACGCCGGTCCCGAGTGGCTTTGTGAACAGCAACACGTCGCCAGCTTGGGCTCCCACGTTGCGCCAAATGCGATACGGATGGATCAGGCCAGTGACCGCGTAGCCGAAGAGCATGTCTTCATTGCGGATCGAGTGGCCGCCGATCACGCTGCACTTGGCTTCGTTCATTTTGGCGAGGCCGCCGCGAATGATTTGTTCAAGGACTTCCGGGTCGCCCTTTTCTGGAAAACCGACGATGGACAAGGAGGAGATCGGCCGGCCTCCCATGGCATAGACGTCGCTCAAAGAGTTGGCAGCGGCGATCTGGCCGAACAGAAAAGGGTCGTCCACGATGGGCGTGAAAAAATCCACCGTCTGCACCAGTGCAAGGCTTTCATGGATCAAATAGATTCCGGCGTCGTCGTTGGTATCGAAACCGACGAGGACATTCGGATCTGTTTGTCGCGGGAGCTTGCGCAGGACGGCGTCAAGTGTCGCGGGATTCAGTTTTGCCGCGCAGCCCGCTGCTTTTGCCATGGATGTGAGTTTCACTGGTGACGCCAAGAATGCACCTCTCTGGTTCGCTAGACCATTATAGCGATGCGGCGGGCGTTACGCTGGTAACATGGCGGGAGCGCACCAGAGCTGGTCGAAAGAGTTGCGCCGAGCTCGGTGAACGTGGTCTCATCGCCGGATGCCCTGGGACTTCTGGCTCATCTTTGCGGCGCTCGGAGTGCTCCTGCCGCTGCGCGGCCGCTTGCGGTTAGCAAAGCTGATGACCATTCCACAGATGGGGAGGCGAGAGCGGCTTTCGCTTTATGCTTCAACGATCGCGTTTCAGTGGCTGGCCGTCGGGGTGGTCGCTTGGCGTGCCTGGGCACGTGGATTGACTCCCGAGGAGTTGGGTCTGGTGGTGCATGGGCGCTGGCGAATCCTGATCACGGCCATGGTTGGCGCCGCGATTTTGGGAACATTGCAATGGTTCAATTTGCGGCGGATGGGACGGTCTTCGGGAAAAGCGCGGAAGTTCTTCGAGGTGCTTGCCGAGCGCATCTTGCCTCAATCACGGGTGGAGTTGCTTCCCTATTTGGGATTGGCGGTGACGGCGGGGTTGTGCGAAGAGTTTTTGTACCGAGGATTTGCCATGGCGGCCTTGACCCGGGTCGGTCTGCCCGTTTGGGGCGTCGTGCTATCTTCCTCCATCCTTTTTGGGTTGGCACACCTGTATCAGGGACGCGGCGGGATTGTGAGCACCCTGGTCATCGGCACAGTGTTCGGAACGGCGCGAATCGCGTACGATGGATTGCTTCCGTTGATGCTGTGGCATTTTGCCGTGGACGCGGTGGCGGGAGTGGCGGGGCCCAAGTACCTAGTTAGCGCGGTACCGGCCTCCGGAGAAGAAATTCACAAGACTTAGGATTTTAGTTACTCTTATGACAACACCAATCCCAGTGGTGCTATCAGCAGGGACGATTCGTCGCGCGCTCGGCGAATTCCAGTTGCAAGTAAGTGAACAGCAAATCCTTTATATTCAACAATATATGAAGCTATTGCTGGCCTGGAACGAGAAGATAAATCTGACCGCGATCCGTGACCCTCTGGAAATACTATATCGTCACTTTTGCGAAAGTATGTTTGCTGCGGTGGCCGTGCCTGTGGAAAACGGTCGGCTCGCCGACGTTGGCTCCGGGGCCGGGTTTCCCGGCATTCCGCTCAAAATTGTGCGTCCGGGACTCCAGACGATGCTGGTGGAATCGAATATGAAGAAGGCCACGTTTCTGGCGGAAGTGCTTAGAAACATTGAGCTTCCAGACACTCGAGTGGTGGTGAGCCGTTATGAGGAGCTGGGCGAGGAGATCATGCCCCTGGATTACGTGTGCTCGCGCGCGGTAGGGGAGTTTCTGCCGCTTCTGGCCTGGGCTGCCTCGGAACGTGTTGCCGCCAAACAAGTTATCTTGTGGATCGGCGGCCGGGACCTGGACCAGGCGCGGAGCGGGTCGGACTGGGATTGGCGGGAACCGATCCCGGTGCCGCACTCTTTGCGTCGGTATCTGCTTGTGGGGACGAGAAAGAGCTGAGAGTGTCGGCCGAACGACTTGAAAAATAAGGACTTCGAACGTTCTCGGGTATTCTGCACCTCGAGACAACTCCTTCCGGTAGGTAATCAGACCTTACCACTTGTGCGCTGATCGCTTCGCTCGAATGCGTACATGGCATGTTGGTGTGTTCTTTGGTCTGCCGGGCCGTAATTTGTGCAGGTTAAAGCATGCGCCGTCAGAAGAGTGTTCCACGTGGAACATACCCTCTGAGGAGAACCCCGTCCTGTCCCTGTAACCCCCTCGGCAGAACTGGAACAAAGACGTCCAGCGAGGGTTCCACGTGGAACAATTGGAGATCGCAATGGTCACAGTCCATTGCCTTCGGGGTGCATTCCGGGTGGCAAATCGTTCCACGTGGAACAAGGCGAGACACGGGCGTAATTGTTCCACGTGGAACAACAGGAATGGAATAGAGGATCCCTGGCCCGAATGTGTTCCACGTGGAACCTTTTGGCGCAAAAGCCATTGCGCCGCGACGTTCCACGTGAAACAAGTTGCATCCTTTGCGTCATTCTGCTAACTTTCCCCGACTTGGGGGTCTTTTGGCGCGGATTATTGCTGTTGCAAATCAAAAGGGTGGAGTTGGAAAGACAACCACCGCGGTAAATCTAGCGGCTTGCCTGGCTACCTCTGAACAATCGACACTGCTCGTCGATTGCGATTCGCAGGCGAATGCCACGGCCGCGATGGGATTTCCAAAGGATCCTTCTCGAAGGACCTTGTATCAGTGCCTGATTTTAAATGAGCCCTTCGACAAAATCGTCCAGAAATCACAAGTGGATGGCTTAGATGTCGTCCCCGCCGACAAGAATCTGGCCGGAGCCGCCGTTGAGTTGGTTTCGGCGGAAAATCGCGAATACAGACTCCAGACTGTTTTGAACGAGATTCGCGATCGTTACAAGTTTATTATCCTGGATTGCCCTCCAGCCCTGGATCTATTGACCCTGAATGCGCTGGTCTCGGCCAGCGCGGTCCTGGTGCCGATTCAATGCGAGTATTTGGCATTGGAGGGCGTCTCCGAACTGCTGGATACCTTGATGCGCATTCGCCGGACTTTGAATCCCAGCCTGGAGATAGAAGGTATCCTTCTTACGATGTTCGACGAGCGAACCACTTTGTCAAGACAGGTGGCCACAGATTTGCGCAGCTTTTTTGGAGGGCAGGTCTTTCAGAGCGTTATTCCGCGCAACGTAAGACTTGCCGAAGCGCCAAGTTTCGGAAAACCGATCATATTTTACGACATTCACAGCAAAGGGGCGGAGGGCTATACGCAACTCGCCCAGGAGGTCATTGCCAATGACGCGAAACGCACTGGGACGGGGGCTCGGAGCGCTCATTCGGGAGCCTGAACCGCAGGTTCCCGCACCACCGACGCCAGTCCAGCCTCACACAACCGGCAATAGCGCAGCTGCGGCTGCACCTGCGCGGCAAGGGACGCATGCCGGGCCAATGGAGATCGACATTGATTTGATTGAGCCAAGCCCTTATCAGCCGCGCACCCGATTCCGTGAAGAAGCGCTGGATGAGTTGGCACGATCGATTAAGTCCAGCGGAATCATTCAGCCCTTGGTAATTCGGCCCATCGGAAGCCGTTTTCAGCTCATCGCCGGCGAGCGCCGCTGGAGGGCCGCGCAACGTGCCGGGCTGACGAAGGTCCCTGCCATTGTGCGGCACGTTCCCGACGAACTGGCTTTGGAAATGACGCTGGTCGAAAACATCCAGCGCGAGGATTTGAACGCTATCGAGGCTGCGCGGGCGTTTGAGAGACTGATGGATGAATTCCAGCTTACGCAGGAAGCCGTAGCAGAACGAACCGGGAAAGATCGCGCTACGGTGGCCAACTCCATCCGATTGCTAAAGCTTGAGCCAACGATTCAAGACTGGATTGAAGAAGGTAAGCTCACTGCTGGGCATGGGCGGGCGCTCTTGGCTGTGGCGGACTCGCCGCTGCGCATGCGCTACGCGCAGCGGGCCTCGCGCGGCGGCCTGACGGTACGGCAAATTGAACGGCTGGCCTCGCGGCGCTCGCGAGGAGCGAGCCCTGCGGCGCAGAGTCATGTGGACGCGAACATTCGGGCTGCGGTCGATGAACTGCAACGACACTTGGGAACCAAGATTCTCCTCCGCGAGAAGACGAAGATGAGGCCCGGCCAGCTCGTGCTGGAATACTACGACGATGCACAGTTGATGGGAATTTATGATCGCTTGATGAAATAGAGCCGAACCTCTCGAAGAATCGGCCCTGTACGCTCGTTCAACCGTATCCTTTGGACAACCCTCTATGCGCGATGCGTTGACTTGCGCGCGCCGGAGGTTAGAGTAAGAGCATCTCCCTAGGAGAAACTTCATGGCTTGGAAGTGGCCCGGTTCCTCGAAGAATGGTGTCGGCGAAGAGTGGACCGGATTTATTGATCAAGGCGTGACTCTCGAAGGCACGCTGCAGCTCACCGGAACGTTTCGCATCAACGGCAATGTGCGGGGAAATATCATTTCCGAGCAGACCGTGGTTCTCGGCGAAGGCGCCAAAGTCGAAGGACAGATCGAAGGAAACCGCGTGGTGATCTCCGGGCGGTTCGACGGAGTGATTTTCGCGAAGGGACGCGTGGAAATTCAGGCCAAGGGCGTCGTTACGGGTGAAGTGCATTCGCCGTGCCTGGTGATTGATCCGGGCGGAATCTTTGACGGCCGATGCCACATGCTGGCCTCTTCGGACGCAGCCTCCGGTGTGACGATTCCGATTCGGGCGGTTGGTCAGTCCTAGACGGCGGCTTCAGAACTGCCGGGGAACTTTCGAGAACCAAAGCAAGCCGCCCTGCAACTCACGACGCCAGCTTAGTTACTGATCTATATACATTCATCTCTCAGTTACAGGATTTGCCGCGCCTTGCCTACTCGGTGACGACCGCCGATCGAGAGAGCGTGGCGGTAGCCTCTTTGAGGCCCGCTTGGATGTTGGATTCCCAATCGAGGTGCGGAACGGCGGAATTGGAAGCGGCACGGTAAAAACGGAGGGCTTCTGCGGAACGGCCGAGCTTTCTGAGAGAAAGCCTTCCCGCAGCCATCAGGGCGAGCAGCGATTGCTTGTCCCTCGGATAGGCTGCGGCAAGCCTGTCATACTCGGTGACAGCGCGGTCAAAGTTCTGCTGGCCTTCAAGAGATCGACACAGCTCCAGCCAAGTTGCGGCTGGGAGGTGCAGGCCACCGGTATTCTGGAACTCTAGGTAGTCGCCCCACGCGGCTTCGCCATCCTGTCTCTTCAAATGGAGCTGGCAAAGCTTGATGCTGGCGTCCTGGTGGCCGGCCGGGTTTCCCTGTCGCCAGTGAAGCTGCTGGAGCAGCACGAGGGCGTCGGGAGAGTCAGGTTTCGCGGCCAGGTGTTCCTGAAGCTTCCTGATGGCCTCCTCCGGCTTGCCTTGGTCGATCGCTTCGGTCGCCTGAA
>Ga0207132_1105_pt1 | contig 18259 bp, 14 predicted proteins | sample Alteio_BWMinHeat_14_FD_153554 | JGI IMG/M metagenome (GOLD analysis project Ga0207132, IMG submission 153554) | Enriched cells from forest soil in Barre Woods Harvard Forest LTER site, Petersham, Massachusetts, United States -... | ecosystem: Environmental > Terrestrial > Soil > Temperate forest >...
AGACGTGTTGGCAATTAGCTATCGGCGGACACATTTTATGGCCTGCCCAAAAATTGCACTTGCCAATCGACCAGGAAAAAAACTCTTCTACGGCATAGAAGTGGGGTGGTTTATTCCTCTGATTCAGACCGATACCTTGCGCCCATATCAAATAGCAACCGATGGCAATGGTGCCGTTGGCGCACTGGCCAATGTAGGAATCAACGAAGGAGGAGCCGTTGCTACTTTCAACCAGGTAAAAACATACAAGAGTCCTTCGCTCGAAGGACTTTATATCAGTATGAGAGTCGGTTATTTTATAAAGGTGAAACCCAAAACGGCGGCCAAGATTTCTTAAATTATTACTTTAACCGCCATGTCTTCACTCAGTCTTCAGACTTTTAACCGGATTGGCTATGGCCGCTTTAATACTTTGATAGCTTATGGTGAGCAGGGTAATTGCCAGAGCGCCCAGACCTGAAATCGCAAATACCCACCATGACAGGTCGGTGCGATAGGTATAATTTTTCAGCCAGTTGTGCATCATCCACCACGCCGAAGGCGTGGCAACAAAAAGTGAGATCACAACCATTACTACAAAATCCTTTGACATTAAACGCCACAAACCAAAAACGGAAGCGCCCAGTACTTTGCGTACGCCGATTTCTTTAACTCTTTGTTCAGCCATAAAAGATGCCATCCCGAATAAGCCCAGGCAACTGATAAATATTGCGAGTGCCGTAAAAAAACGGGCCAGTTTGCCTATCCGTTCTTCGCCTTCAAATTTTTTCGCATACTCTTCATCGGCAAATTTGTAATTGAATGGAATGGAGGGAGAATAATTTTTGAAAACAGTTTCAATTTTTATTAAGGCCTGGTGTGCGCTTACATTTGGATTGATCTTTATGTTTAAAGAGCCGCCCTTGTCTTTGTTCAAATTGAATATGGTTTGTTTCACCGGTTCGTATGGAGAATTCATCACCATATTTTTTATTACTCCGATAACGGTATAATTATTATTATTCATTCTCACTGTTTCGCCAACGGGATTTTTTAAGCCCATGTATTCAACTGCAGCCTCATTCAATATGATACTGTTTGAATCGGTGAGAAATTGTCTTGAAAAATCCCTGCCTGCCACAAATTGCCAGCCGACGGTTTTACCATACTCAAGTGTAATTCCGACGATGCCGAAATCATCTGCCATGCCCGGATCTTTGCCTTTCCATTGCAGGCCTCCCACGTTATTGCCGTTGCCGGTTACCGGCTCAGTTGATTCTGCTGCCTCTGCTATGGAGCCAGATGCCAGCAGATCGTTCCTGAAGGAATTAAATTGTTTATGCAGGTCGTCATTCGTCATGGCAATATTAACCAGGCCATCCTTGCTGTATCCCACCGGGCGATTTTCGGCAAATTCAATCTGTTTAAAAACGACGATGGTCGCAATAATCAAAACGATAGAAACCGTAAATTGAACAACAACCAAAACTTTGCGTGGAATAGCGGCAAGAGCTCCGGCTTTAAAAGTTCCCTTGAGTACTTTGACCGGCTTAAATGAAGAGAGATAAAATGCGGGATAACTCCCTGCGATCATGCCGGTAAAAAAAGTAAAGCCCAGGCCTGCTAACCAAAACAATGGTTTGTCCCACAAAATAGTGAGCTCCTTATTGCTCACTTTATTAAACCAGGGAATTGCAGCAAGCACCAGCAGTATGGAAAGCATAAACGAAAGCGTTGCGATAATTAAAGATTCGCAAAAAAACTGTTTTATTAATTGACTCCTCAATGAACCAACCGCTTTTCTGATACCCACTTCTTTCGCACGTTTTTCACTGCGCGCTGTGCTCAGGTTCATAAAATTGATACAAGCCAGGAGCAGCACGAATATGCCGATCACTCCAAACAACCATACATATTCCATCTTTCCCCATACCAGTACAGCATTCTTATACTGATACAAATGCCATTTGCTCATGGGATGAAGCAATAAGGCCGGCTTAGATTTTTGGTCTGCATCATTTGCTTTATTGAATATTGCGTTTTTTATTTTTCCTGAAATCTTAGCCATATCGGCATTGTCGCTTATTTGTACAAATAGCTGTGCGCAGTCCCATCCCCAGGCATTAAAAACCCAATCCTGTAATACTTGTACAGAATAATAACTCCATGGTCCTATAAATGATACTTTAGAAAGGTAGAGTGAAGTGTTCTCAGGAGGGTCTTCATAAACACCTGTAACCTTAAAGTTTTTACCATTATCCATCGTGACCATTTTGTCGATACACGAAGTGTTTCCAAAAATGGACTTTGACAAAGATTCGGAAAGTAATATGGAGGAAGGATCATTCAGGGAATTGCCTGTGCCTTCGATCATTTTGAGGGAATACAATTTAGGAGCATCAGCTTCCATAAAATTTCCGGAAGAAGAAACTTTTTTATCACCGGCCGCTAAAATATGGCGGGATGGAAATGAGGACATGACGACGTATTTAAAATCGTTTCCATAAGTTTTGCGCAGCTCTGCTCCCAGTCCTGCCGGTATTCCATATTCGGTATTGATATCGCCATTTCTGGTCTGGTTCACTAATACCTGTGCAATATTTTTGTAGTTATGATGATAAGTATTGAATGATAACTCGTCCCATATCCATAAACTTATCAGTATAGCGACGGCCATGCCAACGGATAGACCCCCGATGTTGATGAAAGAAAGCGTCTTGTTTTTGACAAGGTTCCGCCAGGCGATCTTAAAATAATTCTTTATCATCAGATCACTCGTTTACTCGTGGTGCGAATAGTTCCAGCTCGAGCCACTGCTGGCATTAGGCGTATATTTTTTCTTATACTTTTGGAAGATCTCGTCGCTTTGCTTTTTACCGTTTATAATGACCTCTTTGTCGGTGAGCGTGAAGACCACATTTTTCGGATCGGTTATCAAACTATCCTGCAGCAGATCGGCGACAAGTTTTTTATCTCTTTCAGCCTCCAATCGCTGATTCTCTGCAGCCGTTTGCCGACTATATTCATCCCAGTCACGAGAACTGTATGAGTCCTGTCCGGCCCGATAACTTTTTTGAACGCCATTTGATCCGGGATCCCGAAAAACATAGTTGAGATTGAAATTATCATCGGGTTTAAAATGTTCATCGACGATCCGGCGGTGTAATTCGTCTGACCGTTTTACACCATCAATCAATAACTCGTCTTTGGACAGCTTATAAGTGAAATGATTTTTATCAGTCACCAGGTTGTCCCTTATAAGTTCATAGGCAATTACCTTATTCAGATCCTGGCGGGGAGTCTCATATGAATCAGGATATTTGTGTTCATAAGGCTGAGCATAACTGCCTTCATAATTGGTCCCGATTCCAAACTTTATATATATCCTTTCGTGGACTTCTTCCGACATCCTTATGTTATTTACGATCAGTTCGCTTTCATTCAGGCTTATGCTCAGATGTTCGGTGTCTGTTAAAAGTTTTTCGCGGTAAAGTTCCCGGCCGATCTCGTGCATCTCATCGTGTGATTCTTCGTTCATCGATGTTAAAGTCTGCAGTGGCACGGTATCTGATTTTGTCAGCAGGGTTGTCGGCGAATAGAGATTGCTGTTCACCTTCAGGCTGTCAATTGTATGGACCAATGTATTCAATGCAGGACTGCCTGTAGTGATGAGTGTGTCCTCTTGAAGTGGTTGCACTTCGTTCAGCGATACATTGTCATTGTTAGTCTGGGTGGTAAGTTGTTTGTGTGAAGTATCAGTAACAACCGCTTTCACTGTATGTTCTGATTTGACATCATGGTGTATAACAGCAATCACCGACTTCAGCGTTTTTTGAATATGCTCTTTTGCCGTAAATGCCGACACACCCAAACCGAGTACGACCAGACAAACGGCCAGCACTGTTTTTTCAAATAGGTTGAGTGAATAGTTACGATTGCTGGCGATGCGTTTCACCCTGCTGAGCAATGTATTTTTCCCGCCAGGGAATCCCATGGCATAGGCTGGAACGGAGGCCTGGTACTCTTCGCAGGAAACCAGCGCGCGGATATAATTTATCTTATTATTGTTTTGAGCTACTGCGAGGTCGTCGCAGCAATTCTCGCGCTCGGTTCTAATCAGTTTCGAAACCCAAAGCACTGCAGGGTTAAAGAAAAATACGATTTCCATCCCGCTTTGCAGGATATTCACGAGCCAGTCACGCCGCCTGATGTGAGCAAGTTCATGAATCAATATGGCTTCTATTTCTTCGGTGGGAAGCGCCGTGAGTAAACCAACAGGCATCAGAATCACCGGTTTCAGGTGACCGATCACCATCGGCACTTTTGCAAGGCCCGATTCCAGTAAAGTAACAGCCTTCCTTATGCGCAGTTCATCAGCCATCAAGTGCAAACGCTGCTGCCAATGGTCATTTACTAACGAAACTCGCATCCTTCGCAGCCGGTAAGTTCCATACAGGCCAAATGCCAGTTGCAGACAACGCGCACAAATGATCAGGAACCAAATGAACACAATGCTAGTATGATGTTCCGAAAGAAAATTGTTCAAACTAACTGTGATATCATGCTGCGACGATCCTTGCCTGTTTGAATAGATATGAATGGGCTGCAGTGTACTGTTACTAATTTTTGTTGTCGGCGGAGTCTCTGTTGCATTCGCGGTTTTACTGCGGTCGTACTGCCACATAAACGTGACAGAAACAGCTGCAGCAAAAAGCGCCAAAGCGGAAATCAGCAAATTATACCGCAGCGCCGAACTCGTTTTCCGGGTGCAGATGATGATCAGTCCGACAACGGCGGTCAATAAAATCCCCTGCCACAAGGAATGCATCAATGTGTTACACAATGCGCCGGCGAGCCGGTCGAAAGAGTTGTTGTATATGAGTTGGAGTAACATGATTTTATTTTTTATCCAGTTTATCGAGGATCTCTTTTATACTGGCCATATCTTTTTTAGAAGCTTTTTTATTACCCAGCAGCTGCATCACGAGTTTCCCGGCTGAGCCCTGGTATACTGAATCCACAAACTTATCCAGCAACTGACTCTTTGTTTTTTGTTCTTCTTCGGCGACGTGGTAGATATGCTTCATCTGTCGCTCGTCGCGCTTCACAATACCCTTGTCCGCCATGATTTGCATGAGCTTCAGCGTTGAGGTATAATTCACATCGCGTTGTTCGTTCAGTTTGTCATTCACAAAACGAACGGTGGAAGGGCCGTGTTCCCAGAGCACTGTCAATATTTCGAGCTCGGCTTTAGTGGGCTCCTGTTTGCGGTTTTGATTGTCCTGTACCGGTTTCATAAATCAAATATAGGTATTTATTCGTACGAAACAATAGGTAGGTTAAAATTCGTATGAAATGATTCGTATTGATATGATAATCAGTGGGAAAAAAGTTTGAATCTCGGCTCCTCTTCAAAAGCTACAAAATGAGCTATATTTTAACCATAAGTATTTGTTGAAGGAATGTTGCTATTATATTTCAATGGTATGATTTGCTTTAACGATAATTATTAAACCCCCATCTAAGTGCCGGAAATAGTTACCCAAAGAATTCGTAAGTTGTCACTACTAAACCACGGTTATTCATGACATCCCGAAGTTTATTCAATATTATCTTGAAGATCCTAGGAATATTCATTATAAAGGATTTATTGGAAGCGATTGCTCAGATATTTGTTGTCTTCTCACTTTTTGATAAACCGAATGCCATGCCAGAAGAGTTTTGGACTCTTCTCGCGACAATTGCAGTTTTTTTAGTTGAAGTTTTCATTTGTTACATCTTAATTTTCAAAACTGAATGGGTTATCAGAGTTCTAAAACTTGAACGCGGGTTTGACCAGGAAATTGTTCCTTTAAATATGCATCGTTCAACCATCCTGAGTATCTCCATAATCGTTATCGGAGGATGGCTTTTAGCTAACGAGATTCCAAATTTCTGCAGACAACTTTTTGTTTACTTCCAGGAAAAACGCATGGACAATGCTCGGCCTCACCCTTCAATACAGTACATTGTGGTTTCCGGAGTAAAAATTGTCATCGGTATTTTGCTCATAGCTGAACAACGGCTCTTTGTGAACCTCATCGAGCTACAAAGAAAGAAATGAATTGATCCGCACGCACAATTATAATTGCATTTGAATGCAACATTTTCACGACTCGTCCGACTTTAGGAAGGATCCAACTGCATAACAGGTAAAACGCACATCGATGTTTAAAAACTACTTTAAGACTGCCTGGAGAAATATACGGCGGCATAAGGCCTATTCATCCATCAATATTCTGGGTTTGGCGATTGGCATCGCAGCATGCATGCTGATCCTCCAGTACGTGTCTTTTGAATTGAGTTTCGAAGATTTCCAGCAGCATAAGGACCGTATTTACAGGGTGCAGCAGGACCGCTTCGATAACGGTAAGATCAGCACACAATGGGCGGCCGGCGCATTCGGAGTAGGCAACGCTTTTAAAGCAGCGATACCTGAAGTAGAAGATTATGTGAAGGTGATTCAGAGCAGCAGGGTCACCGCCGAAGTCAGGAATCAGCCGGTGAAAATCGAAAAAGTATACTTCACCAACGCCTCTTTCTTCAACATATTTACCTATCCGCTGATAGCCGGTGATAAGAATACCGCGCTGAAAGATCCGTTCACTGCGGCGCTCTCAGCGTCCACCGCGATCAAATTATTCGGCACTACCAATGTCGTAGGAAAGCCCCTGGAGCTGAATCGCAAAGACAACTACCACATCACGGCCGTATACCCTGATGCTCCTGTTAATACCCAGCTGAAGCCCGACATCCTCCTGTCCTATTCCACTTTCCAAAAATGGACAACCGACTCCGCAGGCAATGGACCCGAAACTGCATGGGAATGGGATGGATGTCTCACGTATCTGCTGTTAAATAAAGGCACCACACCCGCTGCTGTGGAAAAGAAAATGATTCCGGTGGTATATAAGTTTACCAAGGACGACATGAAAAAATACAATGCAGGGGTCATCTATCATTTACAACCCCTGAATGATATCCACCTGTATTCTCACTATATGATGGAACCGGGTGAAAATGGCGACGGAAAGACGGTCTATCTTTTATTGGGTATTGCATTTTTCATAGTGGTCATTGCCTGGGTAAATTATATCAATCTGGCAACGGCGCGCGCCATCACCCGGGCGAGGGAAGTTGGTGTGCGAAAAGCAGTGGGTTCGCAACGCAGTCAGCTCATCATACAGTTTTTGTCTGAGTCTGCTTTATTAAACGCCATTGCTTTGGTGCTGGCACTCATCATCGTTGTCCTCGCCATCCCTGGCTTCAACGCTGTTTCAGGGCAACACCTGAGTTTTTCATTGTTTTCAAAACCCGGATTCTGGTTGGGGCTGGGCTCATTGTTTCTGATCGGTGTTTTCTTTTCCGGTTTGTATCCCGCATTTGTTTTGTCCGGTTTTAATCCGGTAGATGTACTGAAAGGAAAACTCTCTAATTCCGGTCAGGGATCCCTTTTAAGAAAATCCCTGGTCGTTTTTCAATTTGTAGCATCGCTGTTTTTATTGATTGGTACCGTGGTTGTTTACCAGCAGATTCAGTTCATGCGCAAGCAATCCCTGGGAATCAATATCGATCAGACCCTGGTACTCCCGCGTCCGCTGGTGGGTATCGATTCCACATTTTTAAAAAGAATCACGGCATTCAAGCAGGAATTAGAACAGATACCATCCATTCAACACATCACTGTTTCAACGAGCATTGCAGGGGAACCCGTGGATTGGAATGCAGGAGGAATTAAACTGGTGGGACAGGATGAATCCAAACAGAAACAGTACCGCGTGATTGGTGTAGACTATGATTACCTCAAAACATATGAATTAAAAATAATTGCAGGTCATCCGTTCGACCGGTCTTTGGGGTCGGACAAACATTCCGTTATTTTCAACCGGATGGGCATCGAACATCTCGGATTTAATCATCCGCAAGAAGCGATTGGAAAGAAAATCGATTTTTGGGGTGATCAGTATACGATAGAAGGAGTTACTGAAAACTTTCACCAGCAATCTCTCCGCGAAGCTTATGAGCCTTTGATTTTAAGACTAATTCCCGATGTAAATGGTTCCATCTCACTGAAGATGTCTGCATCGAATATTTCCCAGACCATCAGCAGTGTTAAAAAAGAATGGGATAAAATGTTCCCGGGAAACACGTTCGATTATTTTTTTCTGGATGATCATTTCAACGATCAGTACAAAGCAGATCAGCAGTTCGGAAAGGTATTCGGGATTTTCACCAGTCTCGCGATCCTCGTTGCCTGCCTGGGTCTGTTCGGTCTCGCATCATTCACAACTCTGCAAAAAACAAAAGAAATTGGCATCCGCAAAGTGCTGGGTGCATCAGTCGTAAATATCCTCAATTTATTATATCGTGAATTTGCGGGATTGCTCGCAATTGCTTTTTTTATTACCATACCACTAGCATGGTTAAGTTCAAATAGCTGGCTGCAAAACTACAATTTCAGGATCGGCATGCATTGGTACTATTTTCTCCTGCCGTTTCTTTTGATCGTGTTGATCGCTTTGTTAACGGTCAGCTTTCAGTCGGTCAAAGCCGCATTGGCGAATCCGGTAAGTAGCCTGCGTTCTGAATGACTTCGTCCGCCGTCCCGCACGGGCGGGATAGCGTAGGCGGAGCTTCGGCTGGCGAAGATAGCCTTCGCTCGGAATAGCCCACCCCCTTCTGCATACTGGTGAATGGAAAACGGGAAAAACACCCTCGCTAAAGACGGGTTTATATTTTATTTTTAATCAGAATAAATCGTCGGAAATATCGTTATGCTTAGTTGAAACCTTAATTATTCGGATCACACAAAACTTTGATTCATGAAAAAACTGCTGTTTTTTAGTGCATTCCTGCTCTTATTTTTAATTTTTGAACTCTCATGCAGTAAAAAGAATGCAGCAACGCCCACCTGCCAGCTGATCACCATAATGGATGTCAATGGAAGTACAACTACTACGTTTAATATAACCTATAATAATGAAGGGAAAATATCCACGCTTCAGTCAGTCTCAGGTACGAACACGACATCCAAAGTATTTACTTATTTAGGTGATGTCATATTTATCACAACTACTTACTCAGGTTCTTCAACTCAATCAACCGATTCAATTTTAGTAAACAGCGCCGGTCTTATCACCTCAGATCAGTACAGAAGCGGTACTGATCAGTCGCTGACTACTTATACCTATTCCGGTAGCCAGCTCTTAAAATCTATATATCAATATGATAGTAATCCGGCTGTTACAACAACTTATACATTCACGAATGGAGATCTTACCAGTTCTACCGATGGTACAACCACATCTACCTATACCTACAATACGAGTAAAGCTTCGGAACAGGGTGACTATTTTCAAATCGTACAATTAATACAATATGGCGCTTCATTTGTAATAAACGCTCACCAGATAATAGGTTACCAGGTTGGAAGCACTATTGAAAATATTAATTACACCTACGATAATACTGGTAAAATTACAGGCCTTACCGGTACTACGGGAGCCAATATAGAAACCATTACCCTTCAGTATAATTGTAATTGATTGTCAGGGCAAATATTACTACTATACGTCCTGATTACAGTCGGGAAGTCAGGCTTTAAAGACTAAGTAGTTAACACGACAGGCCGTTAAAATCCGAAACCGATCTGGAGACCACCCGTACGGTGATAGATGCTCGTGTAAAATTCTTCGGTTAAGCCTGTCCGGTAGTATTCCAAGTATAAAGACCTGAACAGAAGCACCAGCCCGAATTTATTCTGGAGAGTGAGCCGGCTTATTTCCGCGTTAGGAATTGTGTATACGCTGGAGTGGTTAAATAAGCCTCCCTGAAGGGTGGCGTCATAGGCTACCGCATTCCCAATCAGGTTGAAATAGACATACCACTGAAACGCACGCTTTGAATTATCGGAACGCAGGAAAGGAGATTTGAAATTTCCAAGGTTGGCGGTAAAACCTGCAGATGCCTTATCACTAAGGGTTCCGACCCTGACAGATCCGTAAAGAGAGAGAAGAAAATGATTATCGAACTGGTAGACTTGTTTTTCTACATTGACCTGGTAATTCAATGCCAGGTCGTTTTGAATCTGGTTATGCCAGCCCTCGGGCTGAGTATAATTTATCCAATGATGGATAGTTCGTTGCATTTGTTCCCCTCCGGCCGCAGGTCCGATCACCCCTGCGCTGAAGGAAACGCTGATCATTCGTTTTTGATCAAAATTATCGGCTATCAAAAAGGATTTCAGCAGCAAAACCCCCGCATAAGGCCGGTCACCATATTGTATATCATAAGCAGCAATATCATTAGGCGTATAGGCATTGTGTTCAATAGCCAGGCCGTATTTTATGGAACTATGAAGCGGATGCCAGAGTAAATTCATCAGTACAAAATGACTGAGACCCGGGTGAACCTTTTCGATCAAAATACCCTGCGTGTAATCCCTGTCAAATGCCGCAAAAAAATCGTTTTCATAATTGATTCTGAAATATTTGTTGGTGGGAATATTTCTATAAGCCAGGGTATTGTCCATCGCCTGGCCGCTCACGCCAATCCAATAAAAAACCCCCGCAATCAGTGAAAGCAAATTCTTCCCGGTCATCAACTTACTTACGCAATTGGTGATCTCCCGGATTTATTCAGGCGCAGAAATGGGTAACACGGCACGATGTCAGACCAAGGGTCATTCATCAATATTATATTCCGTCTTTAAAAAATTCCGCAGGTTAATCACTGCTGGTAATCTGGCTGACATATTTAGGATATAATTGTGCGTCCACCCTTCTTCCAGGGATATTTTATTAAAAAAAACGGCGATCTTCTGCGGATCATTTGTAAGTAGTGGCAGATGATTGCTCCGAAATTGATTGCTGTCTTTGAGATTAAAGACTATCAGCTGGCTCATGGCATCCAGGCCGTCGTTAATCGATTTTGCATAAGGCGTTTCCGCCGCATAAATGCTTCTCATTTCCTGATCGTACTGTGCGATACTGTCTGCAGCATGGTGATGACGGATATATTGGAGACCGCCGGAATTTTTAAGCTGCATCATAGTCGCGTCGTTGCTGATAAACCGCGAATAGAAACTGATTGACCCTGCAGCATATGTATATAACCGCTGCCGGTTGCCCATGTCCGCCAGATCAGCATTCGCAAGTCTTAAGAGGCTGTCCAGACCACTCAGCTTTTTTTGATTTTCCAGAATCGTTTCATTCAGCGCCAGGGAATCTTTCGCCAGGTCATTTACAAAACTTCTGACATACTCGTTCTCCTTTTTGTTTGCTGTAATGTCCTCGCGGACACTTTCTGCAAAGAATCCCATCATGACCGCTATAAAAATCATGAATCCCTCTAGCAGATATTCCTTCCAGGGTTTAGGTTTATGGTGCAGGTCGGGATGATGGTGTACCTCCATATCATCCGAAGTTAACAAACAATACCAAAAATTTGATATACCCTGATCATGGGATATCCGGGTTCTTTAAATCCTTTCTGCAGAATCGGAAACAGTAAAAATACCAAATTAGATTTTTGTAAAAATACGGTGGGTATTGTTATTGCTTTTGTATATGCATGAGCTCAAAGAAAAGGAAAGTAATTATACTGCAGCTATTGATATTATTAGCTTTTGATTTGAGTATCGTATTCTATATTATTTACAAACTCATTTAGTAATCCTTACTCTGTTAATTTAATACCCCTCTTTTGAGGGGTATTTTTATGTTCCTGAGTATTTTTCTCCCCAATATTTGACTAATGGTTGTACTGATATTCATAATAGAATGTTAGTAATTTCTATTTATTGAAGTATTTCAATAAATAAATAGTAAATTTGGGTTGTAATTCACGTTTATGGATGCTAAAAAAGCTGAAAAAATTTCTAAAGCGCTGGCCGACCCTAACCGGTTGACCATACTGAAAGAAATAAAGAAAAGCAAGCGTTGTCTTTATTGTTCGGATCTGAACGAAAAGATCGACCTGGCCCAGCCCTCCATTGCCCATCACTTAAAGTTATTGCTTGAAAGTGAATTAGTTACCTCTGATAAAGACGGCCGAAATGTGCGTTATTACCTGAACAACAAACTGATGGATGAATATATCCAGTTCATTGAAGGATTAAAGAATTAAATTTTTTTTCTTTTATTTATCGAAATACTTAAATAAATCTATAACTTTGTTTCGCTAAAAATAATATTATATGTCACAGAAAAAAGCATTTATATATACAACTATCGTCTTTGGCCTCATTACCTTATTTTCATATTTGGCCAATTTATAACCTGGCTGTCAACTTTCTCTTTCGGTTACCCATGCTCTAAAATTAGCCGTTATATCCCGATTGCCAATTGAAATTGTATTATTGAATTTAAGGTTGTATTATTATAAGTATTGAATTTTAATACCCGGCAAGAACAAACTTTAAACAACCTACATGAGGAATAAATATTTATTGTTAACGATTATTACTGCTGTTAACCTGTTTTTTGGCTGCAGTAAGAGCAAGGAAAATATTACACCCTCAACATGGACATATAATGATACCACGTACACTGCAGTGACTATCCGTCTTGATAGTCTTGTCGGGATTTCGACTTTGGGTGGTACGGATGCCAGGGGGAACTATGTGAATATTATTTTCAATTCATTTCCCACAACAAATGCAATTTATACAGTTACCAATAACACGCTGGGACCAGGAAATAGTAGTTCCAATTGTTTCATAACTGTTGGAAATAGCGGGTGGCCCTATGGATATACTTCAACTGGTAAATCTGGGGAAACTGTCACTCTTACATTTAGCGGGAACAAAATGCAAGCTTCCTTTAATAATATAACTATAGCAAATGGATCAGATACAACAAGTGTTACAGGTTCGGTAAATATAAATTGAATAGTAAATGGTCATTTTCCCGTCCCACCTGTCTGAGGGATAAGAGACGGCATATCTATAATCTAAATCTTCGGCGTATTCCATACCGGCAGGTCAAGTTTGTAGCGCACCACGATCATGCGGATAATAAAAATCAATAAGATCGTCAGGGTGGCCCGCATAATTTCCGGCACTTGAAGGGCTGCGAGCAAAAAATAAATGCTGCCACCTGTAATGGCAGCGGATGCATAAATTTCTTTTTGAAAAATCATCGGCACTTTATTTAAGAACACATCCCTTATCACACCGCCAAAACAACCTGTGATGGTTCCCAGTGCGATGCAGACCGCAGGAGAAAGCCCGTGTGAAAGCCCTTTCTGAATTCCGATGATCGTGAAAAGTCCTAGACCCAGCGCATCAAATATGTTGAGGACTTTCTGCATCTGTTGCAGATGTCTTCCGAAAAAAAGTGAGCCCACCGCGCCCACTACGATCACCCATCCTGTCGCCGGATGTTGCATCCAGTCCACCGGTAAGTCTCCCAGCAACATGTCGCGTATCGTTCCTCCACCAATGGACGTCACAAAGGCCAGGATAAAAACACCGAACAGATCCAGCCTTTTTTCTTTTGCTGCAAATGCGCCTGAGACAGCAAAACTAAAAGTTCCGAGAACGTCAATATAATTTACCAGGTGGAGGGGCATAATATTATTTTAACAGCAAAAATAAAGTGGATAAATGGAAAGCAGTCCAAACCTCATTATGAACCTTAGTATCTTTATATCACGATGAAAAAAACCGAATGGTTCAACAGAAAATTCCCTCCGATCGAAGACAATGGAATCCTGCCTTTGATCATCGAAAGGCTCATCGGTACACCTGCGAGACTTGAAGAGATCACGCATTATATCGACGAGTGGAAGCTTATGGCGAAGGATGGAGAAAAATGGTCCATCAAAGAAGAAGCGGGACATCTCTCGGATCTTGAACCGCTCTGGCTCGGAAGACTCGAAGAACTCATGAACGGATTGACGGAACTAAGAGTTGCGGATCTGACTAACCAGCGAACTCATACCGCCAACCATAACGCTACGGCGTTAGAAATTCTACTAAAAAGATTCAGGGATCAAAGAATGCTTTTCGTCAATCAGCTCATGCATCTCAGGGACGAACAATTATCCCATGCTGCCCTGCATCCCCGTCTCAAAACTCCGATGAGAATCATTGATCTTACTTTTTTTGTAGCGGAGCATGATGATCATCATCTGGCCAGGATAAGGGAGATCTTGGGTTAACAAATATTATATTTAATTTTAAATGGGTTCTTTTAAAATGAATGCGTTTGTCATCGCTTCTTAAAGCCATAGTTATATTATTACCGTTAGTTTTCGGAGAAATACTTCCCGGTAATGCACAAAATAATGATTATATTTTTCGCAATATTAATACCTCAGCCGGCTTAGCCAACAACAATGTTTTTGGCATCATTCAGGACAACAAAGGTTTTATCTGGGTTGCAACAATCAACGGGTTGCAGAAATATGATGGCAATTCATTTACAAGTTATCATCACGATCCATACGATTCTCAAAGTATCAGTTCAGACAATACCACTTTCCTTTTAAGAGACCGTGAAAACAATATCTGGATTTCCACTTCATTTACAGGATTCAATTTCTTTAACCCTTCAACAGAAAAAGATACAAGGATTTCGGATTTTAAAGATGCTGCCATCAGGGACCCGGATAACAGCACAAGCTCCTGTTTGGATACACTTGGAAACGTATGGATGATGTCACTAAACTCCCTTGTTGAATACGATCTGCAACAACACAAATTGGTTTCATACGACTATTTATTACCCGCGGATAAAAATATGGGCATGACCAAAACGATCATTTGTGATCCCAAAACAGGTAATATATGGATGAATAGTTTTGGTCTTGGAATTTGCTTTTTAGATCCAGCACATCATGTTCTTTATAGTAATACGCATAACCCGGAAAATCTTCCTGTATTTAATTTGGTCAACGACCCGTATACGCTTTACCTGGATGGAAAAAATAATTTATGGATCAATAGTTATTCTGGGAAATTATTCCGGTATACTTTAAATACTCACCAGGTTAAAGAGTACTTTTTCAATGATTCGGCCGATGGATCAGGGCAAAGAAAAAATATCCATATAGAAAGTATGATGGAGGATAAAAATGGAACGGTATGGATGGGCGCCAGGAAGAATGGTTTGTTGGAATATTCACCGGAAACCGAATCATTCAAAGTAAATCCGCGGGGTGATCATGTTTTGGGCGGACTGAATTATGACGAATATATTTATTGCCTGTGCGAAGACAGGGAAGGAAATATATGGATAGGCACCGATATGGGCATCTATATCTTTAATCCTGCTTTTCAACAATTTCATTCTCATCACCTGGCAAGTGCCGGTAAAGAAACACTGAATACAACGCAGGTTTTGAATTTCCTGCAGATAGGAAACGGTGATATCTGGACAGCCACATTTGGTGAGGGCATCCAGGTATTTAATGAGCATCTGCAGTACAAAAAATCATATTTATACAAACCTTCTGATCCGCAAACCATCCCCGAATCGGGTAACCGTGTATGGTGTTTCCTCAACCAGCCTGATGGAAAAATATTGATCGGGTACCAGCATGGCTGGATGAGCCTTTTTGATCCCATCCATGAAACATTCCTGAATTCCCAACCCGATGCATTGAACAAAACTACCATAATGAACATGGTTTTGGACAGCAACCAAAACGTATGGCTGGGCTTGTACAGAGGTTTAGCCAGATGGGACCACCTTAAAAAATCATTTATCAGGTGTCAGGATCCAATTGACTATCATGGAAATCAGTCGAGCGAGGTTTTTGATTTACTGGCAGACAAAGACCAAAGTTTATGGCTGGCGACCCAGACCAATGGATTTCAAAAATTCAATACCGCCTCGCTGCAATTCACCAGCATGTATGTTCCTGAAAAAAACAATCCAAAAAGTATTTCCAATAGTTCTGTTCAATGCATAATAAAAGTGAATGACAGCATATTTGCTTTGGGCACGAGCGCCGGTGGGATAAATCTTTTCAACCGGAATACAAAACAATTTTCATACATCACTACGCGTGAAGGGCTGCCCAGCAATAACATTTTTGCTCTATATTTTCAGGCTCCTGATATTCTTTGGGTTGCCAGCGGCCAGGGACTCTGCAAAGTGAATATGGATACCAAAAGGGTTTACCACTATGGTCTGGAAGATGGAATTTTAAATGAAAATTTTAATGATTGTTCACGTTTTTATAAAACCAGGGATGGTCGTTTACTTATAGGATACGACGGAGGTTTTGTAAGTTTTAATCCCGACAGCATAAACAGAATCGCGTTTCCGAAAGATGTAACTATTACCGGATTTAGGATCTTTGATCAGCCCTTAATTGTAGATTCTCTTTTCTCAAAATCGGATACGGTTGTTCTTCCTTACAACGAAAATTTCATAACCATCGAATTTGCTGACCTCAGTTTTCTGGAACCGCAGCGGACCAACTATTATTATCAGTTGAAGGGGGTTGACAGGGGTTGGGTAAATGCAGGTAAACAAAGGTTTGCATCTTATGCCAGCCTCGCGCCGGGTAAATATATGTTCAATGTGAAATGCGAAAACAGGGATGGGATCCCGAGTCAAAAGATTACCAACCTTTATATTTTCATCCGCTCGCCTTTCTGGCAAACATGGTGGTTCGATTTCACCATCCTTGCAGTCATAATATCCCTTCTTTATTTTCTGTACCGATACCGGATCAATCAATTAGTGAAAATGCAGGTAATGCGAAACGAAATATCAAAAGACCTTCATGATGATCTGGGTTCCACGTTGGGAAGCATTAATATCCTGATCGAAGTTGCAAAAACCAAAATGGTATCCGGCTTAAAAGATCAGACTTTCTCGGTGCTTACCAAGATCAGCAACAATGCAAGTGAAATGATAGACAAAATGAGTGATATAGTCTGGGCCATCAATCCAAAAAATGAAAACCTGAATAAAATTATTAACCGGCTGTCAGATTTTAGTATGGAAACCTGTACATCAAAGGGTGTACAGCTGGAATTTAAAACAGATGAGTCTGTTCTCCAGTTGGTATTGCCCATGGAGGCAATAAAAAATATTTATCTCATTGTAAAGGAAGCCATGAATAATGCCATTAAGCATTCTAATTGCGAACATTTAACCGTTTCATTCAAATCCATTCCCAAAGGCCTTGATATTTCCATTGCCGATGACGGTAAAGGGTTTGATCCGGAAAAAATAAAACATGGTAACGGGTTAAACAATATGGAATCGAGGGTAAATGAAATGAAAGGAAGTTTCAGCATCCGTTCTGAAAATAAAAATACGATCGTGAATCTGAAAGTCCCTATCACCTGAATTCGGTATTTTAAATCCTCTGCACAGAACTACCTTTACGTTCTCATGGGTGTTAAAGTGGCCATATATGAAGACAATCCAAAGTTCCTGGAAGCGTTGTCCATACTGATAAGCGGTATTCCGGAGTTTGAATTGACCGGCGCCTGGCTTAACACAAGAGATATGATCTTTCAGCTAAACGACAACACACCGGACGTCGTACTCATGGATATCGGTATCTCTCCTTTAGACGGTATTGAGGCCACAAAATCAATCTTAAATAATTTTCCACAGGTTAAGATCCTCATTCAGACCATTTTTGATGATGATGACAAAGTATTTGCAGCCATCTGTGCGGGTGCTTCAGGTTATTTATTGAAGAGCAACCTGCCCCTTACATTGCCTGCATCCATCAACGAGTTGATGTCAGGGGGTTCGCCCATGTCACCGACGATTGCCAGGAAAATATTGGGACTCTTCAAGAATCATTTTCATAAAACTGACCTGGTTGAAAATTATAACCTCAGCAAAAGGGAAAAGGAAGTTTTGAAATGCCTGGTTGAAGGTGCGAGCTACAAGATTATTGCAGATAAATGCGGTATCGCATTTGAGACTGTCAAAACGCATATAAAAAATATCTACGAAAAATTGCATGTGGCAAGTATGTCAGGCGCAGTTGCGAAAGCCATCCATGAAAACCTGATTTAGTAAAATTTAGCCGATTGTATTTGGCTATTGAGTGAACTTTCTGATCAGGTTATTTAGTTCATCGGTCACAAAAACAATTCCAGCGGCATTCACAGCTACTCTAAAAGGCCCACTAAAAGTTGCAATCGTGCCTGCACCATCGGTTCAGCCGGAATAACCGTTGCCAGCCAGAGTGGTCACTACTTTCGCAGGCACCGACGGATTATCTATTGATTTTGTACATGATGTTGTGATCAGGCTTA
>Ga0207132_1106_pt1 | contig 18222 bp, 18 predicted proteins | sample Alteio_BWMinHeat_14_FD_153554 | JGI IMG/M metagenome (GOLD analysis project Ga0207132, IMG submission 153554) | Enriched cells from forest soil in Barre Woods Harvard Forest LTER site, Petersham, Massachusetts, United States -... | ecosystem: Environmental > Terrestrial > Soil > Temperate forest >...
CGTCCACGCTCCCGCCACAGCTTCTTTTTGCACCGTAGCCCTTCGTTCAGAGCTACCGCTTGCAACTGGTTCATGATCCGGGTGCGCGCCTGCACCATCCGGTGCCGGTGCCACAGCAGCTGTCGCAGGTCCCGGTTCTCCCCACTCGGTACCCAAGTCTGCGGGAACCGGTCCTCCACCAGCAGCTGCAGAATATGCTGTGCATCCTGGCGATCCGTCTTCTGCTTGCGTACCCGCCGGGCTCGGATCTCGGCAGCGTCGCCGATCCAAAGCTCAAACTTCAACTCCGCCAGCAGTCGCTCGAACCAGCGCGCGTGCCCACTGGCTTCCATCCCCACGCGCACCAACTTTCCCTGTGCCGCCAGATCACGGTAGAACTTCTCCGCTTCCTCACGGTGCTGCAATCGTTGCTCTCCACAATCTCCCGTTTCCGTATCCACAAAAGCAGAGCATTTTTAGCTCGGCGGCGCGGCTACAGGTAGGCGTAGTGGCAAGAAACCTTGGTCGACGCGCCGGTGAGCTAAAAATGTATTGGGCTAAACCGCCTCGATGCCGCTGGTGCTATGGGTATTGAATCGGAAGGAGGCTGGTGGGAAGGTGATGGTCCGAGGCAAAGAGGAGCAATGGTAGAGAGTCAGGTGACCCAAGAGCAGGGATTCATGGCGGGGTGAGTAGTAATGAAAGAATGACGGCGTACTTGGAAGAGGATGGGAAGACACTTCTGCTCGAACTTGTCTGGGGTTGGTCTGCAGAGCTGGCGGTGGAGAGTAGTGCATTCTCATGAAGTATCCCTCAACGTTGGGGATGTGCGAACCACAGTGGGCAATTCGATACGAATCATCCGACCTCGGCGGCAGAGTGGGCATAGCCGGAGGGAAAGACCCGTGAGTTCCTCATAGCGGTCGCGGTAGTCCTTCGGTGGTTCTGTAATGGGAGTGGTCGGATCGGCAGATGCCATCCTCAAGAGTTGGCGGCAGCGTTGCAGTTTTTCTTGTCGGTGGCGATTACCGAGGAAGCCGTAGTAGCGAATGCGGTGGAATCCGTCGGGTAGCACATGGAGCAGAAAGCGCCGAATGAACTCATCGGCGGATAGGGTCATCACTTTCTGCTGGCTGTCGTGGCGATAGTCCTTGTAGCGGAACTGTACCTGACCTTCTTCAATGTCCAGCAGGCGATTGTTGGAAATGGCGACACGGTGAGTGTAGCGTCCTACATAGTCGAGCACTTGTTTGGGCCCGGCGAAGGGTGGTTTGGCATAGACGACCCATTTTGTTTTCTTGAGAGGAGAGAGATAAGCGGAGAAGGCAGAGGGGTCCTGCAGTTGGTGGAGCGAGGAAAAGAAATGCAGTTGGTGGCCGTCGAAGGCCTCCTCCAAGAGTTCGAGAAATAAGCGACGGAACAGGCGTGAGAGCACACGTACGGGCAAGAAAAAGTGTGGGCGGCAAGAAACCCAACGGTCGCCGTCGGGTGAGAGCCCGCCGCCAGGAACGACACAGTGGAGATGGGGATGAAAAAGCAGGTTTTGTCCCCAACTGTGCAGAACAGCGAAGAAGCCGATCTCGGCGCCCAGATGTTGGGGATCGGCGGCAATGGTACGTAGGGTCTCGGAGGTGGCCCGGAAGAGAATGTCGTACACCACTTCCTTATTTTGGTAAGCGATGGCGGCAATCTCTTCCGGCAGGGTGAAGACGACATGGAAGTATTCCGTATCGAGGAGTTCGGATTGACGGTCCTCGATCCATTGGGCGCGCGCCAGGCACTGGCACTTTGTGCAATGCCGGTTGCGACACGAGTCGTAGCAGGTGCGTTCGTAGGGGCATTGATCGCAGTGTTCCCGGTGACTGCCGAGAGCGGCAGTCCGGCACAGTTCGATCGCACTCATGACCCGGCGCTGCCCGGTGGACAGAGAAGCAGCATGCTGTTCACGATAGGCTTCACCGTAGCGACGCAACACGTCGGCGACTTCCAGCTTGGGACGATCCATGGGCCAGCACTCAGAAGTTACTGAGGAGCACCGGTTTGATCTCCGTGGGAACGGGGGTGGGGTAACAAATCGAGCGGGCTTGACGTGGAGCACACTTTGCTGGTCGCGATGCGGAGATATTTTGCGGTGGTGGCTAGGCTGCGATGTCCAAGGAGCAATTGAATGGTGCGGATGTCAGTGCCTTGCTCGAGGAGGTGGACGGCAAATGCGTGTCGCAACGAGTGCGGCGTGATCGGCTTAGAAATCTTGCAAGTGTCGTGGGCCTTTCTGCATGCATCATCAACCGCATGGGGGGTGATGTGCTGTCCCGGGATATCACCGGGGAAGAGCCAGCGCTGGGGCCTTTCCACTCTCCACCACTCGCGCAGGATCTGCAGCAGTCTGGGGGAGAGCATCACGTAGCGATCCTTCCTTCCTTTGCCTTGGTCGACGCGCACAACCATGCGCGTGCTATCGATGGCGGGGGGCGTAAGAGCGACGGATTCGGAGATGCGCAGGCCGGCTCCGTAACATGTGGTCAAGATGGCACGATGCTTTCTGCTCTCCACACAGTCAAGAAATTGAATGACTTCCTCGGGACTAAGGACCACGGGCAGCGTCTGCGGCTTTTTCGGAGCGGGAATGATGTCCTCGAAGGTCCAGTTCTTCTTGAGAGTCACTTTGTAAAGGAAGCGCAGCGCGGAAATGGCGATGAGGATCGAACTGGTAGCCAACTTCCTTTGGTTGGTTAAGTACACCTGATAGGCACGAATCTGCTCGCGTCCCAATAACTCTGGTGATTGGTTGAAGTGGCGTGCGAATTTTGATACCTCTCGAACGTAAACGTACTGGGTGTTCACGGACAAATTGCGGATCTGCATGTCCTCGATGAAGCGTTGTCGAAGAGAAGTCATGGAAAGCTCCTTTGCAAAGTGAAATGCGCTGCTAGCAGCCACTCCATGTTTTCGCAAGGGAACGTACGTGGCAAAGGACGAAGTTAATTGGGATTGGGGCGCAGCAGGTTGTTGTGTCCGGGCTTCCCAACGGACCTATGTACTACTCATACCGCGAAGCGGTTTAGTCCAACGCAATTTGTTGGAAGCCCGGGTGGTAATCGCATCCTATAATGATCATTGTCCGGCTCCTTTCTACCCGAGCCCAAAGTTTACTCGGGCCTGGGGAGCCGGCGTTGTTATGGAATCAATAGCACTCATTAACTTCAAAATGTACAATGCGGCGATGAAGCGACTCGTCATCCTGGCGACGATGTTTGCGGCTGTGACCGTGATGGCGCAACAGGCGCCGGTCAATTCACCTCTGCTCGACCATCTTGCCGGCAAGTGGCTGCTGCGGGGGACCGTAGGCAAGCAGCCGGTGACGCACGACTTCGATGCGGAGTGGGTGCTCCAGCACCACTACCTCCGTTTTCGCGAAGTCTCGCGAGAGAAGAACGACAAAGGGGAACCGCAGTACGAAGCGACGGTATTCGTCGGCTGGAATGAGAAGACCAAGCAATACGCCTGCGTGTGGATGGATGTATACGGCGGAGCGACAGCGGAATCCATCGGGCTCGCCACGCCGAAAGAGAATGTCCTTGGTTTCGTTTTTACAGACGAGCACGGCGAGACCAGCTTCACCAATACTTTCCTCTATGACCCCAAGACCAATACCTGGGAGAACCGGCTCGACAATGTAGTCAAGGGCGAAGCCAAGCCGTTCGCACGGTTCAAGCTGACGAAGCAATGAAGCGCCACCCCAGACGATAGGTAATTTCTCAACTGCAACTCCCGGGTTACCGAGCGCGATAGTTGGCGACAAATTACGTCATAACCGAACGGTGATGAGTGTGAACGTCTGACTTCCGTACCGGGGAATCGACAGTCTCGGAGTATTCCGGGATCGCTGGTGCAGCAGAGGTAGCCGTTGGAGAAGTGGGCCCTGAGGGTTGGGGGACGGCAGCTCCGCTTCGAGATTCGTCTTGGGCTCAGGCACTGATGCATCAGTCCGGCCTCTGTTACAATCAACACCCTGGGGCATGGACAGATGCTCCGGATCGTAGAGCTTGCGTCAGGACGCGTCGGGATGTACTTCCTTACGGTTTCCTGTCGATAAACCCCGGAATTCGGCTCAATGGGGTGGAAGCGGTTCAAGCTGGCGACTCAATGGACAGAAGAAAAAGATAGGAAATCAAGGGTTTACCGGAACCCGATGAAAACAAAGTGGGGACGTAGTTCAGTTGGTTAGAACGCTGCCCTGTCACCGACCCCCAGAATAGAATCAATCATGCATTCGCTATTTCCGCGCATACCACACCTTTAGACACCGGTAATTTCCTCCTATTCTCGCGGTCCTTTTTCCGTGTCGAGGAATATTTCCGACAAGAACCAAATCCGGCGCTCAGTCTGATCAATCCAATTCTCAATCAAGCTGGCGGTGGCGAAATCGCGTTGCCCATGGATTCTTCTCTCAAGCCGATTCCCGAGGAACGAGTACGCCGCGGGGCTAAGACCTGCGACAAAGAGTGCCAGAGGGTTTTTCGCCGCGCCTTCCTCCTGGAGCGCAAGGAGCGCTATCGGATACCCTCGCCAAAATCAACCAGAGGGCAAAGGAACAGTGTTCCCGAGGCTATCTACACAGGCCCCATGGCAATTTCCTACGCATCAAGCTTCGCGCCAGCCGGGCTGATTGGCCGCGAGGAACTGCCGCAAGGCTGGGGTCTGCTGGAATATAAGGGTCGCAAAATCGAGATCGTGCATCCCTCAGACAAGACCCTGCGCGCCACCCGAGGATTCCGCCACGAAATGAATCTGCTGCTCGCCAGCCTGCGCCGGGTCGAGGTCCGCATCGAGCCGCAGACCATCACTGAATTTCTGAAATGGAAGAACCGCATGGCGGAATACAACCGGGGTCTCCCCGAAGGAATCACCGCCCCGGAACAAGAGCCGAACCCCTATCTTAACCAACTGCTTTCATCCGATCGAAAAAAGCGCGACCAGCCCGAGACCCGTCGCCATGACGTGCTTATTGAAGCGTAACCAGCGAGTGGTCAAAAAGGTGTACCCGGCTGACCATCTCGAAACGCGAATTTCTCAGGTATTCTAGATGATTAAGGAAGACCCACCACAGGTCTTCATCGTTCATGACTCTCAGCTTCAGACGAAGGCGGTCGGTTCGGAAGATATTCATTGGCTGACCCCGAAAGGCGGACAGTTTATCATTCTCTGAAGGGCAGAATCGAGGTCCGCAATACTCGCCATCAATCTGAATCGTCTGGAGGAGGTCCGGTCCACGGCCGAAGAGGCGCAGGCGAAAAGGTTCGATAGTAGTACCCTGCGCTACGGTCTATACGCGCTTGCCTTCTTGCAGAACGATGCGGCGGGGATGGCGCAGCAGGTAGCATGGGCTGCGGGCAAGCTGGGAGTAGAGGACAAATTGCTGGGCATGGAAGGCGATACAGCCGCCTATTCTGGAAGGCTTGGGCAGGCCCGGGACCTTTCCCGCCAGGCGGTGGTTTCGGCCAAGCGGGCGGAAGAGAAGGAGGTGGCAGCGGGGTACGAAGCGGACGCCGCATTGCGGGAAGCCCTCTTTGGAAATCCAGCCGAAGCCCGTCAGCGAGCGGCGGCTGCGCTCGGCCTTTCGAACGGCCGGGACGTGCAGTTTAAAGCGCTGGCACTGGCCTTCACAGGCGATGCGGTACGGGCGCAGACACTCGCCGATGATTTAGGCAACCGGTTTCCGGAGCACACGGTCACCCACTTTAATTACCTGCCAATGATTCGCGCCCAACTTGCGCTGAGCCGCAAGATTCTTCAAAGGCTATCGAGGTCCTGCAAGCCGCAGCGCCGTATGAACTGGGTTCACCGGGCGAGCTGTATCCCGTCTATGTGCGTGGTCTCGGCTATCTGGCCGCACACCAAGGCGCCGAAGCCGCCACGGAATTTCAGAACCTTCTCGATCACCACGGGATCGTGGTCAGCGATCCCATAAGCGCACTGGCGCACTTGCAACTAGGCAGAGCTTTCGCTTTGTCGGGAGATAAGACCAAAGCAAAGACCGCCTATCAGGACTTCCTCGCCCTCTGGAAAGACGCCGACCCCGACATTCCCATTCTGAAGGAAGCCAAGGCGGAGTACGAGAAGCTGCAATAGCCCCTTTTCTGTCTCAGCGTTGCGATTGACCTTTGCCCGACATCCGACCTAACATTCCCGCCAATGGCTACCCCCTCACAACTCGTTGGCCAAACCATCTCGCACTACCGGGTTGTCGAGAAGCTGGGTGGCGGCGGCATGGGCGTGGTCTACAAAGCTGAGGACACCGATCTTGGTCGGTTCGCCGCACTGAAGTTTCTACCCGATGAACTAGCCCGCGATCCGCAGGCGCTCGAACGCTTTCGGAGGGAGGCGCGTGCGGCGTCTGCTCTGAACCATCCCAACATCTGCACCATCTACGAGATCGGCAAGCACGACGGGCATTCATTCATCGCCATGGAGTTTCTTGACGGTGTGACGCTGAAGCACCGCATTGCAGGTCGTCCGCTGGAGACCGAAACGTTGCTTTCGTTGGCCATCGAGGTTGCCGACGCGCTCGACGCAGCCCACAGCGAAGGAATCGTTCACCGCGACATCAAACCTGCGAACATCTTCGTTACCAAGCGTGGGCATGCCAAGATTCTGGACTTTGGGTTGGCGAAGGTTACAGCAGCGAAAAGCTCAGCCATTCAAGTGGCCGCCCAGAACACGAACTCCGTCACTGTGGGCGAGGAGAACCTGACCAGTCCCGGGGCGGCCATCGGAACGGTGGCTTACATGTCGCCGGAACAGGCACGAGCAAAAGAGTTGGACGCACGCACTGACTTGTTCTCATTTGGGGCAGTGCTGTACGAGATGGCGACGGGACAGTTGCCGTTCCGCGGGGAAAGTACAGCGGTCATCTTTCAGGCAATCCTGGATCGTGCTCCGGTGGCTCCTGTGCGGCTGAACCCCGAGCTTCCGCCGAAGCTGGAAGACATCATCAACCGTGCGCTGGAAAAGGACCGCAATCTTCGTTATCAACACGCTTCGGACATGCGGGCGGAGCTGCAGCGCCTGAAGCGGGACACGGAGCCGGGGCGAGTGTCACTGGTTAGTTCCGGGTCAGTGCCGGTGGCACCGGAAAGTGGCTCTCAAGTGGGAGCGCCACAAGCGGCCCCAGCATCAGGTTCCTCTCCTATTCTTGCTCCATCTCCGTCATCGAGTGCCATGAAGGTCACTGAGGTTCCTGTAGGTGCTAGAAGGAAACCCTGGAAGATTCTGGTATCTGTCGCTGTGCTCATCGTCGCCGCTCTGGTTGCCGGTGGTCTCTACTTCCGCTCGCGTCCCGCAAAAGCGCTGACCGAGAAGGACACCATCGTGCTGGCTGACTTTGCCAACACCACCGGCGACACGGTGTTCGACGAGACGCTCAAGCAGGGCCTCTCCGTGCAGCTTTCCCAATCGCCCTTCCTCAACCTCCTGCCGGAACAGAAGGTGAGCGAGACACTGAAGCTGATGGGGCGCGCCCCGGGCGACCGGCTCACCCGGGAAGTGGCGCGAGAGGTTTGCGTGCGCACCAACAGCAAGGCCATGTTGGCGGGCTCCATCTCCAGCTTGGGCAGCCAGTACGTGATTGGTCTGAATGCCGTGGACTGCGACAGCGGGGATTCGCTGGCCAAAGAGCAGGTACGCGCAACAGGCAAAGACGAAGTGCTTAAGGCCCTGGACAAGGCGGCGTCCAGCCTGCGCGGCAAGCTGGGGGAATCGCTCAGCTCAGTGCAGAGGTTCGGAATCCCGGTGGTGGAGGCTACAACGCCTTCGCTTGAGGCCCTGAAGGCTTTCAGCCTCGGCGTGAAGACCTGGAACACGATGGGTGACACCGCCGCTCTTCCGTTCTTCAAGCGGGCAGTGGAACTGGACCCGAAGTTCGCCATTGCGTACGCCCGCGTGGGCATGGTGTACGGGAACCTACGCGAGCAGACACTGTCAGCCGACAATATGCGAAAGGCATACACACTGCGGGAGAAGGTGAGCGAGCGGGAGCGGCTGTACATCGAGGCGCGCTATTACAGGACGGTGACAGGAGAGCTGGAGAAGTGGTCACAAGTGTGTGAATTGTGGAAGCAGATTTACCCGCGAGACCGGGTGCCTTACAACGACCTAGGTCACATATACGCCGCCGTGGCCAAGTATGACAAGAGTCTGGAGGAGGCCCGCGAGGCGCTACGCCTAGAGCCGAACACCTGGGCCAACTACGCGAATCTCGCCGACTACTTTGTCAGTCTCAACCGCCTAGACGAGGCGGAGGCTGTATTCAAGCAGGCAGAGGAGCGCAACCTGGAGAGCGCGGATCTGCTGGATGGCCGCTACCAGGTGGCCTTCCTGAAGGATGATGTGAGTCAGATGGAGCGGCTCATGGCGAACGCAGCGGGCAAGCCGGGAACGGAAGATGTGCTGCTAGCTGATGAAGCGGACACGGAAGCTTACCACGGTCGGTTGGGAAAGGGGCACGAGCTAGCGCGGCGGGCAGTGGAATCCGCCGCAAACAATGATGCCAAGGAAACGGCGGCTGGTTACAAGGCGGAGTCGGCGCTAATAGAGGCGTATTTCGGCGAAACCGAACGGTCGCGTGCGGATGCCGACGCAGCAATAAGGCTCGCCACAAACCGCTATGTCCAAGAAAATGCGGCGTTGGCTCTGGCCCTAGCAGGCGACATTACGCGGGCAGAGAAGTTGGCCGATGGACTTGACAAGAGCTTTCCTCTCAATACGTTGGTACGGCGCTACTGGCTGCCGACGATCCGCGCCGCCGTGGCCCTGGAGCGCAAGAACGCGGATAAGACAATCGAGCTAATCCAGGTCACTGCCCCTTACGAACTGGGGTGGTACGGAAAGACAGGCTCGGCGATCTACATGCGCGGTCAAGCCTACCTGTTGCTACACAACGGCAGCGCCGCAGCCGCGGAGTTCCAGAAGTTCCTTGACCATCCAGGTGTCGTCCAGAACTTCCCGCTGGGCGCACTGGCGCATCTCGGTCTGGCACGCGCCTACGCCCTTTCCGGCGACACCGTCAAGGCTCGCACCGCCTATCGAGACTTCTTCGCCCTCTGGAAAGACGCCGACCCCGACATCCCTATCCTGAAGGAAGCCAAGGCGGAGTACGCCAAGCTGCAATGAAACTTTTTGGGAGTTCTTCTTGCCTGTCGAGCCGTACCACAAACAAATGTTTTTTGACACAGGGGAAAGCGATTTTCGAGTACAAAAAGACCGGGTCGGTGCGTTACGCGGAGGATGTGACTCTGTTTCGCCGAAGAGCACTTGAAAAAATCCTTCTAAGGTTCGGAGATTGATTCAGTACGGCTTGTCCCAGCCTCGCACACGCGGCCACCAGCGACGCACGTTCCGACAATACTCCTCGTAGTCTGCCCCAAATTTGTTGCGCAGAGTGGGCTCTTCATAAAAGACCACGAACAGATGCACGCCGAGGGCAACGGCTGCGACGGCAGCGATCAATACCGGGTTGCCGTGCCCGAAAATCACCCACAGCCCAATCCACCCCGCTGCGAAGCCCACGTACATGGGGTTCCGCACGTAGCGGTAGAAACCCACCACGACCAATCGTTGCGGCGGAGCGATGGGGGCGGGCGTGCCGTGTCCTATCCACCCGAAGTCCCAAATGCAGCGTAGGGCAACAGCGAATCCCAGCACGGACGGAACCGCTGCCAGCCATCGCCAACGTGCCGCGCCCGCCATTTCCACGCGGAACCCGAGCCATCGCGGCAGCAGCCAGAACCACAAGGCCAAGAACGCCGCACCTACTGCCAGCGAGGCGAACGCCGTCAGCCAGCGATTGCCGTCTCCGGCCTCTGGAGCCCTCGTAGACTGTGCATCAGTCATCTTGGCGTAACCGATGCCACAGTCTACCGCAACAAGGGCGCTCGGGCAGTCTCTTGCGGGACAGCTAACCATTACGGAAATCGGTGCGGTGGCCCTGCGTTTAGGTATTCATGCGTGGGGATTCATTTCCCCACGGACGGTCTGCCTTGCGTGACCTATCAAGAGATCGATTTTGCCGAGATTCCCATCCTCTTACACTGATCGGGGTTTTCGAGAGGCACACCCGAAAGCCAGCCCAACTTATGGTGCTCGACTCAGAGAGTGGGGCGATGGGCGCAAGCGTACCTTGCGTGAACGACTCGGACGATGTGTACTACGACGCCAGTCGCAAGCGTATCTACGCTCCGGGAGGCGAAGGATTCATCAGTGTCATACAGCAGTCCGATGCGGACCACTACAAGGCCCTTGCGAAAATCCCGACGACAGTCGGTGCACGCACAGGTCTGTGGTACGAAAAACGGGATCGTTTCTATTTGGCTGTGCCGGCTAGTTCAAAACAGGGTGCCGCATTGTGGGTATATGCCCCGGAGGACTGAGTGAATACCACCAAGAGATTCCCCGCGATTTGGTTGATTGCGGTCGTTTTCGCGATTGGGTACGTCCAGACTGGAAGTTCTCAGGAGTCCGCGAAGCAACCGCTTCGGCCCGTACAGACCATTTCCATCCCGAATGTTAAGGGGCGCCTTGACCACATGGATATCGATGTCAAAGGCAAGCGCCTGTTCGTTGCGGGGCTGGAAAATGGCACGTTTGAGGTGGTTGATCTACAGGCCGGTAAGTGGATACGCAGCATCCCCGGATTCAAGAAGCCGCAAGGGGCCTTGTTCGTTCCGGAACTCAACAAGCTGTTTTTGGCAAGCGGAGACGACGGGATGCTCAGGGTCTTTCTGGGAGACACGCTCGAATTTCTCGATTCGATCCACCTTGAGCCCGGACCGAACCGCGTGGTCTACGAACCGAAGTCCAAGCTGGTATACGTCGGCTATGGCGGCAAGGACGCGGGAAAGGACTACGGAGAAGTCGGAATCGTCGACGCGCGGAACGACAAGCTCGTCGGTGACATAAGAGTCGTGGCTCATCCCTCTGAACTTCTTTTGGACAAAACTGGAACGACATTATTTGTTTTTATTTCCATCGCCAATCAACTTCAGGTGATCGACACCAACAAACGGCAGGTTCTTTCTACCTGGCCCGTAATAAGCCAGCACCCAGGCGACGCTGCGTTTGACGAATCCACCTCTCGGTTGTTCATTGGAACCCATACGCCCGCTGAAATGACTGTTATGGACTCGAAGTCGGGCAAGGAAGTCGCTCATCTCCCAACGGCTGAGGGTATGGACGGTGTTTACTTTGACTCGCTCCGCAAGCGTGTATACGTCTCGGGGGGACGAGATTTGCCAGCTGGTTTTGCCTATGTGTATCAGCAGAAAGATGCTGACCATTACGAGACGATTGGCAAGATTCCTACTCGGGCAGGGGCCGGGATATCCTTCTGGTGTCCCGAGCTAAATCGCTACTATGTCGCCGCTCCAGCGACCGACAAGGAAGATGCTGCGATTCTGGTATATGTACCGCAGGATTGACCATTCCGGGCTGCTTCAAACTCATCAGAACTCAAAGTCAATTGAGAACTGCAATTGCCTCGGCATACCCGCTCTATTGGGTGTCGCAAATACCGGAATGGGTGGATTCTCCGGACCATAGAACTGGTTCAGAGCGACGACATTCGTGTGGTTGAGAACGTTAAATGACTCTGCCACGAAGTCCAGCTTTCCATGCTCCCCAATCTTGAAGAATTTCAACACGCGCAAATCAAATTGCACCTGAGCGGGAGTGGAGAGAGAATTCCGGCCAAAACCGAGAGGACGAGAAGCCAACGGGAATGAGCCACTGCGGTTGGCATCGAAGCCAGTCAGAGGGTTGATGGGCCTGCCGCTCCCAATGATCAAGATCGGAGCCGCTTCAATGTTGCCGAAGAGCTTGGCGATCACTCCAGAGGGCTTCTTGGTCTCCTCTTCGTCTCCGATCGGAAGATCGAAAGTCCCGCTGAGCACGAACCGATGCCTCTGATCGTTGGAAGATAAAGCACGTTCGGCCGGGATCAGGTACGGGTTTTCCGGGTGCTCGTCAAAGTCCGAGGCGTCGTCAATGGCTTTGGATAGCGTGTAACTGACCGAAAACTCGATCTCATTCGCGAGTCGTCGATTCAGGGACAAGGACAAGCCCTTGTAAACCGAACTTGCATGGTTCTCCCATTGGTAGATGTCGTCAAATGTGGATGAGAGTCGTGCAGGGGGAAACACGAGACGTCCAAGCTGCTGAGGAATGGGATTGGGAACCCCCAGGCTGGCGGCATTACTGAGGGTGAGCACGACCGGCGGCAAAAGATTCACGTTCCGAGTTCGAGAGAGCCTTACGCCGCGTGCAAACAAGAAGGTTGCACTAGCGGTCAGATTCTTGCTGATCAAGTGCTCAGCTCCGGCGGTTGCAATTTCACTGCGTGAGGTCTGCAAGTTTGGGTCGGCAGTGAAGATCGACGGACGAATTGAGGGGATGGGGGTCATCGCGCTTCCGCCGAGTTCGGATTGGAAAATTTGGGTCGCTGCCTGCCCGTCTGCGACTTGCTCAAAAGCTTGCAGACCATTCTTTTGGAGCGCACGGTTTACCGCAGCCAGCAGGTAGCGGTCAAAGAAAATGCCGAACCCAGCTCGCAAAGCCCAGTTTGGCGAGGGACTATATGCAATTCCAATTCGTGGAGCAAAGTCGTTCACATCCTGCTTGAATTGCGCGGGCAGGTGCTCGAAGTCGTAGCGGATGCCTGCATCAACGGTAAAACGGTTGGTGAGCGTCCAGTGATCTTGGACAAATCCAGAGTACCTGGGCGTTGCGAAACGGGTGGTGTGATTTCCGAACGCTTGCCGATATTGATCGGGCTGACCGTTCAAAAACACATCGAGAGTCGGAAAGGTGTAGACCGCTCCAAAACCTTCATAAGCTGAAACGTTTTCGTGGATCCAGTCCAAGTCCGCACCAAAACTAATAAGGTGCCGACCCTTCGTAGCAGACGCAACGTCGATTAACTCGTAGTGGTTTTCGCGTCTCTTGTCATTCCCGTCGTAAGGCCGACCGAAATCGACAAGACCGGCAATGCTGATTTCCGGCCCGATCTGGTCGGTGGTTTTCAGCAAAGCTCTGCGGGTGCTCACCTGAAATCGGACGCTATTTAAGGCATTGTTGCTGAGCACAGAAGTAAGGGAGCCCGTCACGCCTTGGTCTTCGACAAAACTGCTGCCCCGACCGCTCGAATCGACCAGACCCCCCGTATTGAATGCGTCTCCCGCCTCGCGATTGTTGGTAGACGCGTACTTCAGCAACAATGAGTGCTTGCTCCCGATTTGATGGTCCAGTCTCCCAGAGACTTCGGTCTCTGCACGTGCCACTCGAAATACTGTGGGATTGATTGCACGGGTAGTGATCCTCGGGAATGCTCCGGAGAGGAGCACGTTATTGATCGCACTTGCAACTGAAGGTTGGATCAGAGAGCTATCATCGCCATGCGAACCCTCCTGCTCGCCAGCGAAGTAGTAGAACGTCCGACCGCGAACAATTGGGCCGCCTGCCGCCAAGCCCGCTCGATATCGGCTTAGGTCAGGAGCGCCGGTGTCATTCGTGAGGGGGTCTCTGGCATTTAAGGCCCCGTTTTGGACAAACACAAAGGCGTCCCCATGAAGAGTATTCACGCCACTCTTGGTAACGACGTTTATGGGACCGCTCGCACCCCCGCCCGATTCAGCGGAGAGCCCGTTATTGACCACCTGGAACTCCTGTACGGTCTCAGGAGACAATTCCGTGCGTGCGGAGCCTGCGAATTCATCATTGTTCTCGACCCCATCAATGTAGAGGCTGTTGCTGCGAGAGCGTAGACCTGCGAAGGTGAACCCGCTGTCGGCGAGGGCGCTCTTGCCGCCTGTTGCTCCCTGAATATTCGATCGAGTCAACTGGGGAGCCAAGAGCACGAAGTCGAGGTAGTTGCGGCTGACCACGGGTGACTCCTCAATTCGGTCGTGGTCGATCGTGGTCGCTTCCGTAGTCTGGGTCGGATCAATCTGCGGGGGTTGCTCCGAAACAGTGATCTGTTGCTGTACCGTTGCGGGGGCGAGCCGAACTGCTATCTGAACAACTGTGCCGACAGAGACCACAATCGCATTGTTTGCATATGGAGAAAATCCGGCTGATTCTACGCGAAGCTCGTACTGACCCACGGGAAGCTCGCCAGCACGAAAGGAGCCCTCTGAGCTGGTAAGCATCTTCCGCGTCTGGTTTGTACCTTGGTGGCGCAGCGTAACGGTCGCAGCGGCAACGGCACTGCCAGTCTGGTCAACGACATTCCCCTGAACTGCTCCTGCAACCCGCGAGGTTTGTGCCGCACAAGAAAAAGCAAGGGCAACGACAACAACACCCGCGAATGACAACCCCACTGGTTGTCTTCTTTCCAAGGAAAACATGGCCGCCTTCAATTCGAACAGAATGGATGGATCAATCGTGCTAACCCTGCGTCGAATTCGAGCGACTCAGATTCGGAGAGGTTGGGGTGGGGAATACCCAGTGCTCGTACGCGGAGGCCGCGTGCAAGGGCAGGAGGCGACGAACGAAGACACGAGGCAAGACGTTAGTGATACGCTGCGCATCACTATGGCGGCTACGTGGGCGAGCCCAAAACCCGCTCCGGCGACCAAAGCCACCATCACGAGGCTGTATTCAATGTCATTGCCTGTCTGCAGTGTGTGGTCCCAGAAGTCGAATGTCTCCGCGATATGGCCGCAAAGACAAACCAGCAGAAGCAGAAACGCACCGAATTGAAGAAGGTTTCGCCGCATTGTACCTTTGGATGAAGTTTGCTAGTTCGGCGTGCGGAAAACGCACGTAGCCTACTCACTATACCGCTACTTCATGCCTGAAGAGAACCTGAAGGTGTCCGTTGAGAGCACTTCGAAACCTACCCCGTCGACAACCTGCAGTCATAACCGACCCGAAAATGCAGCGACTCTCTGGTGGTACAGATCCTCTGGCAGCATTCCATTTTTTTGAAATTCGGCATCCTTATAGAAAGTGTTTTTTCCCCTTCTGTGACGATGAGGTCTTTTTTTCAAAACCGGTCAGAACACTCCTGGTGATCTTCAAAACCGGGGGGGGGGAGCGCTCGCGGAGACCTACTTCAGCCCTTCCACTAGATAGAGGTCTGAGAGCGTCCGGTGATATCCGTAGACACACGTCTTCCCATCCGGCGTGAGCAGGATAGGCCCGATCGTTTCCACCCCGGCAGGATCACCCGGCATCAGTTGTTCCACGGCAGTTTTCCGTCCGGTGGTCAACTCCAGCCGCGAGATCTTGGCCGGAAGTTCCCCTGGACGGTATATGAAGAGTGAAAGCCCATCTTGCGACCATGCGATGGGTTGCTCTCCCACTTCCATACCGTGAATCGGCCGGCCATCCCCACCCCGCAGTGGGGTAGAGGTAGCCTAGTTGGTCGGGACCGATACCCGCAACCGATTGCCCATCGGGAGAAACGAAGAATGCGCTGGCGTGCATCCCCTCAGGCGTGATCGCCTTCGGTGTCCCACCTTCCAATTCCTGAACATAAAGCCGTACGCCTCGATCCGGCTCGTTCCCGGAAAACAGCACGCGTTTCCCATCCGGGAACCAACGCGCCCAGGCATGATTAATCGAGTCATGGGTGAGCGGCTTCGCGTTCCCCGCTTTCGTTGGCAGCAAGTTTAGCTGTGCCGGAGATTGCTGGGTTTGTGCTATAACCCATTTTTCGTCGGGCGAAAGCGCAATCGCAGCTCCCTCGCCTAAAAGCACTGCCGGAGAGCCATCAGTTTTTCTCAGGTATACGGCATAGCTTAGCCCGCCGGATTTTCCATAAGCCAGGCTGCCGCCCCCACCTTCTTCATCAAACAATAGAGTTTTGCCGTCTGCAGAAATGTCGGCAGGATACGAATAATCCAGCCAAGTCAAATCGTGTTCCTTCCCATTGCCCGTGCCGGTCAATTCACGGCGCCAGCTCGCGCGATTCAGTAGTAGCCGCCCATCTTTCCAGATATCGAGCAGCATCAATGTGCCAGGCATCCGCGCTACCAGTCGCTCCTTACCCGCAAGTGAGACGGCGTATAAAGCTCGATCAATTCCCGATTTGTTTCCCGTGAACCAGACTTCCTCTCCATCCGGCGACCAAGCCAACCCCTGACTGCTGTACCAACCCTCCGACAATGTCTTCTTTTTTCCGGAAAGGTCCACTACGGCAACCGACCCGCTGTCATCTCCCTGAATAGGGTGATCCAGAAAGGCGATGAAATCTCCCTTGGGCGATACCCGCACATGCCCGATCCAGCCACCAGTTTCATAGAGCACTTTCCCAGGCGGGTACTCCAAACGGTTTCGCCCTGCTATGTCCCTCACGATCGCTACATTGCTCCCGTTCGGTCCCCAATCCGCCCATTGGACCTGATCCACTATCTCCCGCGGCGCACCGCCAGCTAGCGGCGCCCGCGCCAACGTTCCGACACTGACCCACGTACCGATCGGGTGATTGTCCAGGAGGACAGCCATTTCCCCGGTCGACGAAACCGACATAAGTAGTGTGCGGCCCATGCCTAGAGCGCGGGATTCCGAACTCTCCGGTCGGGCAGTGAACACTTCCACCGGATTCCCCTGCCAGGAAGCGCTGTACAGTATTGTTTGTCCATCAGGGGCAAATCGTGCCGATCGTACGCTGCCACGCCGGAATGTGAGCTGGCGGTAGACAGGCGGAGGCGGCGGTTGCTTTGCCAGCCAGTTTCTTCCTGCAAAAATTCCCAGAGCGAGCCCGGCCACAATCCCTAAACTCGTGAGCAAGGGAGCTAGGAACCGTTTTGGAGAAGGCCCGGCTTCCTTCGCGGCAACGGTAGCAACAGCCGCTGGTCCACTGCGTCTGCCGACCACCGGAGAACCTGCGGATTCTGTATCGCGCTTCAGCCTTTTTAAGTCGGCGCGAACTTCTGCTGCACTCTGGCAGCGCAGGTCGCGTTTCTTCTCCAGCGCTTTACTAATGATGCGTTCCAACTCAGCCGGCAGTCCCGGGTTCAGTCGCAGCGGCGATATCGGCGCCTGGTTCAGGATGGCGTTGAAAACCGCGGCGGAAGTGCTCCCCTTGAAAGGTGGCGCTCCCGTCGCCATCCGGTACAACACCACACCGAACGAAAAAAGGTCCGTCCGCGCGTCGAGCTCTTCCCCCATAGCCTGTTCGGGCGACATGTAGTCCACTGTGCCCATGGCCGTTCCCAGACTGGTCAGACTTTCGCCCGGTACCACTGTGTCAGGCGCCACTGCGCCGACCGTGTCCTCCGCTTTGGGTTGTGGAGAGAGTTTGACCAATCCAAAGTCCAAGATTTTCGCTTGCCCACGCGAAGTAATGAAGATATTCGCCGGCTTGATGTCACGATGCACAATGCCGCTGTTGTGCGCAGCGTCCAGTGCGTCCGCGATCTGAATCCCGAATTCCAGCAATTCTGGAAGCTTCAGCGGCCGGTTCTCAATTTTGTGCTTGAGGGTCTGCCCATCGAGAAACTCCATTACGATGAACAGTTGTCCTTCGTCTTCGCCCGTCTCGTAAATCGTGCAGATGTTCTGGTGATTGAGCGCAGACGCTGCGCGAGCCTCGCGCTGGAAGCGTGCCAACGCTTGTCGGTCACGCGCCAGTTCCTCGGAGAGAAATTTCAGCGCGACAAAGCGCCCCAGCTTGGTGTCCTCGGCCTTGTAGACAACACCCATCCCGCCGCCACCCAATTTTTCAGTCACGCGGTAGTGTGAAATGGTCCGGCCGAGCAATGGAGGAGCCCCCCGCGCCGGATATTAGGCATTCGTGAGCATGAAGTCAAACCATGTTCCTGACGCTCGGTTGGGAAACACCCGAGGAACAATGCCGGGCCGGCGCCAATCTGTTCAACGACGCGGTGATGGCCGAGAGTCTGGCCGACGAGCGAGGAGGGCGCGGCCGCCATTTGCGAGGATGCTAGGCCGGGGAGGGCGGAGGTCAATGAGAGAGGCGGATCAAGCAGACTGTAGTAAAACTGTAGTAGTTCTATGCTCAAATCGGGGCAGATGGATCATAACGGTGCAACAGGGGGGATTTGTACGCGGTTGGAAAATCAAGTAGAGTAGAGAATTTTCATAACGGTTCAGAACCCTCCCGTGAACTCAAAATCCGCCGTCGCTCCCTTTTACGTCCCATTTGCCCTTCCCGCCACCTGTTGGAAAACACTAGTTTTCTAATCCTTATGGCCACCGGAGGGGGGCCACGCGCGATCGCACTTT